>Ga0222718_10003791_pt1 | contig 12826 bp, 19 predicted proteins | sample C33_27DmetaG_FD_165045 | JGI IMG/M metagenome (GOLD analysis project Ga0222718, IMG submission 165045) | Estuarine water microbial communities from San Francisco Bay, California, United States - C33_27D | ecosystem: Environmental > Aquatic > Marine > Unclassified | place: USA: California... | reverse complement strand
AAGGCCTACAAGATCAAGTACATCAACGTGCTGACAGTGGACGGACAGGAGCCCAACGAGTTGGCCGCCGTGTACGGTCTGGGACCAAAGACCGCTAGATTCAAAAGGAAAAATACTGAATAAATAACAACGATGGCACAGACAAGCACAACACTATCAGGGGCAAAATCACACGAAGATGATCTGTCAGCGACAGACATCAGTTTCACTGCCACGGGTGCGGAATACAAGATAAAAACAACAAGCACAAGTCTTGGACGATTTTCTGTGAGAGATCTTATTACGGTCACCGGAACAGCATCCAACAACAACACATTCACGGTAAAAACCGTGGTTTCTGCAAACGAACTGATCGTGGAAGAGATAGTGACCAGCGAAGATGCTGGTGCATCAGTGACACTGGACCACACTGGTTTCGTCACCGACAAGGCCAAGGGTGACGGGTACTACTCGCAACCGGATGGATTGCACACCGTCGCATATCACATTGATTCAAGCGTCAACGACGATGCCAACATCAAACTCAGAATGCAGGGCTCACTGGCAACCACCCCAACTGAGGATGATTGGTTTGACATATCAGGTACGACCATAGACCAAAACAACATCGATGGCTCCACACTGGCTTTCCACGCCAACTTCACCGGCAACTACGTTTGGGCCAGGGCAAAAGTCTCAGGAATGAGTGCTGGTTCTATCTCAAAAATACTATTCAATCACTAAAAAGTCGCATAAACACTAGGTTCTAGCAAGATCAACTCGAGTTGACAGATACTGGTTACGTGTTATACTAGTAACATGAACGACAATGAACTAGAACAGATCAACACAGTTGATGTGAATATCACAGCGGAATCCATAGATGCCCATGTGATTTGCCTGAGGGAGAATGGCTACAAGATCGCCAAGCCCTTTTCATTATACACAAGATACATCCTATTCTTCTTACTGGGTGCAACCATGATGACAGCATTGGTGTGAGCATGAAAAACAAGTTCAAGAACACTGCACTGGCCACGATACTGGCAACAACACTTACTGCCTGTGGTGGCGGTGGAGGAGGAGGTGCAGTTGGCTTAGTTGAAAATTTTGTACAAGATGATCTGTCTGACCTTTCGGGCTCGATCGACCTTGTAAATTCATTTGAAAATTTGCTGTCGGATTTCAATTCTGAGATATCGAGCGGGGACATCAGTGCGATACAGGGAATTTTGACAGGACCAGACCAACAGGACATAGCACAGGCCAATTCACTTCTCACACAATTACAGACGGCCAAGAACTTGTGGGATCAGACCGAAGAGTTGATCGACGCACAGACCGACAGCGAGAAGTATGCCATATACAATTCAAATTCCTTCAAAGAGGCACACGCGGCCATGCTTTACCTACAGAATCATGTCAAGCCGGTGATACAGAAGGTTGCAAATGGCAGAACAATCACGTTAGCCGACTACAACCTTGTGTCAAAAGAGACCAGGGCAAATGAAGTAATAGAACAAGAAAAAAATTCCACGTCTAATACATATGCAAATACCAAGAAAATAAAATCTACACAGACAATAAACAATGACACACCTGTGGACACGGACACAACAGGAACACCTACTGTAAGTCATACAGATTGGGCAGTTGTGAATGCGGGTGGTGGAAGCGAAACTAGGAACAAAATTACAACTACACCTAATATAAGAACAACGGTTACAACAAGATGTACGTTCGAAAGGACTACACTTCTGAACGGTAGCACGTCAGATGGAGCACAATCTTGTTCGGTGTTGAACACCGTTACCACAGAACTAGATCCAACAGTGACCACAGAGACCGAGACAAGGGATGGTGACAACCCAGTGACTGCTACAGTTGATCTCGATCCCAGAGTGACGACAGCAACTGAGAATTCAGCCAACTACACAGAGACCACTTTCGTAGACGCAACAGACACGACCACAGAGACACAAGAAGGAAGTGCCACTACCAACACTGCCAATAGAGATGTTACCACTACAACAGATCATGGCAACAACACATCGACCGTGGTAGTGACCAGATACGTGGACACAACTGTGACAACGCCCATAACAACAAGGGTGTACAGAACTAGGACCTACACGGACACAGTCAAGAGAGATTCGAGAACCATAACCACCACTACGCCAAGGCAAGAATTGACCTACAAGGACGGCACAACAGAGATAGTGGATGGCACGGCCACTGTGATGCCGGGAGATTGGACAACGACACAACTGAGCCAATCTACCAGAGCGGAGAACATATTACAGAGCGAGGACACGGCAGACAGGATAGTGACCACAGCCGATTCAGGAACACAGATAAGTTCGCAGTTGGTGTCAAACCAATACAGGGACAATGACATCAACCTGGGTACCAAGACTGCTAACCTTAGCACTACGGTGGCGGATCACCAGACAACAGAATACAACAGCAATGACGGATTGGGCATGATCAACGCCGCTGACGCCTACGCAAAGGGTTGGACAGGTGAGGGTGCGGTGCTGGGTGTGATAGACACATGGCAGGACACAAACCATTCAGACTTCAACGGCAAGTACCAGTGGTACAAAGATTACGTGAGGTTCGAGGATGGAACCCTTGATGAAAACGGGAATGACACAGGAACATTACACAATGGCGGCAGGAACCAATGGCACGGCACACACGTGGCGGGCATAATTGCCGCGGAGAAGGATGGAACGGGCACACACGGCGTGGCCTACAACGCGGACCTGGTCGGTGCCAACGTCGACTACCACGGCAGAGGTGGTGTCAGCAAGAACCTTGCACGACAGGCATTGCACGACATGGCCAAACTCAAGTCACCCAGTGCCAGCGGTGGTGAAGGCATGAACATAGTCGCGGTCAACATAAGTTTCAACACGCCACAACTATTCTATGACAGGAACGGATCCACTGTCACGCAACTGGCAGACGGCACCTACAATGCATCAGAGGTTACAGCAAAGATATTGAACGGCAACGGTGATGGTGCAGACTGGAAGGTGGCCACGAACAACGACATCATCCTTGTGAACTCGGCGGGCAACAGCGGACACGCACACGCAGGTGACCCTGGATTATGGGCCGTGGAGACAGACGCAAACGGTGATCTCATACTGGGAGGCAAGATGGTCATAGTGGGCAGTTGGAGTGGGACTGGAGTAGCAGGCAACAAGGCGGGACACGTCTGCATGGACATCAACACAGTCAACAGCACCTGCAACGACACGCACAGGATATCAGACTTCTACATACTTGCTCCAGGAGAATTCATAAACAGCACCATCCCAACGGGAATGGGCAACAACGGCGATGACTACATGGAGGCCACTGGTACCAGTATGGCGGCCCCACACGTGACGGGTGCCTTTGGTGTGCTCAATCAGATGTGGCCTTACATGGATGGTGAGAACCTAGTCAAGTTGGTGATGAACACGGCGGACAAGAACCTGCCAGGTTATGACGTGAACATACACGGACAAGGGTTGTTAGACCTAGACGAGGCTACAAAACCGCAGGGTGCGGTCGGATTGGCAACATCAGGTAGGGTGGATCATCCTACAGTGAGTCTCAACAACACATACTATTCCACAGGTACAGCATTACCATCTAGCCTATCCAATCTCAAGATAATGGTGCTGGATGACTATGATAGGAATTACTACATGGACATAGGATCGACATTCGTGGTCAAGGACAAACGGAAGTATTCAGACGTGGACATGTTGGTGGACAACAGGAACACGTTCCTGCCACAGCAACAGATGTACGGCTCGTTCGCACAGGGCGGACAGTACAATCTGGCCAACAACTACAACGCAGGTTTCTACACAGGCGAGAATGGTTCGGGAGACTACTCCGTGAATGTGGGCAAGGACTTCTTCCTCACAGACAGATTCAAGTTGAAGACATCAGTGGGGCACATGAGCGAACAGGAGACTTGGTTGGGCAACAGTTCAGATGGTGTGCTGGCGGTGGGAGACAACAATGACACACTGTCCACAAACATAGGCGTGGACTACCAGATAGGCAACAACGTGCTGAGCCTGGACTACAGCAAGGGCAAGACCGACGTGAACACGGTGGACAACAGCCTCATCAAGTCATTCTCGGACATCGAAACAGAATCTTACAGGTTGGCGTATGAAATACACAAAGATACGCACACAACTTTCGGTTGGTCGTTCTCACTTCCAAGTCACATAACATCGGGAACGATGGACTTGGAAGTAGCCGAAAGCGTCAATCTAGACGGGACGATAAACTACACAGACATCAACAGTGACCTGGCACAGGGCACCAAGGAGAAGAACATAGGCTTCTTCTACAACAAGGCAGGCGAACATGAGCTGGATGCCAGTTTCAACTTCACCGCAGAGTACAGGACAGACAAGTCTGGTGTGGCCAACAACGATGGTGTTGAGCTGGGCATGAACTACACCAAGAAGTTCTGGGGTGCTTGTAAGTTTTTATGGATGAAGAATCCCAAGTGCTACACCAAGGATCAGAACGGCAAGGAGGTGCTGACAGCACAACACCAAGCACTGATGTTTGGTAATAATAATGTTGATCCAGCAACCATGCATGGTCTCAAGTACGATCTAAAGACAGACAAATTCATACCAATCAACCCAGAGGACCCAAAATGGAAACAATAACACTGACATGCACCAACAACGACCGTACCAAGGAAGCGGAGGTGCTGGAACGCACGGACACCTACATGAAGGTGCAGGTTCCCGGAACTCAATTATTCATTGAGCTGTTCAGGGATGACGTAAATATCCCATACACAGGCAGAACAGCCGGATTGGAGTTTGAATGGCAACCGAAAAACTGAAGTTCAAGTTAGAACTGTACGCGACCATGTGGGACAAGGCCCCGCATGCGGAAGTACTGATTGGCGATAATAGTTATTTCAGTGCTGATATCACGGGCACGGAAGACAACCCCAATCTCATAGAGTTTGAACATGAGTTGGAAGAGGGCAAGGGATACAGCCTTGTTATCATGAGATCGGGCAAGGGCAAAAACCAAACAGTCGTCAATGAAAAAGGTGACATACTTAAAGATCAATTGCTCCACATCAAGGGCATAGAGATAGACGAGATCGACATTGGTGCTTTGGTGTATGAGGGAGTGTACACACCTGAGTATCCGGAGCCATGGGCCACACAGCAACGTGAGACAGGTGTTGAGCTACGGGAATCATTCAAGAACGTCACACAGATGGGACACAACGGCAAGTGGCAATTCAAGTTCGCATCGCCGTTCTACATGTGGCTTTTAGAGAACCTTTACTAATAAATATGCTTGTATGAGAGCATCACAATTCATTTCAGAGAACATAGACTCAGACGCGGTAAACGAGCTGGACACCTACATCATGAACAACGAGGACCTGTATCGTAGGCGTTTCATGCCCATCATATCTAACGTGAAGAGAAAACTAGCAAAAAATGTTTATGACCACGACAAAGCACAAAAACTTTGGATGTACCTAGTGGATGATGCCGCGAAGGAATACGTGAAGGAATTTGGGTCAACACAGGATGACGTCGCAACGATGTTCCCTAAAGAGACCAGACAAGAGGTGGCCAAGATCATATCAGACAGAGAACTAGAAAACATAAAGGCAGGCGAATACGATGTACCTCAGGGAACTGTTTCTTAGGGAAGACGATCGAGCAACTGCAGTCTTTGCCTTTGGTCGATTCAATCCACCCACGATAGGACACCAGAAATTACTAGACAAAGTAATGGCCATGACCAAACAGGTCAACGGAAAAGGTTATGTGTTTCTTTCACAAAAACAGAACAACAAGACAGATCCTTTGACTTTCAAGGAAAAACAGGACTACATGAAGATGTTCTATCCTCAACTGGCGATCGGAGATGCCGGTGTCAAAACGATCATTCAGGCATTACAGAAAATACAGGCAGAAGGCAGAACAAGGATAGTCATGATCGCTGGCTCGGACAGGGTTATGGAATTCCAGAAACTATTGAATCAATACAACGGAAAGCCAGACAAGGCAGGCAATGACCTGTACAAGTTTGATTCCATAGATGTCGTCAGTGCTGGTGAAAGGGATCCAGACCAAGAAGGTGCATCCGGTGCCTCGGCGTCAAAGGCCAGAGAACTGGCGATGAAGGGACAGGAACACGAATTTTCAAAGATCATCATGGGCGGCGACAAAGGCAAGGTGCTGTACGACAAGATACAGGACCAGTTTGGTAAACAGGTTGACGAGAACAACAAGAAGTTGTATAATGAGAGCATGGAAGATGCAAAGCCAATCGTATATCTTGACATGGACGGAGTCCTGGCAGACTTCTTCGGTGGTGTCGAATTCCTCTACGGGGTTGAACACTGGAAGCAACTGACCAACGACAAGACCAAGGATCTCAAGAAAGAGGTCATAGACAGGATCACGGGCACGGACTTCTTCGCGGTGCTACCCAAATTCCCAACAGCGGACGCACTCATAGACATGGTGAAGAAATTCACCGGAGGCAAGTTCAGCATCAACACATCACCGTTGAGGGGTGATCATGAGAATTCAGCCAAATACAAGAAAGTTTGGATATCCAACAACATCGAACAGCCAGACAACATAGTCGTCACGGGCAGGAAAGAGACCTACGCAACGGACAAGGGCACGGGCACACCAAACATACTCATTGACGACAGGCCAATCAACATACAGAAGTGGCAGGCCGCTGGCGGATACGGAATACTATACCAAGCAAACAGAGATTCATTAACCAAAGTACAGAAAGGACTGGAAGACTATGCCAAAGTTCAGCGGGATCAATAGACCATACAAGGCGGGCGAGATTGTCAAGACGCCACAAGAACTACAGAGAGAACTTGACGAGAAGATGAAGAAATTCCTGGCCAAGGGCGGCAAGGTAGAGAAAGTCAAAGCACACAAGCCAACCAAGCAACAGATGAAGGACTGGACCATCTAACATGGTTCGAAAAAGCAAAGAGGACATAGATCACGAGTTCTTCGACGAGCTGGCCAACAACACACCCAACGACTCGCAATTCAAATCCAAGAAGCAGTTAAATACCAAAAAGAAAAAAAAGAAAAAACCTGTTATCAAAGAACCAGACACAGGTTGGAGTGGCATAGTATAATGGACGAACTGGAGAGAATCAAACAACTGGCGGGCGTGGACAAGATCACACAGGATGATTCCATGGGCGAAAATTTATCTTATGTTGGCACTGCCAAGGCCGAGTACCAACGCAAACACAACATACGACCTGGCACGGACGAATGGTTCCGACTATGGTTCGCACAGCCTAGGCTGACGGGTGAAAACCCAATGCCCAAAAACAAATAAATACTCGCACTATGCGAGCACAAGAATTCACAGAAACAAGTTGTCCTAGGACCAAAGCCAAGGAGTGTAGTTGCGGCAAGGTAAATGCAATTACCGAAGCACAGGACACGACAGTGGCACAGTGCATACTAGAGCATTCTGACACCGTTAAGGGGTCTATCCTGCTTATACAAGCACCAGGAACGGCAACACTAGTCAAAGGCACCATAACAGGATTAACACCTGGATTGCATGGTTTCCACATACACGAATTCGGAGACATGAGCGATGGTTGTACGTCAATGGGCGGACACTACAACCCGGACGGAGTTGATCATGGTAACATCAATGAAGGCCACGTGGGTGATCTTGGTAACATAACGGCAGACGAATCAGGCACCGCGAAGTTCACAATAGAAGCGAAGAGAGTAGACCTACTCGGAGACAGATCAGTGATAGGCAGGGGTTTAGTGGTACACGCAGACGAGGATGACCTGGGCAAGGGCGGAGACCCAGAGAGTTTGAAAACGGGCAACGCGGGTGACAGACTGGCATGTGGTGTGATCACGCTGAGGGGCTCAGAATGAAATTCATAATCTACAACGGAAGTCTTAAAGCGGACGCAGAGTCAAACACATTCTCGGTGTGCAAGATGACACAACTGGCGTTCGAGAAATTGGGACACGAATGTGAGATCATAACTTTGAGAGATTTGAAATACGAGGGTTCAACAGCAGACGTAAACGATGAGTTGAAACCTGAACTGATGAAGATGTTCACGGCAGACGGGGTCATATTCGCAACACCGATTTGGTGGGGTCAACACAGTTGCCACACACAGGCCATGTTGGAGAGACTGGATCCCATATATTCATGGGCCAAGGACAACAAGCACCAACCCATGTACAACAAGGTGTTTGGTAGTTTGGTTTCAGGCGGTGGTGACGGATTCCAACACATACACGGAGTGCTGTATTCAGCGGCTTCTAACTTTGGTTTCACAATACCACCACAGTGCAACATAGAATCAAAGGCACAGGGCATAGACGAGATAACACAGGACGATGACACCGTGGAGCAGGTCAAGAACTGCACCATAAACATGACAACATGGGCGAGGATCCTCAAGGACGGCAATCCCACTAAAGATGCCAGACACGGTTCTGTAGACATCAATGAAGATTAAAGAGATACTAGCGACCAAATACGTACACCCAGACGTAAACCAATTCCTAAAGCGATACGAGAAACAGGCCAAGGGCAGGTCAAGGATGGGATATCATTCTATCATGGCTTACCCATACAGGGTGGAAGGTTGGTCAAGCAAATACAAGAAGAGTATAAACTGTAACAATCCAAAGGGTTTCTCACAGAAGGCGCACTGTGCGGGCAGGAAGAAGAAATGAAGATTCGAGAATTCATAATAATGCCAAACACTGCTGACACGATGGGTCTGATACACCGACCAGGTGTGGGTCCAAACAACAGGTTTGACTTCAAGAACAAGGGCAACAATCGAGCCAATGAGAAAGCACCCCCGGGCAGAGAGAAACAGGTCAAAGCACTGAAGGGCAAAGTGGACAATCCATACGCAGTCGCATGGGCCAGTTACAACAAGAGCAAGAAGAATGAGGAGGCCGCGGGTGTTGGCATAGTCACAAAACAGAACGCCACCAAGGACGTGCCCAAGGGTGGTGAGTACATGAACGTCAAGAAACTGAAACTGGACTGGAAGGAGTTCCGTGAGAACTTCGCTGACGGCAAGAAGAAGGGCAAGAGCAGGCCAGGACGTGTGAAACGTTCGGGAGCCAGTTGCAACGGATCTGTTACTGCACTGCGTAAGAGGGCCAAGAACAGCAGTGGCGAGAAGGCCAAGATGTACCACTGGTGTGCCAACATGAAGTCAGGAAGAAAAAAATAATCATCGTATAGAAGAAATAATTAAAAGCATGCCATATGTGCTTATACTTTTATTCGAGTATCAAAGATACAAACGTGATGCTGTTGTGAGAGTGTACGCGGATGACCGATTAGTTGATGAACTATCATTGTCTAGTGATATCAATTTAAAATGCACAAAAGCCGTCGGCATGCCTGATAGATTATACGCACCTATGAATAATACGAGGGTTTTATTTTCACCTGAAAAAATGTTCCTGTTCGAGATAGACGAAAAGCACTTATGTGACCATATTAGGATCGAAGTGCAAAATGACAACAACAATCACACTAATGGTTTTATGACCAAGTTTTCATATGTGAAGTTACATCATATATTGCTTGTGCCAAATTGCTTGTTGCAAAATGACAATTGGCGAAAGTTAATCGAGCGGTTCCCAGAAGATGAGACCGAACCATACTTTCCAAGACCACCATTGACATGTGATGTTATCTTGCGAGCAGGCCCAGTACCAGTTGCTGAATATCTCCGACACACCCTGGGAGGCAATTTCTCCATGGAGATACCACTACACAGAAAACACGGCATATGCCACCTCGGTAGGCCGGAATCTGGAAGAATCTCTTATAACGCATTTTTGGCACATGTCCTATGTGCATTCAACCTACTAAATACCCCTATATGAAGATCAACGAAGTAATCACACAAAAGATCAAGGAACAGGCCACGGCAGGTGCCACAAGTGCTGGAAACATAGCATCAGTTGTCTCACCACACATTGCCATAGGCAAAGACAGATTCTCAAAATCGTATTCAGGATCACCTGGACGATCAGGCACGAGGGCACCGAGATTGCCCAAGATAGTGCAACCCAAGAACCCAGATGGAACAGCCAAAGGCGCACACGCGATGCCTGGAGTGAACCTCATGGGTGGACCATTGGTAAAGAGATAATGGACGACGCACTGCTACTGAAAAAAGAATGGATAATCAAGTGTCTCAACTGCGGAAATGACGCACATGACGGTGTGTTGTACAGGACGGAACGGGACTACGACGGCAGGGAGCACCAGATAGAGGTGTGCAAACAGCCCAGGTACGAAGACAGCAACGCATAAATACTGACACTATGAGATTCCACGAATTTAAAGAAGACAAAGGATCAACGTTAGCATCAAGAACTATCAGCAGATACGCTGACGAGATTGGTCCAGACAGCATGGACTATGACATGTTCAAGAAGTCCGCAGAGTTATTAGACGCTGGAAAATTAAAATCACTCGCACAGCACTTATACCGTGCTGACACATCTCCAAGGGAGTACGTGATGAAAGTCATTTCAAAGAAAGATCCAGACACATTCAGGAAGATGTACGGTGACCAGGAAGGTTACTTCTCAGTCATGGAACCCCAACAGGACCTAACAGATTCAGAGATAAACGAAGGCGCAGACTTCTACGGCTACTACAAGGACAAGGAGAAGGGCTATTGGTCATATCCCAAGGACATGAAGTTCAACATAGGACACGTCAGCAACGTGACGGCGAGATCCATACTTGGATCACTAGGACTTGAAAGGGATTTCGAGAACACCAGTCCATACCCCATAGACGAATTCATCAAGGCCACAGACGCTTTCCTACGCATCAACGCACAGGACAAGGACTCTGTGGAGTACGACAACGTGGAAGCGGTGCATCAGGAAGCCACAAGATTCAAGAAAGAACATCCAGAAATAACACACGTGGGATTCAACTAGGATGAAGTTCGAGGACATCCACGAACTCATGCAGAAACCGGACGTCAAGCCTGACACCTACGAGGCAGGAATGGCACTGAATCAACTGCTTAAGATAGGAACACACGCCGTCAAGATCCACAACATGATAGACGATGACTCCGAGATGGAGGCCTGGGTCGCCAAGAAGATCGACCTGGCATCAAACTACGTCAAGAGTGTACACGGTTACACGGCGGGTTCAAAGGCAGGCACTTACGATGACGATGGCATGTCGGAGATGAAGAAGATGCCCAAGGGCACAGGTACCATGCAGGGTGTGAAGGAAGACGCGGGCGAGGGACACATGAGCAAAAGCCAGTTGTACCAGACTGCGAAGATGGCGATAGAATTATTGGACATGATCAAAAAAGGTGATGACCTAGAAGGTTGGGTGCAGACTAAATTAAATTTAGCGGCAGACTACCTACAAGCAGTTTACCACTATGAGGACTATCAAAAGTTAAATCCATACAGGGAAGAACTAGACGGTGCGTTGATGCAGAGACACGCAGGGATAATACAGAAGCACCTGGACGAGATATTAGAAAGAAAATGCAGGGCAGAAGACGTTGACACCAAACCTGGCATGATGAGGATCCTGAAGAAGAGGGTCAACGAGGTAGAGAAAGAGATAGCCAAAGAGAACAGGAAAGAGACCAACGAGGACCAAGTCAATGAAGATCCAAGAGCAGTGGGTAGAGCACTTGCCAATCTAAAGTACGGCAAGGAAATGGCCGATGCAATACTGAAGGGCAAAAACACGATCACATTGGTGCCAAAAGCACAGTCTTACATCTCAAGCGTTGATCAGACCATAGAACTACTGGACAAAATGTATCCAACAGTCAAAGAAGCATCAATCAAACCGTACGTGTCCATGTACAAGGGCAAGGATGGCAAGATGGTGTATGACGTGTTGGACAAGGATGGCAAATCAGCACACAAGTCATCAGACCAGAGGGTGGCGAGAGCGTACCTTTCAAAGAACTACGACAGATTAAAGGAAGCGGCGCTGGATGAAGGCATCAAGGAGTGGGGCAAGAGACTGGCCATGGCAGGAGTCATGGTTGCGGGCTTGTCTGGAGTCAACAGCATCAACAACGCAATAGACAATTCAGTACCGGCCATTAAGGCAATGAACACAGCACTGGAACTGGCACAGGATTCAGGCAACACTGACTTGGCCAAAATGATTGAAAAAGACCTGTCAGATGCTAAAATTAGACTTAATTCAGGCAAAGATCTATCACACGTGGCCGATCTACAAGACAAATATGCCAAGTTCATGAAGACCGAGGGCATGGCATACGAGTCAAAACTGGCGATAAACCTAAAACAACGCCTTAAATAAAACTGTAACAAATATAAATAACTCATATGAGCACAGACACAAGTTTCAGAGACCTAGTAGCACGTCTAAACGCCATGAACAACGTGACCCCTGAAGAGGAAAGAGCACAGTTGATGGAAGCGGCGGGCAAGGCTCCAAAAGTCCTAGATGACAAAGAAGTTACATTGGCTGACATAGCAAAGTTGGCGGGCATCAAGGAGTATGTTGAACCCGTGAAACATTCAAAGAAAGCAAAGAAAATGGTTGAGTCCATCGTTGCTGAACCAAAAACAGAATCAAGCATAGCGAAGGCCATAAAAGAATCAGACGCAGATGACTCCCTTTCAACTTCAATCAAGAAAGCGGTGACTGAAGAATCAAACAGACTAGACAAGATAGCAGAATTAGAAGCACAGTTGGCAGAACTGAAGACGGAACAAAAAGAAGAACAGACATATGACTC
>Ga0222718_10003789_pt1 | contig 12828 bp, 27 predicted proteins | sample C33_27DmetaG_FD_165045 | JGI IMG/M metagenome (GOLD analysis project Ga0222718, IMG submission 165045) | Estuarine water microbial communities from San Francisco Bay, California, United States - C33_27D | ecosystem: Environmental > Aquatic > Marine > Unclassified | place: USA: California... | reverse complement strand
TATGTAATGATTCAAAGCCTCTTCAAAAGTTCTGCTCTTATCGTATACTTGGTCATCACGCCCTTGCTGATAAAACCATTTTGCTATTTTTATGTAGTTCATTTCTCTTTGGTGTTAAAGGTTAAAAAAAGACCCCATTAACTGCGTGTACTTTGCAGAACCTATGCGCCTTGTTCTTATGGGTAAGGGGTGGGGTCATCTCTTAAATATTTATTAAAGGTATCTCCAATCTTGTTTGTCTATGTTCTCAAAGTACAAATCAACATCTTTTTTGATGTCATCAAGTCTTGATTTAAACTCTTCTGCACCTAACTCATTTAGAAAGTTCCCTTGCTCACCTCTTGACCTACCTGTTAAATACCTTAAGCCCCAGCGTACTTTATCCATATAATCTTCCATTACTCTTCTGTTTTAATAATTTCTTGTTCATTAAGTTCCGCAATGCACTTATCCAAGTACTTCTGACTTGCAGCAGGACGACCACGCTTAAGTTCAGCAAATAATTCTTGCAATGTGTAGTTTGCAGGAGCATCTAAGGGGTTTACATCAGATGGCTCATCTTCCTCAACTGAATCTGTTGGCACTTCAATAATCTCTACTCCGCATCTATCTGCATTATCCCATATCATAGAATCATCGCAGTTAAGAATCTCAAGAAGGTGTGCTGCTTCTTCTTGTGTGGTTTCTTTTGTGTTGTAAATAATTAGTGTTCTTTTCATTTTATTTATTATTAAAGATTTCTTCAAAGTATTCTTCAGCAGTCCATCTTGATTCAACCGCTCCGTGTCGTGCATCGCTGAAGGCGTTGCAGATGATTTCCTTCTCTCTATCAAGTTTCATCTCTGCTAAACTCTTGGTAACTTGTAGAAGTCTCATTATCTCAAAGTCTCCTCTTTGTTCTGCTCTTGCAATCTCTTCGTTGAACTGCTCAATCAACTCTTGCATTGGTGTTTTCATTTCTCTTTGTTGTTAAAGGTTTTCTATTTCTTGTTTAACTTCAGTCCAATACCTATTTGGTATCTCACGATATTCTCTTGCCCATTCACCATTAGTGTATTGTACTTGTTCGGTACTTGGTTCTGCTACTTTTAGTATCTCATCAACTGCAATTTGTGCATACTCTTTAGCCATCTTTTTAGCGGCTTCATTTGAATAGTCATCATCTATTAATTCATAATAGCGTAACCATAAATCTTGTGCTTTCTCTTTTGGTGTCATTTCTCTTTGGTGTTAAAATGTTCTACAATCAACTCAATCGCCATTCCTAAATCTTTAGGCTCTGCCATCTCTAAAGTATCATCACCTCTGCGCCACTTGTTGTGATTCTCAAGTAGTGTTACTGCTTCTTGTAGTGTCATTTCTCTTTGGTGTTAAAGGTTTGCGCCTACTTTTTTATGTGTGCGCCTAATTTTAAAGGTTATATGTATGTAAGTATAATGAAACAATTTACCCTTATTTTGTATGCTTAAACATACAATTTTACCCTTATTCTGTATAGTGGGGTAATCATCGTGGGTCTATATCTTCTTGAGTTATGATAATCTCAATGCCTGTATACTTGAGTTGTTTTAATGCTCTACGGCATTCTCTGGCTTTCTCTATTGTGTCAAAGACTACATCAAATTTGTCCTTAACGAATACTCTAAACTTGTTCATAATAGTTTTTGGTGTATTTGGTTTAACATCTCTTTGTACTGTGGGTAATCCCCGAATTTTATGTGGTCTGCTCTACACAGAGCCATTAGGTTTTCAACCGTGTCTTTGTTCTTTGAACCTCCACTGCCTCTGTTCTCTATGTGATGAATGTCAACTGCTCTGCCTCCGCAAATTTCACAAGGGATGAAGTCATCTAACACATAGCCGAAGTAGTCCATATATATCTTGGTGTGCTTTTTCACAACTCTCCGCTAATGGTATAGTTGTTAATCATTTCTTGTATCTCCTCCAGAGGTCTATTCTCAAAGAAGTCGTGGTATTGATTCAAAGCAAACATTACCTTCTCCTCTCCCTTGTTGAAGAACTCCTCACTAACGGAGTAGACACCTACATCACACGAGAGCTTGTCTATTACCAAGAACTTAAACTTGGTATAGTCTACATTGAATAGTCGGCAGTATAGATACACCTGAACATCATAGGAGTATTTGTGTCTTGCTGAATACACAAAATTGCGTAAATCCGAAGTTGTCTTAAGGTCAATGATAGTACCATCGTTCTTAATGATGTCAGCCTTACCTCTAAAGGGATAGCCCTCTACATAGTCTACGGCAGGTACTTCAAAGGTAGAGTCTCGTAGTAGCTCTACTGCTTGGTGATTCTTGAACAGGGCTTCAGTCATACGCTCTGCAAGTTTACGCTCCTTTGTGGTGTAGAGTAAGTGGTTGGGGTGAATCTCTTTCGCCTCTTTCCACTTCTTGGTGTTCTTACTTGCTACATCTATGAAGGTCATCTCGTTTATCTTATGAGGTTCTAATACCATTGTATGTATTAGCCTACCATCTCGTAGAGCTTGGCTATTGGTCTCCTCACCATACTGCATTAGATTGTAGTAGGTTCTTGGAGAGTCCAGAAGTTTCTTTAGGTTAGATGAACTGAATGCTACCTTACCGAGATAGCCATAGTAGAAGTCATCTTCAATAGCTTGTTGTACAAGCCATTCTTGAGAGTGTTGCTCACCATTGAGCATTGTGATTTGTTTTGACATAGTGGTTTTATTTATCGGGTTAATCCCATTGCTTGAATAAAGCGTTGACCCTTATCATAGTCAATGCCTTTGATGAGTCGGTAGATAAAGGCTGATGCCCTCTTGATAGATTCCATCTCTGCCTTACTTGTCTCCTCTCCTGTATTCGCATACATCTGTGCATCTATGTGCAAGAGTTTGTCAATACATTCTTTGTCGCTTAACGCTTCCTCAAATATGATTTGAGCTTGTAGTATAGCTTTACTATGTGTCATCATTTCTGGTAGTCTATTTGTCGTGTGATTATTTCTTCTTCGTCATCGCATACGCAACTCTCCTTCTCACAATCGTGGCAGCAGGAACATACCCAACTGTCATCACAATACTCATAGCAGATGTCACATTGCCTTGCTTGGTCTTCTTGGTACGAAGCCAACTCTCTATCCAAGTAGTACATTATATTCTCTCTATTAGTTCGTAGATAAATAGAAAGAACGCTATGCCTATAGCAGAAGCGATGAATAGAGTGCCTCCGTAGAGGAGGTCTTGCTTGAGGGTGTAGATTTTCTTTGACATAATACTTTTGGTTTAAAATTGGAAGTTCTTTACTCCTTGCATTAGAGCAATAGCTTGAGTTAACAACGCTGCATCACTCATAGCTTGTATTTTCTCTTCTTCATTCAACCAGTCACCACTAACATCAGCAGATGAGTTAAGCAATGCCGTTTGCATCATTTCAATAATCTCTTTCTTTTCCATTTTAATAAGTGTTTTGGTTATTTGCACACAGCTAATATACACAAAATTCTTAACAACCTACATAGGAATAGAAATTTCTTGAAAAATTATGTCTTGCACATCCTCTATCCTCAAGTATGTAAACACATCCTGCTTACCGAATCTGCCTATCCATTTGTACAAACCCTGTGAAGGTTTCACCCTATTCTTTCTGGTAACATTCTCTTTGGTAAATTCATCGCACAACTCTATAGCCTTCAACCTCAACTTGTCCTTCTCCATTACATAGAACCTATCGGGAAACTGAAAGGCGATGTACTCTGCTTTAGAATCTTTAGCACACCATCCGTGATAACCCCACACATTAAGAAACTCCAGAAGAATAAATCCGTGCTTATGCATCGGCTTGAGTCCCTTGACATCTACGAGCTTATCACCCCAATAGAAATCAATGTGCTTCTTGTCATCTTCAAGTTCGGACTTGACTGCTCCTGTAAGAGCCTTAAACAACTCCTCACCATCTTTACCTATAGAGATGCAATGGTCAGTTCTTTCATCGGATTGATTCAATCCTTTCTTGAGATATGTGTTTAGGCTATCGGAGCTCATTAAGGTCTGTGTCTTTTAGTTTCTTGTCCCCATCATAGAATGAGAATCTATTATGTGTGTACTCTACACGAAAGCCTCCGTAGTTGCCACTAACATCAAACTTGTACTCGTCTGTGTCGTGTACCGTTGTGATGCCTTCAGCCTCTTTGTACTCCTTTACCTTATGACCTTGAGTCCATAGGTATACAAGTAGCAGCTTACTTACTTTCGTATTCTCCATACACCTTGCTTAAATCGTCTATGTGTCTCTTCCATTCTTTAGGATTACAAGTACAAGGGATATAGAATTTATGTTGGAATACTCTGGAGTGTATTCTTGATAGTGCCTCGTGATAACGAGGTCTCAACTCTCTACCATTGAACTCCTTGAAGAACTCTTTGAGAGTTGTATACTCTCCCTCTTCTAAACATAGGGGTTGAGTCTTCTTTGGGAACAACTTATTGAGTTTCTCCTTACGAGCATCACACCCACAATCAATACCTGTGAGTTCAGCAAAGGTGTCTACTACTTTCTTGATTCCTGTAGCCTTTGTGAATTTTTCAATGTCATCTCCTAAACCTTTAGATGCGCTCGGCTTCACCGTTTTGGAGGTCTTCGTAGTCTTCTTGGATTTTTTCTCGGACATACTCTTTAGATTTTTTTAATGTATCAAAAATTGAGAAAAGGCTAATGCCTGTTTCTTTTTCTATATCTCTCATAGACATACCTGTAGTGTGGTATATCTCAAACATCTTTTGGTCATACCAATGTTGACCTTCCATAATCTCCCAGACCTTGTCTATGATTTTCTCAAAGCCTTGAGCCTCAACCATATCGTACTCTTCCTCTGCAATATCGTAATCTACCATATCACCCGTGTACACCATCAAGTCTTTCTTGTTCTGGAACTGCCTTGTCATATTGCGAAGGGTAACCCATACAAACAATTTGTTAGGTTGACCCTTGTACATAATGCGCTCTGGGTCGCTAACATACTTATTGAGCCGTATGTACATCTCTTGGACAATGTCTTCGGCATAGTCTCCTGCACCAAACTTATGAGCCATCTTTAGCCATTCGGTATGATATCCCGCAAGAAGGTCTAATACTGTCATTCCTCTCTCTCGGTTGCCCAAGTAATTACAATAGCAAAAACCCCGAAGCACAACTGCAAGGAGTGGTACTTGGGGTTCTCAAAATCGTCATTCATCTCGGAGTTCCAATAGTTGACACCTATTAAAAGTCCTGCAAGGGGAGCTATGTCAATCGCAAAGTTCATATTCTTTTCGTAATTGCTTGATTTCTTGCTCCATAAGATACAACTTTTCACGAGTTGTTGACAACTCCTCACGAGTTTTTTGCAACCGCTCCGTGAGTAGGGCATTCTGCTTGGTCAGTCCCCAATCCATTCCTTCCTCCTGTGAGCCTCGTAGCTTGTCCATAATCGCACAACATTGGTTGAAGAACCTCATATAGTTTCTATCAAACTTTAAGTTCATATCGTGTCCTTTAGTTGCGTGTATTACAACTGCGTGGTTCTTCTGTACCACTTTCGCAATCTCAAGCGTTGTGTACAAATCCCGTGCCGCTACCATAAAAGCAAACCTTGCCATTACATTGCGCTGCTCTCTGGTCTTTGTAATCTTATGGTGCGTTGTGTAGTTGTCGTATTCTTCTTGTAACTGTAGTACGGTTGCTCTCATTTGAGGTGTTCGTTAAGGTTATCAAATCGCTCTTCGTAAGCGTTAATCTTTCTTGTAAGGTTGCGTATCGTTAGCTTAAGGTCAGCGTTCTTTGCTTCTGCTGCCCATACCATCTGCTGCACATCCTCTACCATACCTATGGAGGCATCTATAGCAGAGTAGATACTAATGAGGTCAATGAATATATCCATCTCATACTCATTGCTTGTGTCTTGAGGTTTAAGAGCATTGGCAATCTGCATTAGGTCTTGATTCTTTTGTCTTAACCATAAGAGGGCTATACTCTTACTACCCCCTCTTACCCATCTGTAATCTTCTTCTTTTAGTTCATCCATCTTAAAAAGGCATTTTGGATTGTTCTTTTTCTTTCTTTCCTATAAGATTCTCTCCGTGAATCTCAAAACCTACATTGTCTGGTATACTCCTAAATCTAATAGGCTCATCTAAAGCAGTTGGTCTACCACCTGTCTCCACCTCTTTCACCTTGCGTATGTGTACTTGGTTGTACATCCATTCTGTAGGGTGCTGAATATAACGATGTATCACTACAAAGTCATCAGCTCGGTTTACAAACTTACCTCCACCTTCAATATCTGCTGCGCTTGGTGGCATAGGGTGACCTGCATACTCGTGTCCTGCGGAGTGCTTCATTCTTAAAGCATTGGTTACTGCGTGAGCATTAAGCCAGATACTTACATTGTGTTGCTTTGCCCAATTCCTAAAGTGGGTACTCACCTCATAGTCGTACTCGTGACCGCCAAGTGTTTTGAACATCTCTTTGTCCTTTACCAATGAGTTGTAAGGGTCAATCAAGAATCCATCAAAGCCCTCTTCATAATAAATATCTGTAGCCTCCTCAATTAAATCCTTGTAAGTGTACATCTTCTTATCGGAGTCAATGATAATGAAGTAGCGTTGTACTAAATCAAGAGCCATCTGGAACTCATCTTCATCTATCTTATTTATGGGTTTACCCAAGAAGAACTCGGATAGCTTCTTTGCGATAGATACAGGTGTGTTCTCGGAACTGAATACGAGCCACTTAACATCGTTGACTATGGTCTGCAATAACATTAGGTACAACATCACGGAGGTCTTACCAACATTTGCGTGTCCTAATACTACATTGAAATTACCTCGCTTGAAGCGCAGGTGTTGGTCTAAATTCCATTGCCCGAACTTGAGACCTTCTTTGACTTTGCCCATTCGGACATCGTCAAGTTTACCGAACACATCGGCATAAGATATTTTTGACATAGTTGGTTTAAGTTAAAAAGGGAGCGCAAGTGCGCCCCCCTAATATAGTTAATAGCGGAGATTCAATTTCTCTCTGCTTTTATAATTATATATACTTTCAATCAAATCTAAATATTGTGGCTTGTTAACACAAGGCACAAGTGCAGTAGGTTGTAAGTTTAATTTGGATACTAACTTGCTAAAATCAAAATTATCATTATTGTATAAATGTATCATTGCTTGAAAAAAACCTTTTTGCGGATGTCCTTGATGCATCTGTTTAAGAATGTTTATCCAATTTGCAACAGTCTCACCACGCTCCTTATATGTAGCAACCCATTTACCTTTTTGTATTTGCTTCAGTCTATCTCCACCGTTGTTTGCTAACAAAGTTACTGATTGAGTGATGGTGAAATTGTGTCTTTCACTAAAATCCAAAAGATACTGATATTCTTTTAACCCCATATCCGCATAGCCTTGAACAAATTCTATTGTTGCCCAATTCTTTGAATTTTGATTTAATCTATGTACCTCATTGAGACCATAGCCATTACAAACAATATATCGTACTGGTAAATTAAGCTCACTACTTACTTGTAGTCGGTGTTGACCGTCAATTACTTGATACTTCTCATTAACAATAATTGGCGATACCAGTAATTGTTCCTCCATTGATTTTTTTAGTCTAATCAAATGGAGTTGATTTTTTGGGCGGTTGCCATCAATAGTTGAGAACATCTCGTAGTTCTTCGTTTCTTTAACTTGCATTAGCATTGGTTTTTAGAAATTATTAAATAAAAAAAAGAGAAGGGGCTATGCCCCTATCTCGTGGTCTTTCTTTAGAATGGTAAACCATCCGCTACAGGTTGAGGTTCTTCTCTACCTTGAAAGTGTTGCTGATGAGTTGTAGTGGCTTGGGCTGCGCCTTTCTTCATTACCCAATCAGCAAAGAGTTGTGCATTCGCAATAACAACTTGCGGTGTTCCACCAATCTCGGCTGCTGCTTTTAGAGCCGTTTGGCGAATGATTGATTCGTCTTTAGAGGTATGTGTACCACTTGGAGCAGATGTGCTACCAGAGGGTGCTACATTTGCGTATTGTGGGTTAACAGGCTTGACCGTGTAGTAGGTCTTACCATTGTACTCTCTTGGGATGTAATCGTAAGTAGCCTCTTGACCTACTTCAAACTTGTTTTGGTTCGGGTCTTTGGAGTTGTACTTACCATTATCTCCATTTTCAAATGTTACATAGAACCCATAAAGTGTTCCATACTGACCGTTGTACGGCTCTCCTGCGGACTTAATGTCCTTGACAATAGATGTTTTAGTCATCGTTATATAATTTAGTTAATGATTCAAAGTTAATAAAAATGTTTATTCCTGCAAGAGTTTTAATCTAATCTCAACTTGGCAATAATTCTTTTCAACGCTCTTGTCAAAAGTGATAGTGAGCTTGTGGTAGTGTTTAGGATTATCGTCTGTAATCCATCCGTTAGCAACGAGAGTATCAGCAGTAAATTTTGAAACAAGTACAAGGTTGTCCACATCGGCACGAGTATTGTACCTAATATGGATAGACATACTCTCTGCAATATGGTGGTCATAACGAGCCAGTTCTGCTTCAACGATTTTTTTATATTCATCTTTTATCTTTTTTCTAAATGTCCAATGCTTACCTGCGTATAGTGCGTTAAGACTTATCGTCTTCGGTAGCTTGAGGTGTAGGGTCAATTCGTTCATACTCTAATTCTTTTTCTAAATGGTGAATAGCTTTTCTAATGTCTTGCGACTTGGGGTTACCCTCTTTCTTACCTGCACGAAGTAGGTAGGCGATAGCTACACCAATGTTGTAAGAGTCTCTTGCGAAGTCCATACACACATCAAAAGCCTCAATTCCCTTGTACTTGCCTATATAGTAGCTTGGTGTCAATCTCTGTTTGATTGTACTTTGCGAGTTGGGCAGAATGGTTGGAGGCGTGTAATCTTCTGTCATCGGGAAATCCGAAGTGTAAGTAGAAGTGGTCTTGTGTTGTGAGTTCATTGATTTCATATTTTTCTGGGTATTCAGTTTGCTTAATCTTGACTATTGTCTTCATTATTCTCTTTGAACGCTTTAAATAAATCCATTGCCATTGTTCCAGATATGCCTTTGGTGGCATAGTCTCTAATGATGAACTCCTTGAGGAGTCTAACTTCATTTGCGAGTGCTTCTACACGAGCCTCACATAAGTCCAAGTATTGGTCTTTAATATCCATAATTGTGTTTTTGATTTGATACGAATGTAATGAAAAAAAGTAACCCCTCCGTAGAGGGGGTTTTATTTAGTATTCGGATTCATCTCTACCTCTGTAAGAGAACTTGTACTCGTAACCCATAGTAGTTAATAGTTTCATTCTGTTCTTCGCCTCTTGGTAGTCCAATGTTTCAAATTCAATGATTCCTCCGATAGATACTTGGTAAACTGTGTTTTGCATTGTAATAGTGTTTTGGTTAACAATAGTGCTAATGTAAACAAAATAATTAACACACAACAAAACTTTTTATTTTTTTTCTTGTCGGGTACACCGACCCCTACTTATGCAACTCTATTTAGAGGGCATAGTGTTAAAGCATAGGAATAAGAGTCAACTCTTCAATATATAGATATAGATATAAGTCTATAAAAGGAGGGGTCTACAAACCCCTCTCTATATATTTAAGCAATTATACTACTTGGGTCTTTCGCATAATCGCAACCTCTTATCGTAACTGCTCCTCTGGTCGTAGATTTTGCATAAGGCGAGGTGGGTGTTGTCGGGTCGGAGGGACATTGCACCAATCAGCAGGTTACTATACTTGGGTGTTCGTTTGAGGATGTTGTCGCATTTAGATGTAGGAGTCAAACTGGTATAAACTCTCCTGTTATGTCAAAAAAAAAGACCTCAAAGGTCGTGAGCCGTGACTCCCACTTCCTAATTGGTCTTGTTCTTTCAACGCTAACTGACTTATATCACGGACATCAGCTTCGCTATATGTATAAAGGTTAACCCTTTACTTATCTATTTGTTAGTCAAAGGTACAGATTGTACCCCTACTTTTACTTATTAGTTTTTCACAAACTACTTAACATTACCTCTCTTGTCAATAGAGCGTACTGCGAAGTAACCTCCTACAACTGTTACACTTAACATATTCCACAAACTTACCCAAGCAGGGTCTACCTGTAGGTAGCCCAAACCATCAAAGAAAGTAGTAACTACCAGAAAGCTAATCACTACAATCAAGGTTAGTGGTCTTACATTCTTGCTTAACCAACTATCGCTCTTCATATCTGCTCTCCAACGAGAACTTATCTCGGACTCAATAGAAGCCTTTAGAGCGGCTTTCTCCTCTGGTGTTGATACATACCTATCTACGACATTAGAAACGGCTTCTATCGTCTCTTGTGCGCTTTTTCCGAGTAGTTTTGTTATTAGTGGATTCATTACAATTGTTTTTACAGGTACATTCCTTTGGTTGAGTAGAGCAATACTTAACTGCCACAAGCCTCGCAATCTGGGTTGTCAATGCTACAGGCATTCTCATTAGCCTTGTCATTAGTCATCTCATTCACAAAGTCCTCAAAATCGTTTGCAAACCCAAAGTCGGTGTCGTTCATCGTATGTTCTTTAGTCTTTCGTTTTCTTTAGTCAAAAATAGTACCTCCGTTCGCAGGGCGTGTACCTCTGCCGTCAAAGCTAATACCTTCTCATTGCTTTCCGTAAGCAAGTCTTCTAATCTTTGTACACGAGATTTTAAGTCATCACGATAAGCGAAGTCCTCTTCTCTGTCCATCTCTCTCTCTTGTTGCTTGGCTTTGAGCCTTGCCTCCCAAAACTTCCAAGCAGCACCAGAGGTTAGTGCAGCTACCACCGCTATGATTATTCCTTGTTGTTCCATTGTCTATGCCAAAATTCGCTATGCACTCTCTTTACACTACTTAATGAGGATAACCATAATACTACCCAACCCCAATGCGATGCAGAGTTATTAAGATAACCTTCCAAAGCGTAAAATGTTACGGTTGTACTAAAGACTGTAAATGAGAGTAATGAGGCAGTCTTTCTCATATTTATGTTCTTATGAGCAACGGCAAAGAGCTGATAACCTCCTACCAACATACCATAGATTTGATAGAGGGGTATCCAACCCAACTCTATAATAGTCGCAGGAAGCAATAGGATGAAGTTTAACGCACCTAACATTATCTCCGTAGGCTGACTATCGGCATAGAGGAATATCTCCTTGAGATTGCTTAAACAACGCTTTACCATTTCTTGTATCGTGTCTTACCGCCTTCTTTATATGCTATCAGTACCTCACCTCTATTACCCTCTGCTTTGTACGAACAATGTACCCAAGCATACTCACCCATATTATCGGGGAACTCACCTATGAGTTGGTCAAAGGTTAGGTGGTCTTTGATATACATAAATAGGTCACGATTCGTGTACCCCTCTGTTGACTGCATATCCAATGCTTCACCCTTTGAGTGTTGTGAGTTCTTTGAACCTCCTATGGCTTTATTCAACGCCCCTGACCGATAGCCAGAGGTAACTCTTAAAGGCTTTCCAAAATGTTCTCGGCAAGGTTGAAAGATATTGTTGGCTACTGCCTTCAAATTGATTAGGTGGGTTGCCGTTGGCTCGTTTACAATCCCCTTGCGTAAAGCAGTCGCAGAGTATGTCACTTCTGCAAGAGATAGGTTCATACATAATCTCATATCGTTGTTAGTTCTATACACTCACTATCAGTTAGGGCAGTTGGGAAGACTAATGTTTGGTTTACGGGCATATTAAATCGGAATGATGATGAAGATGCTCTCAAACCATAGGCAATCTCATTAAATGTGCCACCACTTAAACTTAACCCCGTTTCGTTTATTATTTGTGTTCCATCTAAATAGGCACTTAAAGAAGATTGAGTATAAGTAACTGCAAATTTATAGGTTTGATTGGCTACAAGGTTTTGAATAGATGTACTTTGAAATGCGTTTACCCCATTAACAAAATAAAAGAAACCTATACGAGGATTAGTTCCCGAATCAGTAAATGTTAATTGAATACGATTATTATTTGTTCCGTCATTAATACTGAACATTGAATATAATTCATCCAATCTCTTTGCTTGAAATTCAATAAAGTAAGAACCTTCATTTTGCCCTATTAAAGAAGCAACATTTGTAGCAGAAGCAAAATCCTCCAACCTCGTTTGACTTACACCATATGTAGGTATATACGATGTTTCATAGGTCGCATCTTGCTCAACTTGCCAACCATATGTATTAATGTAGTCTCCAGCAACTGAAGATGGACTTGCCCAATTAGCGTTTCCATCTGCAACTAAATATATTCTTATACTTGTTAAACCGACAAAAGAAAATGTAGCAGATATTCTGTACCAATCATTGCCATAATCTTCTATTTTAGCATTAGATGTTGATGAACCTACATCCCCAACTATTCCATTTTGTATATCAAAATTAGCATATAATGTGTTTGCTGAAGCAAGCATAAGTTGAATCCATTGCTTGTCGCCATATTTTACAAATATACTAATTGTACAATTACTTACTGATTGAGCAGCCCCAAGTCTTATGTGAGGTGCAGTGCCTGTTGATGTAAATGTAATTGCATTTGTATATCCTTCTGGTGAAGTGGCATTATTATAATCAATAGTTCCATTTGTTGAATCAAAATTGTATTCACTTTGTGGCAATGCATTAGTCCTTTGAGGCTCTAACAACAAAGCAGGACACGAACCATTAGAATAGTCAAGGCGAGGCATATCCTCCAAGATACCACCTGCTACAGGAGCAGTAGTAGTCTCTATATATGGGTAGGCTACAAGACCTTGATTGA
>Ga0222718_10003783_pt1 | contig 12846 bp, 7 predicted proteins | sample C33_27DmetaG_FD_165045 | JGI IMG/M metagenome (GOLD analysis project Ga0222718, IMG submission 165045) | Estuarine water microbial communities from San Francisco Bay, California, United States - C33_27D | ecosystem: Environmental > Aquatic > Marine > Unclassified | place: USA: California... | reverse complement strand
GCAAAAATTTGAGTCAACAGTGTATCCTTGTTGATCATTGCATTTATGAACTTATCAATAGTCTTTCAACTGTTGAAATCTTAAGGTCGTTGAAAAACCATTCTTATATGTGGAATGCCATCTTCAAGATACATCCGACCAGTGGGAGCAAAACCAAGCTCTCTATAAAAGCTTGTCAGATACACTTGTGCTGAAAGCGAAATGGGTTTAGAAGAATTGGTCTCTGCCTTTATGTAGTTAGTTATGCGTTCAACAATCGTACGGGAGTATCCATGACCTCGATGTTTTGAGTCAATTAAAATTCTACCAATTTTCCACTCATGTTCATCAAGCATTCGGGCATAGCCAATCACAGTTTTATCAGATATGGCGTAAAAATGCATTGCATTTATGTCGTCATCATCAGGATCCAGGTATACGCATTGTTGCTCCACAACAAAAATTTCACTTCTTAATGCTAGAATTTGGTGCCAAGTTAGGGGCGGTATAGCCGAAAGCTTGTTAACCTGGATGTTCAAATCAGGACGTGGTTTATTCATCAACGTGATTTTTTCTTTGTTGAAAGGTATATCGATAAAGATAAGAACAGGTTCACCGCCTTAAAATGGATTTAGCTTGATACTCTTTCCAATCGTATAGACCTAAGAACTACAAATCCATTTTAATGTCAATCTGAAATATGTGTGGATATTAATGGTCAGTGATGAAGTGCCAGATTATAGAGTCATCGAAGCCGATTGACTATCCCACTCTGGCCAATTTGTTACAAAGCCCAATTCCTTTGATTGGGGCATACTCGTGGATTTAGCTCCTTTGCTTGGTTTCTTTTGTTTCATGAAAATATCGAGACTTTTTGCCGCTCTTGTAAATGCCACATAAAGTGTGTTAATCTCATCAAGCAATGATTTATCCGCCTCTACCTGATAGTAAGATTCGAATGGAGTGTTTTGAAGTGAGCTCACCTTGAGATACAGATGTTCAAGGTGGGGAACATTCAAAGTGTTTTCAATCCAAGTATATTCCTTCGTTAAGTTTTTTGACTTCAATTCGGGAATACAGACGATCACCGATGGGAACTCAAGTCCCTTTGATTTGTGAATTGTCATAATCCTAATCGCATTCACTCCAGTGGGTGAGTCTATACTTAGTTTACTGGCTGTAGTCTGCCAGTATTCCGTAAAGGACTGCTTATACTTTATGTTGGATTGTTCATATTCTAACGCATGGTCTAGCAGTTTTTGAATGAAGCTGGATTGAGTATTAAGGCCAAAAGCTATTGCTGTGCTGTGTAGAAACTCAAAAGAGTTTGATATCTCATGCCTGTCAGGCAAATACAGACCAAGCTGGGTGAGTAGTTTGGTAAACGACCACTTGTCACGATAGCATGAGAGCGCCAGGGTGTGAAGTTCTTGGTTGATCTTTTTTGAGTGCTTCGCATACGCAATCCATTTCTGAACGAGAAAATGGTTTAAAGGATCGTCTACACATCTTAAAGTGAGAATGAGCAGCATTACATCTTTGTTGTTTTCCAAAAGGAGACTTTCATCACTGGCAACGGGATATCCAGCTTCTATGAGCTTTGAAGCTATGAAAGAAGCTTCTTTATTAGTGCGGAAGAGAATACAGATATCGTTTATTGGAATTTTTTCAATTCGTGTCATTTGGTTCAACCTTGACTCGATGGCATTGAAAAAGTCAAGTAAAGCGTCATCGCTTTGACTTGTATCCACAAGATCAAATCTTACGGAACCACCATCTTTCTTTATGTGTTTTTGAGCGACATCTTTGTATGTGCTTGCCAGACTTTGAGGTAATGCGTTTACTAGGTCCTTGAAAAACCGATTATTGAATTTAATTATCGATGGTGCTGATCGGTAATTGAACTCTAGGACATGAGACTCATATTCTGAAGTAAAGAGTAATTGTGACTCTCGGGCCACAGTAGGGAGTTCAACAAATTGCTGCGGTTCACTTCCTCTAAACCTGTAAATTGACTGTTTAGCATCACCAACGATTAAGGTTGAATTGCCCTCTGCAAGAGCATTTTCGACCAATGGAATTAGATTGAGCCATTGCAGTTTTGATGTATCTTGAAACTCATCGATCATTATGTGTTGAAACCGCTGTCCAATTCGCTCATAGATGAATGGAGTGGCTTCCTCACTGAAGTTTTCACTCAGTATTTGGTAGAAATCGGATAGCAATTGCTGATTGTCTTCCTCTTTTACCGATTGGAGAATCTGCCTCAAATAACCAATTAGCGCCATTCGAAAAACTTGGCTCTTAAGGTTGATGAGTAATAGGCAATTGCCAATCTCATCATGAATCTGTTCAATTTTGTGATACTGTGATTGCCACTCTTCTACTATGCCCAAAACATGGTCAGGCGCGCTTTTACTAGCCCATTTATTTTCTTCAATGGTGGCCACCACCCTTGAGTTTGGACTCCATACGTATTCCAGGTTGCCCTCTTTAGCTTTAGAGAAGTATCCAAATATTCCAGTTTTCCCAAAGTAAAAATCCGAATAGGTTAAACCCAGATTCTCAGCTTGATTTATTGCCGTATTGCCAATCTCAATTACCTGGTTTTTACATTGCTCGACCCTCTGGTCAATCCAATTAAGGATATCTGAAGTGCTTTCCCAATCCAGCGTTTCAAAGTTTCGAGCATTTAAAAAGAAATCTTCATCCGTCAATTGATAAATGAGATTCTCAATAGAGCCTGATACATTCCACGATTTATCTCGCGTGGTTTGGTGTTTCACATAGGCCAAAATGATTTCTGTTATATCTTTTTCATCACCTACACGTGAGAATAGTTCAGCCGAGACCCGCTCCGTAATTTGTTGTTGATCGATTTCAACTTCAAAGTTGCTTGTAAGTCCTAGGTCTGAGGAAAACAATCTCACAAGACCATGTACGAACTTATCAATGGTCATTACCGAGAATTCACCATAATGCTGTACCAGCCTGTTTAGAATGCGATTGCTCCGTGCTGATATTTCTTCTTGACTTATTTGTAAATCGTCTTCCAGCAAGTTGATCATTGCTTGAATATCACTTCGATCTGTTTTATTACCTGCAAATCCCGACAAATAAGCCAGAATACGCTCTTTCATTTCGTGAGCGGCCTTCACAGTAAAGGTTATCGCCAATATGCGTTTAAAATAATTGGGGTCTTTATGTGATAATATCACGTTCAAATACTTCCGAGCCAGGGTAAACGTTTTTCCAGAGCCAGCAGAACTCTTATAAACTTGGAAATTCTTAGAAATTTGCATGGATGACAATATTCAACTTTATTTTACAAACTGCGTCTTAGTAATTGAAGATATCAATGCATTGTCTGCGGCTTAAATATTTGGTTTTAATGATCCCTTTTTTGATGGTCAAACCAGTATTTGCTTCAGGGCCAGATCATGTTTTGCATCAATTTATCCTGATGCTTAAACAGAATACAGACGCTATTACTTTTTGCACCGATATGACTGATGAGTTGGGAGTTGAAGTTAAGCTTGTTAAGCTTTTATCTCCTAGCTTGAATATTGTTTTAATCGAGTATGGTTCAGAAGTGTCAGAGGAAAAAGCCATGCGAAGGCTCATTCGGAAAAGTGAAGTGAAGCTGATTCAATTTAATCACACCAATTTGGAAATTAGAGACGCACCCAACGATTCACTGTATTCAAGGCAGTGGGCCTTTAATAACGATGGCGTAAATGGAGGCACTGGGTTATCTGATATTTCTGCCGAGGATGCTTGGGATATTACAACAGGTGGCCTAAGTCCGGCCGGGGATTCTATAGTGGTAGCTGTAATAGACCAAGGTTTTCAAGTTAATCATCCTGACTTGGTTGACAATTTGTTTGTCAACCGAAATGAAATTCCTAATAACGGAATTGATGATGACCAGAATGGATATGTTGATGATGTGCAAGGATGGGACGTTTACTCAGGAGATCCATTTCATCCAATAGACAACCATGGAACTCATGTGGCTGGTACGGTGGGTGCGACAGGAAATAATACCATAGGGGTGACTGGCGTAAACTGGAATGTGAAAATCTTACCAGTTTCAGGCTCATCAACTTTAGAATCGATAGCCGTGGAGGCCTACGAATATGTTCTCAGCATGCGAAAGCTTTACAATGAATCGAACGGTGAAAAGGGTGCGTACGTTGTTGCTGCAAACTCTTCCTTTGGTGTAAACAATGGTGATCCATCGCAGTATCCAATATGGTGCGCAATGTTTGATTCACTTGGGTATGAAGGGGTGCTGAGCGTGGGTGCAACTGCGAATGATGATGTTAATGTGGATGTCGTGGGCGATATCCCTACAGCTTGTCAAAGCGAGTTTTTGATTTCGGTGACCAATATGCGTTCAAACGATCAGTTAAATAATCAAGCAGGTTTTGGTCAAGAGAGCATTGACTTGGGAGCACCTGGCACCAATATTTTTTCAACTCGCGCTGGGGATGCATATGGTCTAAACAGTGGCACATCTATGGCTGCTCCACATGTGGCTGGAGCCATTGCTTTAATGTATAGTGCCATATGTCAAAATTATTTTAACCGATATGCTGGTAGTCCGGCTGACTTGGCTTTGTTCGTAAAAGAAAAGCTATTGAACGGAGGTGTTGATGAAGTTTCAGCACTAGATGGAATCACAGTCACGGGCGGAAGACTCAACCTATTCAAAAGTGTACTCAGTGTTTCGACACTATGTCCTCAAATTGTTTTTGAAAGCGAAATGAGCCAATGTGATTCATGCACAGGAACAATAAAGGCATCATTACTCGGCACCTCAGGGCTCTCAAGTTTTTTATGGTCAACAGGTTCAACAACAGACTCCATAATTGGACTTTGTGCAGGGGTTTATTATGTAACCGCAATCGACAATGATGGAGACACAACCATAGCTGGCTATGCATTGAGTGATAGCGGTGGCCCAGATTTAAATGTTATTAAAAACAATGTTTCGTGTTTTGGTGGAGAAGATGGCGAAATTCAGGTGTCTGGTGGGAATGATTATCTGTGGAACGATGGGCCTTCTGGGGGAACGCGCAATGCTTTAGAGTCAGGTAGTTATTTTGTTATGGCCACAGATTCCATCGGCTCATGTACAACTACGGTGGAGGTTGATATATTCTCACCTCAACCAATTACAGCTTCGTATAGTTATAATCTTCCTACTTCGGATACGGCTAGTGATGGCAGCTTGTTTGTATACCCATCAGGGGGAACTCCGCCCTATACATACCTATGGGAAACAGGGGACACCATTGATTCACTATTCAATAAAAAGCACGGCAAATATGGGATTACAATTACCGATGCTAACGGCTGTATACTTTCGGACTCAGGTCAATTAGGTTTCCCTGTAGGTGTAAATGATATTGGTCAAAGCGCAGATCATTCGATATCCATATTTCCTAATCCTGCCAATAAGGTGGTACATGTGCAGTCTAAAATTGATCGAGGCTATGTGCGTATGTACAATGCTTGGGGAGGAATGGTCGGAGAATTTGACCTATCCTATGATGTTTCCATAGATACGCGAAAGCTGGCTAATGGAGTTTATTACCTTACTGTAATAAACCAAGAGAACAAAATGTCTACGAATTGTTTAATCGTAGTGCATGAGTAAGACAGCAAAAGTGATATCGCTCATTTTGGTGCTCGCCTTTGGTTATTCTTGTGAGAAGGACCAATTGCCGGGCGATGGTCTTTACAGTGATCGTGAGGAAGGCCCTAAACCATATTATCTACCCATACCCGCAGGATTTCCAGAGTATGATTTGGATGAGGATCATTTGCTCACTGAGGAAGGTGTAGAACTTGGACGATATCTTTTCTATGACCCAATTCTTTCTAAAAATCAAAATGTTTCTTGCGCCTCTTGCCATAAACAAGAGTATGCCTTTTCTGATCCTGATCAATTTAGTCTAGGGACGCATGGAGGGCTCACAGGCTTTCATTCCATGCCCTTGTTTAACATTGGTTGGATGGATCAATTTTTCTGGGATGGTCGTGCTCCAACGAGAGAAGATCAGGCATTGAAGCCTGTGGTGAATCCTGTAGAAATGGGAATGACATGGCCCGAAGCTATTGAACGATTAGAAAACCATGAGTTTTATCCTGAGATGTTCAAAGCTGCATTTGGAACTGCGGAAATCGACTCCAATATGGTGGCCGATGCACTGGTTCAGTTTGAAATGACCATCATATCATCAAACAGTAAGTTTGATCGAGTGAGAAGAGGGGAGGCTGAGTTTTCACCTTTAGAACAGCGCGGTGAAGCATTGTTTAATAGTAATACTGGTGCTGATTGTTGGCACTGTCACATGACAGCAAATGTGCAGCTGTCAGATAATAGTTTTCATAATAATGGCTTGGATGCTGAAGGTGAGTTTGATATGGGCCTATATGCAGTAACGGGAAATGAATTGGACAAGGGAAAATTTAAAACCCCCAGCCTCCGAAACCTCGCATTTACTGCACCCTACATGCATGATGGTCGTATTGAAACACTGGATGACGTAATCGAGTTTTATAGTACTGGAGTGCATAGCTATCCGGGTGTAGATCCATTTATGGAATTGGCTGAAAATGGTGGTGTGAATCTTAGTCAGCCTGATCGAGAGGCACTTAAGGCATTTTTACTTACGCTTACGGACAGCTCACTACTCACCAACGAAAAATTGAGCAATCCATTCTAATCTGCTTGGCAGTCACAGCTCTTGTAAATGCTCAATCTCTTCTTTCTCTGCAACCCTTCGATAGCACTGCATGGCGTCTTTAAATACGGCAGTCTTAAAGATGGATTTATTCAGTAGCATACGAACGCATTCTTGAATACCCTCAATTATACTTGGGTGTGGATGTATAAGATCTGCTAATACCTCTATGGGCTGATCCATCTTTATAAGCAGACCAATCGCCTGTATTGCACTTGAAGCATGTTCGCCAACGGCACGCATTCCTAATATTCTCATTTCGTCATCATCCGTGACAATTATCTTAAAAAAGCCCTTCGTTTTGCGCATTGCAATGGCTCTTGCAATGCAGCTATAATCGAGTTTAACCACTTTACAGGAGATGCCTTGTTCCATGCATTGTTTTTCATTCATCCCAACGGCTGCTACCTCAGGATCCAAGAACATAATGGTGCAAACATTTTCGTAAGATATCTCTTCTACCGAGTCTTGATAGATGCGTTCAACCGCATACCTAGCCTCAATTTCGCCCATATTTACCAATGCAATATGACCAGATACATCACCCACAGCATAGATATTGTCAATGTTGGTTCGAGTTTTAATATCGGTGATATAGCTGCGCTCTGAAAGGGTAACACCGGCATTTTCAAGTCCAAGACCCTCGGTGTTCGGTACTCTGCCAACACTGAGCAAGGCCTTTTCAACACGGATAATTTCTCTTGTGCCATCTGGATTACTTATTTCATACTCCACTTCACCATCCACAATTTCCATTCGTTCGAGCTTGGCGGTGCTGTGTATCGTAACGCCATTTTCTATGAGGTTATCACTCACGACTTTGGCTACATCTTCATCTTCAAAAGGCAAAATTCGATCTGCTCGGTCAATGAGATAAACTTTGGTTTTTCCGAAGTTTGAAAATATCGTGGCGTACTCACATCCAATGACACCTGCCCCAAGGATTACAAGACTTTTTGGATAATCATCTATGTGATGGATGCCATCACTGGTCATGATGATTTTTTCGTCAGTTTCTATGTGCGGTAGCTTTCTAGGCCTGCTTCCAGTAGCTAGAATTATGTTCTCAGCGTAGATTATATCGACACCTTTTTTTGTGGTGATTTCAACTTCATTTTTGCTTAAAAGCTTACCTACGCCTCTAGCGTATGTGAAACGAACCGTACTAGTTTCCTCGCGAAGAAGTTTGATATGTGCTGAGTATTGTTGCTTTCGGTCAAAAATTGCTTCATTCACGGTCTGCTTCACATCATCCCATGAGATCTCAAACATTGGTCGATTATTGGCAATGAGCATATCGTTTATTGTGGCCACTTTATGGGCAAGCTCCCAAGTAGTCTTAGAAGTGAGCGCTCCGTCATAAATGCCAGCTCCACCTACTTTACCTTTTTCAATAAGAATGACTTTTTTTCCAAAGTCAATGGCTCTCATGGCTGCTGCATACCCCGATGGACCACCGCCAATAATACACACATCGTAATTTTCCACGATTAGAGTTTAAAGTACTTCGCTAATTTAATGGAATTTTAAAGTCACTTGTTTTCAAGGTTTTAGATTAGACAGACAACTTTTAATTTCAAATGAGTGTCTTTACTCTATCCTAATCCATTTTGTTTTCAATTTCTAGTCAATAGCGAATAATCCAAAGGAGCTATGAGGCTAGAAAAAAACACAGCTTCTTCATTCTTATCCAACTTACCTTTATACACCCTATTAAACGGTGTGGTGAAAAGGATATTTCTATTTGCAATTGCGCTGATGCTAACCTTGAATACAATTGGTCAGTGCACACTCTATCATGGTAATGGGAATGCGGTTGCAAATCCAGAATGGGTCAGCTGCAGTTGTGGTACGTAAACCTTATTCATACAATCCCCAAACACGTTTGGGCCAATTACAATTGATTGGGGTGATGGAAGTCCGGTTACAAATGCAGTTGGTTTAGTGCCACCCAATTTTATTCCCCACACTTATGCAGCGTCAATTCAGAACTATACAGTAACGGTCACAGAATCGGGAGGGAATAATTGTGTAATAACTGATTCAGGTGGGTCGCATGAAATTTCACTCATTTTTGAGTTGGCTAGCAAACGACAAAAGCGTAAACGTGGCCGGAGTCGATTCTTAATTCCGTTTGCTAAGTTTTAGACTTGACGTAAGTCCTCCACTTTTCTAAAACCGTGTTCATATCATCGGGTAGTTCAGATTCAAATTTCATGAACTCGCCAGTATGTGGATGTTCAAAACCTATGGTTTGGGCATGAAGTGCTTGCCTTGGTAGAATTTGAAAGCAGTTGTCAATAAACTGACGATATTTTGAAAAAGTAGTGCCTTTTACAATTCTGTCTCCGCCATACTTTTTATCCCCAAATATGGGGTGACCAATATGCTTTAGGTGGGCTCTGATTTGGTGTGTGCGTCCGGTATCGAGCTTGCACTGTATGAGGGTAACGTATCCCAGTCTTTCCAAGACTTTGTAATGGGTTACAGCATGCTTTCCATAGGTGCCGTCTTCATATACGGCCATACGTTTTCTATCGCTCGGTGATCGACCTATATGACCAGTTACCGTGCCTTCATCTTCAGCAACATCTCCCCATACTAGTGCCACGTATAAGCGATCGATGGTTCGGTTGAAAAAGTGAGCCGATAATTTGGTAAGCGCGTCTTCAGTTTTTGCAATAAGCAGTAATCCCGTTGTGTCCTTATCTATTCGATGAACTAGTCCTGGGTAAGCCGTTTCACTCTTAGGGTTTTTAGGAAGGTTTTCAAAATGAAATAGCAGTGCATTGACCAAAGTGCCATCAAAGTTTCCGTGGCCAGGATGTACCACCATATTCATTGGCTTGTAAAGCACTAGTACATACTGATCTTCATAGATTATGTTTAGCGGAATGTCTTGTGCAACGAGCTCTAAGGTTCTCTTTGGATGAGGAAATACAATGGATATCACATCGAGCGGTTTCACCTTGTAGTTTGGCTTTACATCTTCACCGTTCACCTTTACGTTTCCATTTCGAGCCGCGATGGCAATCTTATTTCTAGATGCATTTGGTAACCGATCAAACAGAAACTTATCTATGCGTATAAGAGTTTGACCTTCATCAGCAACGATGTTAAAGTGCTCATACAGCTCTTCGTCAAGATCGCCTTCATCCACTATGCTCATTGGGATATTATGAGTTTGGCGGTATGCATCGACTGATCTGATATTGCTGTTGCTTGGAGCAAATAAATGCCCGTCGATAACTCAGAGACATCAACACTTTCAGATGGATTTGAAACTTGCATTAAGAGCGATCCATCAATGGAATAGATGTCAAGTCTCATATAAGAATCTGCATTGGTGATATGAATGACGTTTTCTGCTGGATTTGGAAAGACGTTTAGTCTTGTAGTCATTTTTGAGTCTGCAAGCTCATTCGTAGAGAGCATTGGGTCTTCACCAAAATCAGGCCTCAGCATTAAAGCGCCATTAAAAGATGCTGCATACCAGACATCATTTACATGGTAAAACAGCTTATCTCTAGCGTTATTATTTAGGTCATACCCAATGAACAGCTTATCTGCTTGTAATTGTTGAAAGCCAACCATAAAGTCACCTTCCACATAAACTGGCGGATTGATCTCATACCTGCGAAAATTATTGGCGTATGTGTACTGTGGATTGCTGATGTAATCTGCGATGAAGATGGGTTCTGATGAGGTATCATTCCAAACGGTAAGTACAATATCAAAGTCTTCCGCATCATCATTGAGAGTTTGGGGAAAATTGAAATAAAGTGCCCTTAATGAGTCGCCAACGGGCGTATTGAAAAGATATCCTAGCTCCCCACCTGCTCCGCGCAAAGAGTAAGCTGACTCTGCCGACCCATCGTCATAGGCATAATAGTTATGAAACCGCTGTACGGAAGTAATGGTGTCGTTTGCTCTTTGATCGTTGCCACCAGAAATATTAAACCAAGACTTAATACTAAAATCAACGAATTCTTCACCTAAATCAGGGAATAGCTGATCGTCTGCTTGTAAGAATCCATAGCGTTTCACCGTAAATGCTTCAAGGCTCGGGTCAACCGTGGTGAACTTGTCCACAATCAGCCCAGCAGGTGATGAGATTTCGTAGTCGAGATTAAGAATATTCACTGCTTGCTCGCCCAAATTGCGAATGAGGGCTTTCACTGTGTCTTCTTGAAAAGCGGCATAATCTTCTAGATAGTGCTTGTAAGGGACTGAGGTATACCTTCCTGTAAATGATGAAAGCGCTGTCACAAAAGCAGCATCATTAATGGTATCGCCAATGGCAGTATCTCTATCTGCGGCAAGCTCAACATAGTCAATGTGCCATTGATCTAATATACCGCTCAAGGTAGCGTAGTTTCTGAATCTAAACTTAAAACCAGGCCGCTTATAGTCAGATCCAGCAACTTCTAGCCAAACCCTATCGTTCCAGTCATCAGTGTTGCTTTGGTTTCCTTCGGTTGACCAAGCATATTCCCATCGGTTTTCATTGACATTAAAAAAGTCTACAATTAACGAGTCCTCTTCATCGGGAGCATTTCCCATCCCACCTGCTTGATAGAAAAACGAAAGGTATACGTCTTCCATTTCTGGGTCTAACGCAAATGGCTTGGACTCTAATGTGTCTGCTGGGCCATAGGTGGTTTCGCTGCTGATATCATAAGGAACGCCTGAGGCGTCCGTGCCATCAAATGTTGCAACCCCCTGAGTCAAGAAGTTTGAGGCGAATGCATTGTTAATATAAGCGCCACCACGATTCTCTTTATTACCAGGTGTAATCCAGTGTGTTTTATCATCATCAACAAGATAAAGCGTGTCAAACTCATTGATCAAAACATCATCTGGATCTAGCGTATCAAACGTAATGGTGCCTTCACCAATGTTCACTAAGCTTATGACGTTTGTCCAAGCCGTATCAAAATCAATGGGATTTCCAATACTATCGTAGAATTCAATAAAAAGTGGAGGATTGGCCTCGTATACTAAAGGGCCACTTAGGGGTTTAGTTATCGAGTAGGTTGTATCGAATTTGATCTCTAAAGTCGCGGGTATGTCTCCATTGGCACTGAATTCAAACAATACATTAAGGCTTACATTTTCATCTCCAACTTGTGCATCATAAACCTTGGTCCTATTTTTTGAGAAGTCATCAAAGAATGGAAGGGGAAGAGTGTCGATTTCATAAATAAAGGGTAGCCGAGCGATTTGCCTTTGAGATGATGTTGCATTTGCTTTCGTTGAGCTCCTGAGGGTCTCATTATATCTTAATGGAGACAGCTTATCCTGAGCCAGCGATGGTAATGTGAGATATATCAATATCCAACCTGAAAGCAATAACACTCTTATCATAAGATGCTCGACTTGATTGAATCAACATTAACAGGAGGGATGAGGTCTAGGTTTGGACTTAATTTAATGTTGATGGCTTCACCAATCCGTGCATCGCTATTAGGGTTGATACTTTGCCAATATACTCTTGCAGATAGACTATCACTATCACTTTCACAGTCACTGTAAATAATTGCACCTTCATTCAATTGATATTTATTGAGAAGGGTTTTAGCCTCATCAAAGTTGAGCCCATAAAGAATTGGGGTTGCCACTATTGCATTTGAACTATTTTCTCCAACCACTAGATCTATTTTGCTACCCTTTGGTAATTTACTGCCAATTTCAACAGGTTTATCATTTAGCTCAAGTCCCACAGCACAACCCTCGCACGGATTTGATTGAGGAATTAATTCCCCGATTTCAAATCCCCTCCTAGTGAGTTTATTAATTGCGATTGCCATTGTTTGATCTAAAACGTTGGGTACTTCTACTTGTGGGGTTTTGTAACGAGAAACGGTAAGATATATTTCACGGCCGGTTTTGACACTAGAGAGTTCGGGTGGATTTTGATCAAGAATCACCCCTCCTCGTTTGTCTTGGACATAAAGCGAATCGATAACTACAGCTCTCAAGTCATTTTGTTTGAGTAAAGCTTCGGCCTCAATAATGTCTGATCCAATTAATTCTGGAACCGAAACCGCCTCTCCTGATCGTGTGAATTGTTGAAGATACAAGTAGGCGCCTATCAGAAGAGAGCCAGCTA
>Ga0222718_10003781_pt1 | contig 12850 bp, 11 predicted proteins | sample C33_27DmetaG_FD_165045 | JGI IMG/M metagenome (GOLD analysis project Ga0222718, IMG submission 165045) | Estuarine water microbial communities from San Francisco Bay, California, United States - C33_27D | ecosystem: Environmental > Aquatic > Marine > Unclassified | place: USA: California... | reverse complement strand
CGATACCACTATCAGTGTGAAGGACAGCAAGGAGGGATGGGCTAAGGCGTTCAGACAACTTTTGGCACTCCTATGGGCTGGTGAGATTCCACAATGGGATGTCTCAAAGGTACGTCCTGCAGGTGCAAGACTAAAAACGTTTGGCGGTAGAGCATCAGGCCCAGCGCCTTTAGTTGAACTGTTTAACTTTGCAGTCTCTACATTCAAGAATGCACAAGGGCGCAAGCTGTCTAGCATAGAGTGCCATGACCTCATGTGCTTCATCGGTCAGATCGTTGTTGTAGGTGGTGTTAGACGTAGCGCTATGATTAGTTTGTCTAACCTTAGTGATGATCGTATGCGTCACGCTAAGTCAGGACAGTGGTGGGAGACTGCAGCGCATCGTGCCTTAGCTAATAACTCTGTAAGCTACACTGAGAAGCCTGATATGGAAACGTTTATGCGTGAGTGGCTTGCCTTAGTTGAAAGTAAGTCAGGTGAAAGAGGTATATTTAATCGTGAAGCATCTAAGAAACAAGCTGCAAAGAATGATAGGCGAGATCCTAACTATGACTTTGGAACTAACCCGTGTAGTGAGATCATCCTTAGGCCGTATCAGTTCTGCAATCTTACGGAAGTTGTGGTCAGGGCTACAGATACTATCGAAGATCTTGAGCGAAAAGTCCGTATGGCAACAATACTGGGAACTATACAATCCTCATACACTAAGTTCCCCTACTTGCGGAAAGTGTGGCAGAATAATACTGAAGAGGAAAGACTGTTGGGAGTGTCGCTAACAGGTATCATGGATAACCGCCTTATGACACACAAGAACCAAGGCTTAGATAAAACACTGGAGCACCTAAAGAATGTCGCCATTTCTACTAATGCTGAACTTGCTAGCCGTCTTGACATACCGCCCTCTGCTGCGATTAGCTGCGTTAAACCATCGGGAACAGTCTCGCAGTTGGTTGACTCTGCAAGTGGCATTCATGCTCGTCACTCTCCATATTATATCCGTACTGTACGTGGCGATAATAAAGATCCCTTAACTAAATTTATGATGGATCAGGGTATCCCTAACGAACCGTGTGTGTTCAAGGGTGACACGACTACAGTGTTTAGCTTCCCTGTTAAATCACCTAATGGTGCAGTTACACGTAACGATATGACAGCCATTGAACAACTTGAGATGTGGCTTACCTATCAGCGACACTGGTGTGAACATAAACCCAGCGTAACAATATCAGTACGTGACTCTGAGTGGATGGCTGTAGGTGCATTTGTGTACGAACACTTTGATGAAATGTCTGGTGTCTCGTTTTTGCCACACACTGATCACTCTTATCAGCAAGCACCTTATCAAGACTGTGGTAAATCAGATTACGAATATCTCCTAAGTCTTATGCCAAAAAGAATTGACTGGTCTAAGCTTTCAGAGTATGAACAAGAAGATAATACTGTAGCAATGCAGACTATGGCTTGCTCCGGTGATAGCTGTGAGATAGTAGACCTAGTATGAGACAGTATATAATAATAGGTAGGGCTGATTGTATGTATTGCAGTAAAGCAGTTGGCCTTATGAGAGACAATGGGTGTACGTTTAATTACTACTCCCTAAACGATTCCCTATGGATACTTGACTTGTTTAAAAAAGCAGGTATAAAAACAGTACCACAAATATGGGATATAAAAGGTAACTACATTGGTGGTTATCAAGAACTAGAGCAACACATAAAAGGAGAATAACATGATTATAACAATTCTAACTGGACTTACACAAGCGCTTGTCGTAGGGGGTATTACATTTGGTGTACTCACTGAAGTGGTAGAACCTACTGCAGTAGCTGCCTACGACAAAGGTACAGAGTTGTACCAAACATATGTAGTCGGTACTGAATAGTGTATGTTTTGGTAGCCATACTTTTTATGGGACAGTCTTATAAGATAGAAACATCTCCTATCCTACTTCCTAGTTTAGAAGAATGTAAAGCAGTAAAAGGCATTGTCCTTGAAGAGCTTATGGCTACCAAGCCTACGCCCAGCGCATATGCTATAGCGTTTTGTGCAGCAGTACCTACGGAGGTGTAATGCAACTAGACTTAATAGAAACATACTATAATATTAAACCTGGAAAATCTAAGACGTGTAAAATATGCAACAAGAAAAAGCATATAGATTCCTTTGGGTCAATGAGAACTAATAAAGATAGAATAGACACTAGGTGTAAGCAGTGCGTAAGTGAAGAAACAAAAATAAGAAATAACTTAAGGAAAGAATATGCAGCAGAAAACGAAAGTATCTGCCACTGCTGTGGAGGTACACACCATAAGTCTTTAGTTGTTGATCATTGTCATGACACAGGAAACTATAGAGGCTGGCTCTGCGAACCTTGTAACTTTGCTATTGGTCATTTAGGAGACAATATAGAGGGAGTAAAAAAAGCAGTAAAGTATTTAGAGAAATACCATGAACGCATTTGAACCACCTATAAAACCATCAAGGTCACGCCGAAAAACTAACTACAAAGGGGCATTAAATAAGACAACATCTGGTCTTGTACCTAAGACATCTAAACAGAAAGAGTTCTTAGATCACCTTAAGATGTACAACCAAGTCTTTGTGCTTGGCCCAGCAGGTACAGGTAAGACTTATGTTACGGCTACATATGCAGCAGACTTGTATACCCTAAAAGAGATAGACAAGATTGTTGTTACACGCCCACACGTAGCTGTAGGTAAAGACATAGGGTTTCTACCAGGTAGCTTAGAAGAAAAAGTTTATCCTTGGGCGCTACCTGTGCTTGACGTACTAGAGAAACACTGGGGTAAAGGTACACTAGAGACAGCTATAAAGAATAACAATGTAGAGATGGCTCCCTTAGCTTTGATGCGTGGACGTAGCTTTGAGAATGCATTTATCATTGTAGATGAAACACAAAATATTACTACTCATGAGCTTAAGATGTTGTTGACTCGTGTCGGTGAAGGTAGTACAATAGTACTCAATGGTGATGTACAGCAGTCAGACTTAAAGGAAGCAGACGGTCTGTCTAAAGTAATTCACTTGGCAAAGAAATATATGTTACCAGTACCTGTTGTGGAGTTTGATGTGGATGACATTATACGTAGCGACATCTGTGCACAATGGGTAAAGGTATTCATGAAGGAAGGCATATGAAGCTAGAGAAAGAAGCAGAAACGTTTATCTCTGGGAGACAAAGACAGTTTAGGGAGGGACTACAAGAAGGCATATCAAACATAGAGCAGTACCTTGTTGACAATCTGCATAACACAGATGAAAAGAGAGAAGCACTAAAGAACTTAATAGAGGTGCAGATGTGGGCAGAGCGTAGCATAAGAAAGCACGGTATAAAAAAGTAAAAAGAAAGGCCGCTTAGTGCGGCCTCTTCTGTGTGTATCTTTTAGTCTGCTTCAGTTTGCTTACGTCTTACTTTCTTCTCAAGCTTACCTGCATTGATGTACCAAAGAAGCAGCACTGACCGACGAGTATCTTTCTCGGCTTCATCGTATTGATCTGATGCATTAATCTCGGCTATGGCTTCTTTGATAGTCTTACCTTCATAGCCGTAGCGTCCTGCAAGATCACCCCATGCTGCTTCGGCATCCTCTTTCTCACGTGGACCCATAGCAACAAACTCACCTCGTATATACGCATTGAAGTCTGAACGATACTCTTCATTCTTAGCAGAGAAGTCTTCCAATACAGTACGTGCTATCTTACGTTTAGCATTAATGACATTTTTAATCTTGTCTTCTAGCTGCAGCTTCTGGCGGCTGACATCAGAGCTATTGTAGATAGGATCATTTTCAATGAAAGCTTCTACTTCATCAGCTAAAGAACCTTGTGCAATCTGTTGAGTAAACAATTCTAGTGCGCTATTCTTTTCACGATAAGGGTTATAAATAGAGAATGGATCAATGTTAAGTTTAGCCATCTCCATCTTTAACTTATTAGGTGGAGGACTCTTCGTGAAACCTGTGATCTGCTTTAGCAATGGGTCTAGCTGACGAATAGGACCATCACCAAACACATCGTGACGCACAGCATCATAACCTGTATCTTGGTTATCAGGGTCCATCATCTGAAAGTGTGTACGAGTAGAGCTACCCATCCACTTCATTAAGCCTTCTAGTTGCGACTCACCCATGTCAATGCCAGTAGCTTCTTTAAGTGTAGCTGACATTTCATTGAGATTAAAGTCTGCTATGTTTTTAGCAAACCTACTGTACAGATACAGGTAAGGGCTACGTGGTCCTCCAATATCAGCTAAGGATACTGTAGCATCTAATGTCTGTGGGATGTAAGACGCACGAGGATCGTACTGACCATAGAAATCTTTCACTGCAGCAGCAGGATAGGTAAACGTACTGAAGTAATCTCCTATCACTTTAGCTACAGGTTGCATATCAATATCTGTTTCACCATCTGCAATAGCTTTAGCAATGTTGTACATTGTACCTGTTACTTCGTCTATGGCGGTGCTACTTGGACGAAACTCTGAGCCAAGAATAAGGTTCATCATATTACGACTAAATCTATCTTGATCATCTAGTAGATCATTAGGAAGACCCATAGATATACGGGCTGCAATATTAGCAGCATAATGTATAGGTGCCGCTGGACCCATAGCAGCTTGAGCATTAGTAACTTCACCTGAAATCATTCTATCTTCGAACCAGTTTAGTCCCTGCTCTATGTTATCCTTTTGATACATGTAAGCTGAAGCAAATATAGCCCCGCCCGTAAGCTGCTTAGCCCACTCTTCATCTGTAAGTTTACCACCTTTATAGGCAATGTTGAGAACAGAGTAATCCTTAATAAACTTAGCCTGTGATGCAAGGTAACGAGGGAAGGGTATAATAGTTGTAGCACCTGAACGATGGATAAACCCGATAGTCTTATTAACAAACTTACTTGTTTCACTTGCGCCCTTACCACCAAACCTACGTTGGAAAGTAAAACCCAAGCTATCATCTAGTGCTTTTGTAATAATACTATCAGGGATCTCACCCATTCTCCCTTCAGATAATACATGCATTAGATTTAAACCTATGAAGTCGGGCTTAGTCTGTTGTATTCTTTGTAGGTCTTTACCAAGAGGGCTTTTCATAAATTCTACGTAGCCCTTATCTTTTAAAGCTTTAGAATAAGTGTTATAAATATCAGGGTTAAACCCTAATTCAGATAGTTGTTTCTGTGCTAATTGTTTTATTTCACGATCAATAGTACCTGCAACTACAGCCTTCTTAAATATGTGGTCTGACATAGTGTTAAACGTATTAACAAACGTACCTAGTTTAGCCAGCTTAGTATCCCCTACTACACCTGCTTCAGCTTGCGCCGCTTCACGAAAAACTTTCTGCATTAAATCAGGCGCATCTTGACGAAGCAATTCTACTGCTGCATCAGCTACATACTGATCCTTTAGTAAGTAACGTGCGATGTCTGTTGCACCATCTAATGTAGCAGCCGCACTTTCTCTACCTCTAACAGAACGAATCATCCAAGCGTTGAACTGATCCATAACATCTATGCCTGTCATAGCAACACCAAAGATGTTGTTGCGCATGGTTGTCGCTGGCTGCGATGTCATAAAAGCACGACGAGCATCCTCAACATTACGTAAGTTACGCACCATACGTTTACCTATAGTAAGTTGTAACTGTGCATCGCTTAACTCTTTAGCTTCTTGTCCAGAGATAGCAGACATACCTTCATCATACAGTGTGTCTAGCTTCTGTTGAAACTTACCTGCTGCTTCAATGGCTTCTTTGCCTGTCAAAGCTTTACCTGCTGCAGTCTTAAATTGCTTCTGTTGTACAAGAATACGTGCAGCCTCTGATACTTCTGCAGCGTACACAGCAGCTAGTTGCCTACGTGTTAAGCCGTACTTTTCTGCTGTTGTATCAAAGAGTGTTACGCCATCGCCCTCATCAATGCGGCGAGCTAGATACTCTGTGATGCGTTGGCCTTTCTCAGGCTTAACCCCTAGCTTTCGTGCTAAGTCTGTGGAAGCAGCACTAAGACGTAGTACAGTACCACGATCTAGTCCACCAATAAGTCCGTCAGGTAGGTTTTCACTTAGGATGTCTACCTTAGCTTCCATACCTTCTTCGACAAGCTTAGGATCAATAGACGCTAAGAGTTTATCTTTACTAAAGCGGATGTATTTACGTCCTTCTGCAGTTTCGTTAAGCTTTTTAAGATCCTCAATAGCACGATTAGTTGTCTCCTGCATACGCTGCGCTTTAACTTGATCCCCTCTTTTTACAACCTCAACCATACGTTCAGCACCTTTGTATTGCTGACGTGTAGGAATAGCATAAGCTATACCACCAGCTACACCACCTATAGTACCAGCCAATGCAATATTAGCACCGCTTACATCATACTCTTCGCCAATAGTTTCACCCGCTTCCTTCTTGATAAGCTCTTGCCCTAGCTGTGAAGCTGCAGCGACACTGCCTTCAAAGCCTACATCTAATAGACCTCTCTTCATGTAGTGCTTAGCTAGTTTCTTTAAGCCTTGCTTTGTGCCTTCTTTACCTGCTTGAACAGCGGCTGAACCTGCGCCGCCTGTTAAGGGAAGTGCAGCAGCAGATAAGTATGTAGTAGGAGCAGTAAGAAAACCTTCAGCGTAATCACGTACACCTGCAAAACCACCGTCTAATATACCCTCACCTTTAGCATTATCAAAGGCGTACATTAAACGAGCATAAGATTGTTTCTCTTTCTCTTGTGTATTATCATCCTTGATATAGTAAAAGTCTTTGGACATACTTACTTCGTTTACATTGGCGATACGAAAATGCTCTAGCACCTCATACACTACATCATCAGCAGTCATCTGCTTTAGCTCATCGTCCTTCCAACCCTTGCGTCTGCTCTTAAGGAAAGTTACAGCATCGTTTAAAAAACCTTTATTATACTTTAGGTCAGATACTTTCTTCCCCTTCATGTTTTCTTCTGTGTAATATGTGTAAGGATCTGACATTAATATACCCCATTATACTCACGATGAATCATATTAATAACAACCTCATTTAAGGGTAAGTTATTTTGTTTCATGAAGTCTATAATGATTTGCTTTCCATCCTCTCCTTCTAATACAGACATGTCAGAAAACTCTTCTTTCATAGCATATATGATATTTACAGCAGCTTTTGCTAAAGGCGCATTGTTTTCTTTTTTAGTTCTATCTATCTTAGTTTCTTCTGTAATATCACCTACGTCTATTTGATTTGGTCCTCCCTTAAAGTATTGCTGGGGATTCAAAACACCAAACACAGCCCATCCATCTATAGGACGTTCAGGTAGTCCAGCTTCACGGCGTTCTTTTCTGCTCATAGCTTTGTATTCGGCGTAAGTTATTTTAGAAGCTGCCTCTCTAACGCTACTAGGCACTTCGTTTTCTTTATCTTCTGCTGCTTGTTGCTGATCTCTATACTCTTGTGCACTTCTGCGTTGCTCTACTGGTGAGGGGAATCCTAAGCTAGGAGGTCCAGCTATTTCAATTTCTCCTATATCAGTACTTGTAACTGTAGGTTGTTTTACTTCTTCTACTTCTTCTACTACTTTTTCATCAGATGTCTGACTTAAGATAGTCTCTACAATTTCTTTTACCGCTGCTGGCTCTGTTCCTACTGGCTCTGCTCCTACTGACTTTAGCTTTGTTTCTACTGGCTCTGTTTCTACTCGCTCTGGTTTAGTACCTGTTAAGATATACTCAATATAATCATCTGTAAGTTTACCATTATTCTTCTTAAGAGACTCTAAGATAAGTTCTGTTGCTAGACCATTTTCTATACCAGCTAATAGATTGTCCATCTCAGCAGATGTGTTAACCTCTTTAGACAGACGTAATAGAGCTTGGTCACGTGTAAGCTGACTGTTTACACCACTTTGTGATAGAGCTAGTTCTAGGTCAGCAATAGCTATACCACCTTTACGTAACTTACTACCTAATTCTGTTTTGTCTTTAGCATTTGCCCTGTCTAGTGCCTCTTCCATATTTGTCGCATTAGCTAGATCATCCGTGCCAGCAAAGGTACGTGTAAAGGTACGTTCATATGTATTAGCTGTAGTCATATAGTCAGACTCTTTGTAGTCTGTTGTTTCTATATCAAAACCTTTAACACGTTTAACACTAGGTAGAGGCTCATAACGTCCACCTGTAGCAGCCTCATAAGCTAGTACATCTTGTACTGGAATACCCATGTAGCTCATAGCTTTCATGTGATCTTCAACAGAAGAGCGAGGGTCTAACATGAGGGTGTCCTTTAAAGCCCGACCCCATGACATACTCTTGTGTCCTTCTGACTTATTCTCTGGATCAGCACTAACATTACGTGCGTAACCTAGATAGATGTTCTCAAGAGCTTGTTCTGCTGTCATGCCCTCTGGTAAAGTTATACCTTTAGGTATGTCTAGTGATCCTAAAAATTGAGACTTATCTAACTTAGCCCCTTCAGGCAGATTCTCTTGTGCTTTCTGAATAGCGCCATACACTTGGGTAACATCGTAGTTCTGAGCAATAGCCAGAAACTCTTCATCTGTAACACCAAACTCAGCTTTCATCTCTTGCCTAATAAGATCAGCATTCTTAGCTTCTGCCATAGACTGTGCCATCTTAGGAGCATTTCTACGCACAGTATCCATCTGGCTATCTACTAATTCATCAAAACGTTTTTGACGTTCCTTTATACCCTCTGCAAAACTTGTGGCAAATCCTTGAATTAAACCTGCCTGAAAAGCACCCTTAATAGCCATCTTACATTTGCTCCTTCGACATCAGACCTCTAGGCGCTTGTTCAGCTTCCATAGGCATCTCTTCTTGTTCTTGTTGTGGTTCTTCTAAATCTTGCTGAGTCTTCTGCATTATCTGTTCACCCTGATCAGGTGTGCCTACTATAGCGCCTGTCTTCATAGCTAACTTGGCAGCAAGCTTAGTGGTACGTTTTTGTTTAGCTTCAGCATCTTTATCACGATATTCTTCCATCGTCATCTTGTATTCTATGTTTAGTGCTTCCGCTAAAGTTTTAATCTGTAACATAAGCAAGGGCTTAAGAATAAGCTTTACATCTACCGTGTGCATACCATTCATAACGCCCATGCTTAACATAGTACCTGCAACAACAGATATAGGAACACCTATGTCTATCATATCCATAACATCATCTATTACTTCTTCTTCTGCTAGCTGTTCCATGTACATCTCAAATGCATCTAATGGATCAGGGAACTTAGAAGGTTTTTCCCAAGGAGCATTTCCTGGTTCTGCTGTTAAAGATTGACCTGGGATGGGTCCGTCAAAAGGAGATAGTGACATTTTGTTATACCTTATTTAGTGAAACCAGCGCCAAAATAGAGTCCTACAATAGCTGATACAATATGTGTGTCGAGTGGAGTTATTACAAAGCCCTGTGCCATCTTCCATTGTACTGACTCTGCTGGGCCGAACAGCCAGTTAAGCAAACCACCTGTAGCTTCTGTGTAGCCTACGAATACTGTAACTTCAGGATACCACACTGCGACTAGCTTTGGCAAGACAATAATAGAGAATACTGCAGATAAAGCTATGAGCCTACGTGTCCAAGCAAAGTGCTTATCTGTCTTACCTGCGTCACGTGCATCAGCTACAGCACTCCTGTTAAACTCAGCACGTTGCATAAGCATCTCTTGCTGTGCTTGTTTAGCTTTTATGCTTTGCCCCCAGATAGACATAACGCCACCTAGTATGGTGGAGAACAGCATGGTTATGAGTTCAAGGGGTAAGCCGAACATTAGTTACTTGCCACGACAGTATTTGGGCGTGACCTTGGGCTAGTCACAATAGAGGAATAATCAAGATCACTTTGAGATAATATCTCATCTCCTGTAGCAACATCAATTACACCGTCTGGGGATTTAATATGCTTGCGGTTAAGTTTTATTGTTTTTACTTCTTCGCCTTTTGCGTTTATATAAGTATGATACGTATCATTTCCAAAAGACAACTGTCTTATTTGAGATATTTTTTCTGCAGGTTTTTCTATAACTTCATTAATAGTTAAGGCTTTACGTCTAGCTAAACCCCGCATAGCTCTACCGCCTTCATAGGCATGTTTACCTGCTTCCAGCATATTAGCTACCACTCTATCTTCTGGTGGCTTCTTCAACTCATTAATTAAAGTTTTATTACCAGTATAACTTAAAGCGCCCCCACCCATATTCCAAGCAAAATCTATTATAACCTTTTGTTCTTTTACACCTAAAGAATCAAAATTCTCTACTGCTTCTTCTCCATAACTTTTAAACTTATTAATAACAGCGGCAGACCACTCTGTGTCAGATGCATAGTCCTTACGATTAATTCCATCTTTAGATACATTTGACGTATCTATTTTAGCTTTTTTAAACTTGGCAGTTGGCTGATTATTTTTATCAACATATCCATTCGATTTAAGCCATTTGCCTCTTTCTGCCCTATCACTAGGAACCTTCTTACCATCTATTTTTAGTCCTGATGAAGGCACAATACCTAAAGCTAGAGTTACATTATCCCAATCTGCTCCTATGTGAGGCATATTACCTTCTGTCTTTTCTAAATCTACCGCCATCTCAGCTACAGCAGTACCATACTGTTTACCAGCAAGGGTTGCTTGACTTGGACGCGCTCTAGGACGCAACATACCAGCATCAGGACTTACTAAGCCTTCACCTAACGGCTCATTTTCTTCTCTCATTCTAAGCTCGTCATATGGCTTAGACATCAACCCTTTCCCACTGGGGGCTGCACCTCCATCAGCATCGTCGGTGACAACAGTAGTATCAGAATCGCTAGTAAAAATACTGTCAAGCATTCTGTTAATTGCACTTTGTCTTTCATTATCAGTGCTCTCTTTTGGTGTCTCTAATTCCTCTACATCTACAGGTACAGGTTCCTCTAATGCTTTAGGTGCTAGCTTCATTGGACCACTAAGAGCGCCTTCATTGTAGCGTTTATTCGCTGTCTCTGTCGGCAGAGATCTAGTTATACCAGCAGTTTGTCGTGACAGACGAACCTCCAATGCAGAACGCTCTGCTTCTTCTTGCATCATCCTAGATATTTCTTCTGCTTGGCTTTTGCTTCTATCAAAAACATTACCAAAGAAAGACAGAAAGGTGCTCTCTTCATCCTCTTCTTTTTTAGTGTCGGGCTTGCTAAGAATACCTGTAGTGGTAGTCTCCTCTCCTTGGTCCTCTTTAGGAGACAGCATGTCTTGTAAAGCTTGATAGTCTTTATCTTGTTTTGTTAATTTAAATAATCCCATTGCGTTTTACCTTATCATACACCCAGGGCTTTCTTAGCCACCACTTCAACTACAGTATTCAAAAGTGTGCCTGTACCTTGTCCTCTGGCCTTATCAATCTCTGCCTGTGTTTGCATCTCAGAAATTAAGAGGGCGTTCTCACGTTCCGCTGCACTTTCCGCTGAACGCCAAGCATAATCTAAAGCATCACGCTCTTGTTGCAGTATATTGTTATACGTAGTTTCAGTGAGGTTATTAGCTACAAGAGCGGCCTCTCGGTTGGCTATATTCTGTGCAGCAATTTCCATAGTAGTAATATCTTGCTCCCACTTAGCATTAGCCTGTTCTACAATTAAAGCATTAGCTGCATTAAACTGATCACGAGCATTCTGTTGTGCTGCATTAAATTGGGCTAAGGCATTAGCCTCACCAGCATTAAATCTCTCCATAGCATTTTTCTGATCAACGTTAAACTGTTGAATAGAACTCTGCAAGTTAGCCAAGAACATGTTAACCTGATCTTCACTTGCTGCATTAAACTGAAGTGCTGCATTCTCAGCAGCAGCATCAGACATATATACGTTTGCTAAACTTTGTGCTTTAAACATAGCTACTTGTTGCAGGTTATTCAAACTAGCCATATCAAAGTCTAGGAAGGCTTGAGCACGTTGTACGTTGGCTTGCTGTCTGTTATTCAAGTTAGTCAGATCAAGCTGTGTCATAGCTGCAGCGTCTGCCATGATCTTAGCATTCTTAGCATCTAAGTTAGCAATGTCTACAGTCTGAGCCATACGAGCATTCTCTAGTGCAACCTGTTGCTCAGCAGTAAAGTTAATCTGTGCTATGTCAGCTATTCGTGCAGCGTTTTGTACACGCGCTTGGAACTTTTGATCAAACTCCATGCCTAAGAACTTAGCACGTTGCTCTGCAGCAAACATAGCAGCTTGTTGTCTATTGCTTAAGTTCTGTGCTTCAAACTGTGCTACTGTCTGTGCATCCTGCATAGCAATAGGTAGGGCCGACTCCATTGCAGCTTGTACAACAGCCTGTCCCGCCATAGAGGATGCAGCTAGACCACGTGCAGCAAGTGTAGCTGTAGCGGCCCTCATAGCACCTGCAGCCCAAGGAGGTGTTTTACCTCCCTCAAACTGCTCTAACAACCCCGTAAGTTGTCCTTGTACTGTAGCCTCAGTAGATGGAACACCAGTAGCTGCAGTAAAATTAGTCTCTACTTTAGCTCTTTCAAAGTCTACAGTTGCTGATACTTTCATAGCATCTGTAAACTCTAATGGTGCTACTTCTTCTACACGCTGTGCGTTTTCAATCTGGTCTACTGTAAGACCTAACTGAGCTAGATCTTGTGGGTCCATAGTAGCAGCTTCAGCTAAGGCTTGATCACTTGGCTTGCCTGTTGCTGCTTCAAGCTTAGACATAACATCTATTACTTCTTGTGCAGCTTGATCAGCAGTGTAGCCCTTTGCTTCAAACGCTTCTGCTAAAGGAACATTTCCCTCTATAGCAGCCTTTACTAGACCAGCCCCCTTTGCGCTTGCTGCCGCTTGACCTGTACCCTCAGC
>Ga0222718_10003780_pt1 | contig 12850 bp, 18 predicted proteins | sample C33_27DmetaG_FD_165045 | JGI IMG/M metagenome (GOLD analysis project Ga0222718, IMG submission 165045) | Estuarine water microbial communities from San Francisco Bay, California, United States - C33_27D | ecosystem: Environmental > Aquatic > Marine > Unclassified | place: USA: California... | reverse complement strand
GGTCTATCTAAGATAGCCATTATAATCCAAACAAGGAGCTAATGCCTCCTAGTCCTCCAGTAGCGGCACCGTATGCACCGAGTCCTGCAATCCCTAATCCTGCAACCTGTTGAAGTGCAGAAGGCGAAGGAACTTGTGTATAAGAAATTTGTGATGAAGGTACACCTCGGAGAATATCAGAAGCAAAGGCAGTTCTTTCAAACGGCTCTTTTTGCTCTGCTAAAGTGGTTGCTCGTGCAGCTTCGATTTGCGCTTGACCAGGGACGAATGTTCCCTCGGGTCCAGTATAACCAAACTGTTGTGATAACTGACCTAAACCTAATAATCTATTGATGTCTTCGCCTCCTAGTTGTTGTCCTAACTGTCCAAGTCCTGCTTGTGCTTGAGCAGCTTGTAATGTTTGAGAGCCTAGAGTACCTAACTGTTGGGCAGTTTGTCTTTGCGCTTGTTGAGCTTGTAAATAGTTTCGTGATAAGTCTTCAAAAATTCTTTGAGATTTTACCTGGGCTAAGTTTCTTGCTTCTTCGGCTTCACGGACACCGAATCGTGATCCGCCAAAAGCTCCGGCTGCAACTGCCTCCGCAGCAGTTCGCTGACTTTGAATATCAGCTTGTCTTTGAAATTCCGCTAAAGCTTCTTGTGTAACTTGTTGTTGATAAGGATCCATATATGTAGAAATTTGAGAGGGATCTAAAACTTGTTGTGCTGCACCTAATGTTTCTAATCCTGTTCCAATGGTTGTTCTTGCAGCTTCTAAAGAAGGCTGATATGCACCTAGGCCTGTCTGAGCTAGTTGCATTGCCTGTATTTGTTGTGGGGATAATCCGGCTACTTCATAGGCAGGAATCGTTGTGGGTTTTGCAGCTAAACCCTCTGCGCCAAATACAGATTCTAATAATTTTTCTGCTCTCTCTTCAATAAAGGGCGCTTGTCGTTGATATTGTACAATCTCTTCTGCCATATTATGCTACCTTACTTTCAAATTTATCCATCATTTCATACATCATTTTAGCGCCTTGACGACGTTGCTCTAACTTATCATCTTTATCTGCGCCATTCAATGCCCCAAGTCCTCTTACAGCTTGAGCTGTCATGACAAACTCACCGTCCGATAACATCGCAGGGATATCATCTGACTTCTCTGTCCCTGGTCCGTCGATCTGTCCTACTTTACGAGGGAAATTTTTTATATCGCCACCATCTTTTGCTCTGTAAATCTCTGGTATCTGAGGTGACGCTGCTCCATATGCTCTTGTTTTTGGATCATAGTACACGGCCGACGGTGCACTGACATCTAACATTCCCTGGCTACCTGGTTCTGGTGATGGGGGAATATCAGCACTTAAATCTTCTTCTTTAAATGCTCCCATGGCACCCAATGCGCCTAGACCTAAAGCACCTGTTAATAATTTATTTTGTTTTGCAAATTCTGCCATCTTACCTAAAGCCGATGCTTTTTTAGGAGTAACTAATCCTGGTCCAATAGGTTGTTTACCAGGAACCATTTGTGCTGTTGCTTTTTGTAAAGGAGTAGGCATAAAAGTTTGTTTAGCACTTGTACCTAATGCGCTCATACCCTGTCCTCCAACTAAACCTGCAGCTTGACCAAAGCTTCCAAGTCCATACCCCATTAATGCTGATGTTGCAATATTTGCAGGATTGTCTCCTCGAACTGCTGATCCTAACCCTGCGCCAATGGAAGCTCCCATAGGTCCGCCAATAGCAAAACCGATTGCTCCTGTGACTGCGGGTAGAATCTTTTTTAACATTTATCGTCCTTACTTTTTAGGTGTAACCGCACCCGTGAATAATTTAGGGGCGATGACGTTAACATCCCGGCGAATATCTTCGGAAGTAGTATCAGTAGTAGGATCATTAATATCATTATTAGCATGATCTTCTGAATCATATTCAATGCCAGTTCGTGTATTGGTAATAGTAGTTTCGACCTTACAGCTATACACTGGGACTTGATTGCCCTCAATGTCGTATTCATAGCGTAAGATGACCGGTTCATCTATAATTTTTGCCATAGTACATTTTTATAGGTGTTTTACCTAGAAATCAATGGTTTTGCTATAATTAAAAGTATTAAAATCTTTGGCATATTTGTCTAGAACGAGCTGAATAGTCTCCTCATCATAAACATCTTTTAAGGTCTTATCTTCCATGTATCTACTCTGGTTATATTGACCAATCATCCTATCTCTTTTTAAACCAAATTGTTGAGCTAGGAGAGGTAATTCCACATCTAACTTTTCAACTTTAATAAACTTATCAATCTTATCAATGTAGGGTTCGAGGTAATCGGTTAGAGGAATCGTGTGTGTAATGGCATGAGGGCTTTTAAAAAAGGTAGGAAAGTCTAATTTTAAGAAATCTTTAAAGGTAACTTCATTATTAATCCAAGCTGATTTATGCGCCTGTCTCCAACAAGAAATAGCCCTGGTCCATGGATCACGGACCGTGGTTATCAGAACATGGCCCTTGGACAATGCATCTTCGATCTGAGGTGTATTGGGGGGCTCGTAAAGAAATCGTTGGTTAAAGGTAACCTTAAAGTCTGTCCCGCACCAAGCGTTCATGGTACTAGAAGCCGTCTTCGCAGTTCGAACGTACAGTAAGGACATTACTGTTGAATCAGACCTCTATTCACCTCAAGAATAGAAACAGTCGCACTAATACCTGTGGTATCAGAACTACTTAAAACAAGAGTATCACTCTCTTCTAAGATAATCGGACCTTTGGCAATATTACAAATCGTGGGTCCTGAAATATTAGCGTAGGCTATCTGAGTAGCAGTGTTAGAATTACTACTGTCAAAAACATAAGCTCGAACAATTTTACTACCTCCTTCATTGGTTACTTGGATATTTTGAATAATCGCTCTTGTTAAATTATCGGTTGCATAGACTACGGTGTTTGCTGTATCCGAAGGATCAAAGAATGCGTTTTTATAAATATTAGCCATTATGTTAAATCAACCCATTTTATTGTGCCACAAATATCATCACCATTAGATGCTCCTTTAGCACAAAGTGTTAATGTATCAGATGTTCCACTAATTGTCTGTCCTAATTGATAATCAAAGTTAAAACCGTCTTGCTGAAACTGTAAGCTATTTGCACCTTTACCTGATAGGTAGGCTTGTCCTACGACTGTGCCTCCTGTGATTGTAGTCGTGCCTGTTAAATCATATTCGACGTTATCGGAATAACTTGTATAAGAAAATGCTGTCGAAGGAGTAGCGTTTAATCTTAGTTCTATTTGAAAGTCTGAATTAGAAATAGCAGAAGCTGCAATATCAATAGGAACAATCACAGCATAAGGTCTTCCTGATTTAATTCTTATTGTTGCTAAATTATAGTAAGTCCCTGCTGTTGTAAGATTAACACCTGCTAAACTAGCCGTTCCTATGGATTGTCTTATACCTCCTGGAGCATATCCACCTTCAATCATGGTTGTTGAACACACTTGTTGTAAAGTAGCTGTGCTATCTAAAGTATCTAACGCTATAATCATATACCTTATTGGTAAGTTAGCAGTTCTCATATAAACAGTATCTAAATTATTTGCATTTAAAAATGTATGAGCCACAATAAATTTACCATCGATGACAAATCCACATCTAACACTACCCATACCTAACCACTCAAAATCCATGAACATAATACAAGCTTTTGTGGTATCTAAAGTATAGCCCGATGCACCTGTGCCATCTAACTTGTCTCCATTCCAAGAAGATTGTGCAACTGGATTATCGACAGATGATCCTGATGTAGACGTTCTTCTAACCCACCTTAATGTTGATCCTGTTTTTTCAAAATAAATACCATTATCATTATCAAACATACCTACTCTTTGAGCTAAATTAGTTTGAGCTGCATCCATAACAAATGTATTTAAATTCAATAAAGATTTACCTGGCTGATAAGTCATGACTCTTTTGGATTGTCTAATTACATAAGAACTAGATGGTGTATCTACATTTAAATTTACAGTGGATTTATCGGTTGAATAAGTAACAGTTGAACTAGCTCCTACCGTAGCTTCATCAAAGAGATCATTCTTTGACATGACATTGGTAGAATCAAATATGGTTAAAGGATTAGATACTCGAAGCCTGCCAAAGGCATCATAAGCAGTAGAGCCATCTCCACCACCAATAACGGTTGGTTCGACATTGACATTATTACAACTCATCGACTAAAGTACCATGCCTCTGCTTCGGATTTGTTTTCGGAGTCCACTGTATAGGTTGTGTTTAATTGTTGAATCAACGCCTCTAAAACACGAATTAATTCATTAAAGTTCTGAGCTTGATACTCAGGTGTTGGATCAGGGAATCTTTGTAGTGTTAATTTGGCCATTTAATTATTCTACCTTAAAATTCGCTGAAAATATAATTCTTTCCTCATCTTTGTTTGGATATGCACAGTGTGGTAAATATGAGGGAAAAATAACTAATTTAGATTTTTCTGGTTTTATTTTAATGGGATAATGTGAAGCAACGTAAGGCTCCATAGGTGCATAAAAAGCAGTGATAGCTGAGTCGTCAGTGCAATTTACATAATAAATAAGAGAATATTTATCACGTTCATTTCCATGAATGTGTGTGTCATGAAAATCATTAGGTTTGTAAGCTTGAAACCATGAATCTAAAAAATAAAAGTTTTTTTTGTTTAAAACTGAAGCAGTAAAAATTGTTAATTGTTTAGTTAAAAAGTTTTTAAAAAAATATAAATTAGTGTCTTCAATTATTTTATCATTATGAAAATAAGTGGTAAATTGTTCTGTACCTCTTTGAATTTTATTTTTTGATAAAAACTCAAGTACTTTGTCATTATCTTGGTATTCCGTTTTTATCTCATATATATTATATGAAAAACTATGCTTTTTATATGTTATTTCTTTTTCAATCATTCTGTCCCTATGTTACATGTCATAGATAATTTGTTACTGTCAATTCTTAAAACTTGATGCTCAACACCCTTATTAAACCAAACACAATCTTGATTGTGTAAATTTATTTGTTGTTTATCTATCATCCACTCTGACTTACCATAAATATTTTTGACCAAAACACTATATTCATGACTATGTTTATCAAAAGAAACTGATTTTTTACCATTACCAAAGTAAAAATTACAATTAACATTTGTTTTAAAAAAGTCACTTATCATCCATTGTATTTCTAAAGTGTCTTTACAAAAACCTCCAATGCTAGAAAGTATTAAGGTGTACCCATCTAAGTAAGTTTGAATACATTTGTCTGGATCAACAAAACCATCTTTCCAAAAAAATTCTTGATGTTTTGTACCATTTTCATTAATTGCTTCTATTGTAGGTTGGCCCCATGGATAATTTATTGGCCAACGAAACCTGTCATAGAATCTTTCTAAAACTTGTTGTTCTGTAAGATTTACTTTTTTATTTCTTATGCTTTTAAGAAAATTATCTTCTACCATCGGGTTGTATATCAAATCTCATAGTACCTAATCTCCAAGCAGTGCCTGTTGTGTTGGATACAATATTCGCTGTGAACTGTCTTCCTCTTCCTCGTAAGTCTACTTTTTCTGTTCCTGATGTAAAGCTTGTAGATTTAGTCACGGCATTCGCATCATTGGGATAACGTAAAAATTCAAAATCTAGATTGAGAGTACCACTTTGGTTTTGAACATCAGGTATTAATTTAGAGACAAAAGAGAAATCATCACCTTGTCCTATTTGAACAGCACCTGATTTTAAATAAGCATCCATTGCTTCACCGTCGGCATCATTTCCTTGTTCGTGTAAATAGATTTGTGTTGCCCCCGCAGTCAATCCTAAAATCGTTTCATTGTTAGCTGTGGTATCACCTAAGTATTCTGTTCCTATTGGATTATCATACGTTTCTCGATCAATCCAAGATGTACGAGCCAAGGTTCCTGTCCACCAAGTACCTTCGACATAATTATAAACCACCACTGCATTGATTTGATCCGAACCTGTTCTAGCATAAAACCAAATGATTTCATTAAATTCACCATTGTGCCCGGCAAAAGCATTCTCGGAAGCTGTTTGATTAATATTATTAAAGACAAATTGTTCCACGGTACACGGTAGTTTTTTCACCGAACCATCAAAAGTATAGAAAGAATCTTGTGACATCCAAAAGCTATTACCATTTAAATCAATGCCTGCATGCTGACCAATAATTCCACAGTTTTGACCAAGTTGTCGTAGACCAAAAGTAAAAGGCGGACCAATAAATTGTAAAGAGTGAAGAGAAGTATCTGTCCATACTAGTGTTTGACCTCTTGAACGCTCAGCAGCCACGATCCGTGATCCGTCGGCAATCCTCAAAGAACCTGCTGTATTCTCAGCAGTAGGGGTATAATTGTTAATATCTTCTTGATCCGAAAATCTCAGTAATAAATCATCTTGGGTAGCAGGATTACCAATCGTATTTTCGGTACCAAATAAAATTAAATGTCGGTCAGGTGAAGAAACTAAACTGAGTCGTGAAGTGGTAGGAGCGTTCGCTACAATCGCAGCTCTTGTTCCTGTACCACTCGAGGTATCCCAACGATAGGTGCCACCGTTTAGTTGAGTCGCAATTAAGTCTTCACCGAAGTTATCGAGTGACCATTGTCTTGCCTCTAGGGTGACATTAGAAACTGTGGAAGGTTCTCCCCAACCGCCTAATCCATAACCATCGGTTCCCCAACCATAAGCAGGAGTTGAGAAAGCTGGGCCAGGGTTAATTTGATATTCTGCATTTCCTGAACCACCTCCACCTGCGGTTGAACCACTAGCAGTGGATGTATGAGTAACTGTATAAGCTGAAGTATTAACTACGGAAGTTACTTCAAACTCTTGGTTCATATCGAGTCCATCAATCGTGGAGAAAGAATCAAAGGTAACAAAACTACCTTGTTCACAGCCATGACCTGCATCGGTAACTAAAACAGTGGCTGTGCCATTAGTAGTAAAAGGATCGGTTAAAGCTTCGGTAGCTCGAATAGGAGTGATGTCAAAAACTAATCCTTCTTCATAAACATATAATTTTCTATCAGTGCCAAAAGCATCATATCGTGTGCCATCTAAAGCAATCCAACCATGCTGATCTCGTACGACACCAACTAGAGTGGTTTCAACAAACTTGTCCCAACCTTTGATTTTTTGGGGAAGGCCATTAAAAAAGCGTACGTTATCCGAGTCTACCCATTGTCCTTGACCCGTATAATCGGTAACTTCTTTATTAATGCCTGGTTTTATTGTAAAATTAGTCAGTGGCATGAAGTCACTATACTACTTATTTTTTCTGAAATAAAGAACCAACATGACCTTTGAAGGCCCTATTTCCAAAGTGTGTGAGAGGCATAGCTATATCTGCCCAGATGTCTCCACCACATTCTTGCCATAATCTAGAAAAGTAATAATCTTCGGAGAGATATCGTATTTGTCCTTTACCTGTGTTGTAAGGGCCAACAGCAAATAAGTCATAACAGTTATCTGATTTAAAAGATTTACCATTAATAATCTGATCTGAATCATATTTACGTTCTGGAAACTTTTTCATCATTGTACGGAATACTTCTCTTTTAACTAACATCATCCCTGTTGCAGCTTCATTGACCTTACAGAAGCCATCTGTCATTGTTACGTTTTGAGGATCATCAAAATTAAGATTATACCCTAAAGACTTAACCTCTAATTCCTCTTCAGTTGCATTAGGATTTTGTTTCATTGCTTCAATCGCTTTTTCCCAATGAATATGTTTTCTAGGATAAATACCACAAACAACATCTTTGTCTGCACAAATAAGTCTTTCAATATTTTGAGCACTAAATCCAATATCAGCGTCAATAAACAAAAGGTGTGTTGCCACATAATCTGTTTGATCCATCATCATTGAAACTATGGTGTTTCTTGCTCTAGTAATCAAACTTTCGTTACCCATGGTCTGAACTCTCATTCCTACATTTTTGGCCATGGACCATTGTTGTAATTGCAAAAGTCCATGCATCGTGTTTTCTGTCAGCATTCCACCATACATAGGCATTCCTAAAAATATTTTAAAATTCTTATCTTTTAATTCTTCTGGTTTAATCATTTTTTTCTCCTAACATATTTCTCTTATCAAATTTAAAATCTTTGTATGGACCGTCTTGGTCCACATAATGCAAAAAGACAGTCATAAAATGATCATGATGACAGATTTCTCTCCAATGAATTTTATCCCTACCTTTAAAAATTACTGCATTATTAGGAACCATAGGAAACTTATGATCAATTCGATACCGTTTATATTCTCCTTCCTTATTATAATATTTATAATCAGAAGTTTCATCTTCCTCTCCTACAAATATTTCATAAGGCTGATCAATAGGATCTGCTCCTAAACACAAAGCCACTGTGAATTCACAAGACTCTCTATCAGTATGTATTTTTAAATCAGAACCTTTGTCATAAATTCTAAAAAAGGAATAAGTTGGCCATAGTTTTTTACCAACGTTTTGTTCCACGACAGAAGTGCTCATATCCATTAATGTTTCCATTAAATAGTCACCATGCTCGCTAATTAAAGAGTTTGTTTGACCATCAATATTAAATTTTTTTTGATTAGAAAATTTAATAATCGAATAGGAATAAGCTAGATTTAAGATTTGTGTTGGTAAAAATTCTTTTACAAAAATCGGTTGCATTAAATTACCCACCCTATTAAAGCATATCGTGTTCCTTTAGTTATTTTATTTACTCGATGAGGAAATATAAAATTAGAGGGGAAAATTACAGCGTCTCCCACATTTTGAGGGATTGTAAAAAGACTTCCATCATTTAACTTGAATACAAATTCTCCTCCTTCATATTCATTATTTAAACAAATAGAAATAGATAAATGTCTCTCTTCAGCTTTATTTCCAAAATCTTCATGAAAATCATAACCTGCTTTAAATTTATTTGCATCATATCGAAGAATATCTAATTGAGATATTTTATTAATATGTATATCGTGTTTATTTTTGTAATGATCTACACAATGAAATATTTTTTCTTTCACTGCATTTGAACAAATTTTTTCTCCCCAAGATTTATTTTCCAACAAAGATCGTGTTAAACAATTTCTTATATCTTTATCAAGTCCTCCCATAGTGTGAGCATCGTTGTAATCATTGTCAAAATAAGAAATTATTTTCTTACAAAAAGTTTGGGGTATTATTTTTTTTACTTCTAAAATATATTCTTTCATTTTTTATTTATACACAGAAAAACTTAATAAGTAATACTGTGTGCAGTCAGATAATTTGTTCTGACTGTATCTGCTACAGTGGTAGCTTGTGTGGTATTAGCAGTAAATGTTTCTACATTTGCATCAGGATTTGCAGTTTGCCAAGCAGTGAATTGTTCACTAACATTTGCATCATAAGTATTCTGCCAAGAATCTTGAGCTTCACATCTAATCACAACATTAGTTGCCCACTGAGGAAAAGAAGATAGAGATTCATTTTCTCTGTTGTCAACATATTCTAATTCACCAGTATTTGTTATTGCATTCCATTGTAATGCATGAACATTAGCATCAATTTCAGTATGGGACCGAATATTATAATGTACTTTATTGTCTAGATATATGTCTGCTTCAGTGTTTCCAGTGCCTTTAGCAGGTCCGTTACCGTCTAAATTTCCACTAGCGTCAAAAATAATAGTTATTCTTGAATTAACTGTTGTATTATTTACTGTTGTTGCCATCTTTTTTTCCTTTCTTTGTTTTTATCTTATTATTGCTTAATTGTCTAATAGTTTCATCTTCTAAATCAGAGTTTTTTTCTTCCAATGCTTTTTGATGGTCTCCTATTTTTCCAAAAAGACTACTAATATTTTTCATCTCTTTCCTTGTTTGAGGATTGGCAGCTAAAATATTATTCATGACATTTTGTCCTTTGACCATTTCATTTCGAAATGATTCTGTAGCTGCTTGAACGCCTGTCATTTTTGCAGAATTTTCTACTAAAAGTAAAGGAAGCCATGCAATAGAACAACCCCATTCTTGTACATCTAATCCTGTTTGAGGGTGCTTTCCTTGCAACATATTATACCAAAGACATTGATGTTTGATGCACTTCTTATTAAGAAGAGGACATTTTCCATCAGGATCAAAAATAGGCATTAGTCGAATACTCCTACTGAAACTACTATTCTCGGACACAAAGGAATAGCTGCATGAATTATATGTTTAGGTATTATTAGTAAATCACCAACGCTCATATAATATGAAGTAAAATTAGTTTCATCATAAACGTTGTAGATTACTGATCCTATTAAAGGAAAAAGAAAAACTGATTCTATATCAGAATGGTTTTCACTTAAAGCGATCTTACTTAATGAAGCAAAAAGATCTGTATCTATTTTGTTAAAATTTTTATCTAGTAATAAATCTTTAACAAAATTTGAAAAATATCTCCCCTCATCAAAAATATCAAAATTTTGTAATTTAATTTTTCCATTGAGAAAATATTGATTGCCATTTTCTTTTCTATCTAGAAAAAAAGCCAGAGTATTAAAATCAAAATTTTTTTCTAACTTAAAAAAGTTTTTATAGTGAGATACTTTTGTCCTGTCTAATTTAATATCTTTAAAATCGGAGTTTAGGGAAATTATCAATTATTAATCTTTTGAAGCAACAATCACGTTAGCATATTTAACATTCGCTGCAGGAATGGTTACGTCCGCCGTTGCACTTGCTAAACTACCACTAAAAGGGTGTGCGTGGCTTCCACCACCTCCTGTTGCATTTGTAACAGTGTTCGTATCAGAGGGAGCTGGACCTGCTGTAACAGTAGGAGCTGGACCAGGTGTTGGATTACCATCTCTTCTGTTTATAGTGTGTGTATGACTAGCTATCGTTGGAGTAGAAAGTGTTGTTCCCCCTACAGTACCTGATACAGAACCTGAAACAGGTTGAGCAGGTGCTGATTTATTCGTTGTTGCTAGGAATGAAGAGAAGTAAGAGGTTGAACCACCTGTTCCTCCACCTGTTCCTGTGACAACTGACATTACGGTATTAGATAAAGCAGAGGCTGTATCTTGTGTCCATCCTGTTGGAGCGGATGCTTGATAAAAAACCATTTTTGTGCCTGAAGCAAAACCTACATTATCTAAACCCGAACCATCTCCAGCATAAGATGTTGCATTAACTGTACCTACAACATTAACATTATTTTTTACAGAAAGATTTCCTAAAGAATTTGCAAAGAGATCAACAACAGTATCCCCTGTGCAATATTGAACAGTGTGAGCACCTTGTACAATTGCTGAACCATTAGCACCGTGTCCTGTCGGTGCAACAGTTAAAGTGAAAGCTCCAGAAGTATTATTAAAAAAGATATAGTTAGACTCAACAGCAGGAACAAAAACTGTAATGTCTCCTGTCAAAGTACCTGTAAATTCGATTACTTTGTTAGAAGCTTCAGCAGTGGGATCAGCATTATTGGATGTCAATGTGACGTTGGCTGAACCTGCAACAGACTTAGATAAGTAACCCGCACTAAAAGCGTCAAGTGTTTCTAAGTTGGTATTAGTATTGTTTCCCCATGTATTGGCGTTAGCGCCTGTTTCCATGAGTTCGAGTTTGAGTCTATCTGAATATGTACTTGCCATGTTTTAAACCTCTATAAAATATATCTTTTTTTATCCTTCAAGCAACATTTTTTATGCTGCCACTTCGATCCAAGTATTGCTTGCACCTGTTACTACATTCGCCCATGGGGTTGATCTCATATTACCTAAAACCACGGACATTTCAACACCTGTTGGGGTTACGACTGCACTACCTGATATGGTTTCTGTGCCTTCAGCAAACTGTATTGAAACCCCTGTTGTTGCTACATTGACACCTGTACCTGTTACAGTGGTGACAGTTCCTACATTAGTATTTGCTTGAGAACCTGTTAAGGAGAAGTTCGCATCTCCCGACATACCAAGAGTACCTGTTTCAAATGTCGAAGTAACTGCTGTCGCATCAACTTGAGTGAAGATGTCAATATTAACTGCACCAATAGCAAAATCCATTTGATCGCCTGGAGCAGATGTCGTGACATTACCGTCAGCTAGAATTGTTGGATTTTGAAGTAATGCATTAATGTTGAATCCTGTGACGGAAATAACTTGATCAGTAACTAAAGAAACAGCTCCTAATGTTGTTGCAACAGAATTACCTGTAACAGGTGCATCAACACCTGTACCTGTTTGAGTAGTAACTGTACCAATATCAGTCGATAATTGTTGTCCAACAAGATTTGCAAAGATAGTGATATTCTCGCCCCATGCAAAAGATCCCCAAGTATTTCTTCCCCAACCAGCGTCAACGGTTGCGATAATTTCTTCGGTGCCATCAGCAAACGTCATTTCAACGCCTGTTGGCTGAACACCATGACCTTCTTGAGCCTCCAGTGTTCCTGTTATTGTGTTAGATTGAACTCCTGTTAAAGGATAAATAGATTCAGCTTCACCTGTCGCTGTTCCAAGAACAACTCCTGATGAAACTCCTGTGGGCTGAACGAGTGCGTTAGCACTTATGGTAAGCGTACCTACATTGGTATTTGATTGTTCACCTGTGACGGATACAGGAATGAATTCACCGAACTCACCCTCTCCCCAGGTGCCTCTACTCCAACCTTGTAGGTCTGCCATGGTAAGGATCTCCTAGGATTAGGAAATCCTTAAAATAGCACTACTTGCGTCGTTTGTTGGAAATTGAATTGTGAATGTACCGTTTGTGGATGTCTTTACACCACCAAAGTCTAACACTGCGACTGAAGCATTGACGTTTGCAGATGAAGTGTTGTAAATCAAAGCTGCTTGAGCT
>Ga0222718_10003778_pt1 | contig 12852 bp, 9 predicted proteins | sample C33_27DmetaG_FD_165045 | JGI IMG/M metagenome (GOLD analysis project Ga0222718, IMG submission 165045) | Estuarine water microbial communities from San Francisco Bay, California, United States - C33_27D | ecosystem: Environmental > Aquatic > Marine > Unclassified | place: USA: California... | reverse complement strand
CAGTATCGACAACATCGATGCGGCACTCGTTCTGCTTCTTGCTGAGCGGTTCAAGATCACGAAGGCGGTCGGGGAGTACAAGGCCTCGGCCGGCCTGCCAGCTGCTGATCCGAGTCGTGAAGAGGTGCAAATCGCCCGTCTGCGTCGGTTGGCCGAAGAAGCCAATCTCGACCCTGGCTTCAGCGAGAACTTCCTGCGGTTCGTCATCGCCGAAGTCATCCGGCATCACGAAAGAGCTGGTGCCGAGAGCTGACGCCCAGCCGGTTCGTACTCCTTCGGTCCGGTCGATCTCGAGCCGCCCCTTCGTTGCGGTGGTGTGCGACACGTTCCACCTGGCCGTTCGCCTTGTGGCATGATCCGTCCACCATCGGCGACGAAGACCGACCCAAAGCGCTCGAAGGAACGACAGTCGACCACGAACGGCGTTTCGCTCGATGAGTGCTCGGAACTCCGGCATCGCCGTCCATTCGATGAGCTCAGCACGGGGTGTCTCGAAGTAGGGTTATCGCCGTAATGGCTGACGTCCTTCCTGCTGCCAAGAGCCCGTCAGCAGCCATCGATCCGCGAGTCGAGCGGATTGCGCGGTTGCTGCACGACACGTTCGTGAGCTTCCACGACAGCTTTCTCGAGGTCACCCACCGTGCTGCGACACGGTTTCTGCAGCGAGAGTGGGACGCCCACCAAGACGACACCAGCGAGCGACTCACCCTGCACAAGAAGGCGGTCTGGAGTGCCGTCGATTCAGCACGGGTCATAGTCCCCACCGACGCTGACGAAGCTCGCCGACTGTGGGCCGACGCCCGCCGGCGATACGTGTCGCTCGTCAGCCAGCGCATGGACTTCGAGTTGGCTGAGACGTTCTTCAACTCGGTCACCCGCCGCCTGTTCGAGGTGATTGGACTCGACATCAACCTCGAGTTCCTTTGGCTCGGCCCCACGGCTTTGCCTGCGGACGATGGCAGTCGTGGTGAGTACCGAACCTTTCCGGTCGATGACTCGCTGGCCGACTCAATTCTCCAAATTCTCGAACATTCACCCCTTGCATCACAGTTCCACGTGATCGAGCGTGATGCCGACCGGGTGGCAGAGGTCATCGCAATCTGGTTGTCGGAGAACTGGGACGGTCACATCGATTCCCTCGACATTCTGCGACCGGTCTTTTATCGCAACAAGGGCGCCTACCTCGTCGGCCGTTTGCGGTGGCTCAACCGGATCAACCCGGTCATCTTGCCCATAACGGTCTCCGACGACGGCGTGCGCGTCGATGCGGTGCTGCTCACCGAACTCGCAGCCAGTCGACTGTTCGGTTACACCCGATCGTACTTCCATGTGCTGGCTCGTCGTCCCGCTGCGGTTGTGTCGTTCCTCAAGAGCCTGCTGCCGGTGAAGCCGGTGGCCGAGCTCTACACGTCGATCGGTTACAGCGCTCACGGCAAGACGAATCTCTTCCGAGCGCTCTACCGCCATATGGAGCACTCCAACACTCGCTTCGAGCGCGCCAGGGGAGCTCGCGGCATGGTGATGGCGGTGTTCACACTGCCCTCGTTTGATGTGGTCTTCAAGCTGATCAAGGACCGCTTTCCGCAGTCGAAACGAACCACCCCTGAGGACGTGCAACGTCGCTACAAGCTGGTGTTCGATCACGACAAAGTCGGCCGACTCGTCGACGCACAGGAATTCCGAGAGCTTTCGTTCCGGCGTGATCGTTTCGATGAAGAACTCATTCAGGAGCTGCTTGAGGACTGCACGCGCACCGTCACTGTCACCGACGACGAGGTCATCCTCCATCACGTCTATACCGAGCGTCGGCTCTACCCGCTCGACCTGTATCTGCGCGAGATGGGCCCTGACCTCGCTCGAGCCGCAGCGATCGACTACGGCAACGCCATCAAGGACCTTGCGTCGGCCAATATCTTCCCCGGCGACCTGTTTCCGAAGAACTTCGGTGTTAGCCGTCATGGTGTGGTCGTGTTCTACGACTACGACGAACTGGCTCTCCTTTCCGAGGTCAACTTCCGCAAGATGCCGGTGAGTCAGTCGTACGAGGACGAGATGCTTGATCAGCCGTGGTTCCCGGTCGAATCGAACGACGTTTTCCCCGAGGAGTTCAGCACCTACCTTCGGTCGCCGCGCATCGTTGGTGAGGTCTTCGACGAGTTCCATCCCGAGATCGCCACCGTTGAGTTCTGGCAGGCGATGAAGGATGGCCACCAGGGTGGTCGTCGGCCCGACTTCTTTCCGTATCCCCACCAGTATCGATTCGCCGACGACTGACCCAGGAGGATCATCGATCATGCGCGCCGTGGTGCTCGAAGAAAAGGGCGGACCCGAGGTCCTGCAAATTCGCGACGTCCCCGACCCAGTCGCTGGTCCTGAGGAGTTATTGGTCGAGGTCGTGTCGACCGCCGTCAACCGCGCCGATCTGCTGCAGCGGATGGGGCTCTATCCGGGGCCGCCGATGATGCACGAGATCCCTGGCCTCGAGTTCGCCGGTCGCGTTTTCGCGGTGGGTGAGCGGGTCACTGCGCACCGGGTCGGTGATGCCGTTATGGGTATTCAGAACGGCGGCTGCTACGCCGAGATGCTCACGGTTCACGAGCGTCAGGCGATGGCCGTCCCCAGAGCGCTTTCGCTCGCCGACGCCGGGGCGTTCCCCGAGGTCTTCATCACCGCATGGGACGCACTGGTTCGTCAGGGCGGCCTCACGAGCGGTCGGTGGGCATTGGTCCACGCCGGCGCATCGGGCGTGGGCACCGCCGCCATCCAGATCGTCAAAACCCTCGGTGCTCGCGTCGCAGTCACCGCGTCGGCCGGCAAGCACGACCTCTGTCGTTCCTTGGGTGCTGATCTCGTCATCGACTATGCGAGTGAGGATTTCGTCCACGAGGTCCTTGGGGTGACCGGCGGCGCTGGGGTGGATGTGATACTCGATGTGATCGGCGGCGAGTATCTGCCGCGCAATGTGGCAGCGGTGGCGCTCGGTGGTCGCATCATTCAGGTCGGTGTGATGGCTGCCAAGCCGGTGCCGTTCGATGTCGGCAGCCTGCTGGTGAAACGAGCATCAGTCACCGGCACGACGTTGCGAGCCAGGCCGATCGAAGAAAAGATCGCGATCACCCAGGAGTTCGCTGCGCAACTTCTGCCCCACGTTGCGTCCGGTTCGGTGAAGCCGGTGATTGATTCCCGTTACTCCCTTGATGAGGTCGCAGCGGCACACACGCGTATGGGGCAGAACGCGAACGCCGGAAAACTCGTGCTCGACGTCGGGACCTGACCTACCTCCGCTCGAGTGCCCGTTGGTAGAAATCGATCTCGAACCCGTGGTGTTGGGTGATCACAGCTCGTGTCGTTGCATCGATGGGGGACGGCGGCCGCGGCGTGCGATTGGCGTGAATGATGTTCGGAGTCGTTTTCCATCCGAACTGTTTCGCCAATCGGTGCAGGTCGTCCTCGAAGTGCTCGGTGAAGCCGATGAAATCGAAGTCTTCGAGGCCATCGGTGCCATCGAGGAAGATGTGCTCGAACTGTCCGACCACCACATCCCATGCAGCAAACTCGGCCAGAGACATGTTGGCGGCTTTGAAGGCCTGATGGTGCGCCTCACCGGTTGGTGGTGTTGCGCTCCAGAAGTCGTACCAGCTTCGGATCCGCTCGACCGGGTCTCGCACCCACATCACGAGGTGAGCTTTGCGGGCTGCGCTCCATAGCTGGGCCGGGCGGAAGTGGCCGTGGGCAGCGCGGTAGGCCCGGCCGTCGACCACGATATCTCCGTAGATCGAGACAAGATCATCGCCGTATTCCTGTTCGAGCGCGGCACGAAAGGACCATCCCGCTGTCTTTGGAAGGTGGATGCTGACGAGTTCGAGGCGGCTCGGCCGGAAGCGGCCGAGGCGATTACGCAGCGTCGGACTCAGCGTTCGCCTATCGGTACGTAGGGCCGCTCGCTCGCCCCGATGTAGAGCTGACGCGGCCGGGCGATGCGGCTGTTTTGGGCGAGCATCTCGTCCCAGTGGGCGAGCCATCCGGGGGTACGGCCGATGGCGAACAGCACCGTGAACATGTCGCGGGGAAAGCCCATCGACTCGTAGATGAGGCCGCTGTAGAAGTCCACATTCGGGTAGAGGCGACGGCTGACGAAATACTCGTCTTCGAGCGCAACCTCTTCAAGCTTCAGTGCGATGTCGAGCAGCGGATTGGTGCCGGTCACGGCGAAGACGTCGTAGGCCGCTTCCTTGATGATGCGGGCGCGAGGGTCGTAGTTCTTGTAGACGCGGTGACCGAAGCCCATCAGGCGTTCCTTGCCGGCCTTGACACCCTCGATGAATGGTTCGACGTTGTCGTAGGAACCGATGTCGTCGAGCATGCCGAGCACGGCCTCGTTGGCGCCACCGTGGCGGGGGCCGTAGAGGGCGCCGCATGCTGCACCGATGGCGGTGTACGGGTCGGTGTGAGAGGAACCGACGACGCGAGCGGCCGTGGTGGAACAGTTCTGCTCGTGGTCGGCGTGCAGAATCAGCAGAATCTCCATCGCTTTTTTGAAGGCTGGATCCACCTCGTACGGCGAGCCGATCTCGAACATCATCTTGAGGAAGTTCGAGGCATAGCCGAGTTCGTTGTCGGGGTAGACGAACGGCTGGCCCATGCGATGCCGGAACGCTGAGGCAGCGAGTGTGGGCATCTTTGCGATCAGTCGGATCGCGTTCTGCATTCGAACGTCAGCGTTCTCGATGTCTTTCGAGTCGGGATAGAAAGTCGACAGGCCACTCACCCCCGACATGAGGAGGCCCATCGGGTGCGCGTCGTAGTGGTAGGCGTCGTACATGCGGCGACGGAACTTTTCGTGCACGAAGGTGTGATAGGTGACCTCGTGAACGAAGCCGTCAAGCTCGGCCTGCGATGGGAGCTCGCCGTTGAGGAGTAGGTAGGTGACCTCGAGGAACGAGCTCTGCTCGGCGAGCTGCTCGATCGGGTAGCCGCGGTACCGCAGGATGCCGTTATCGCCGTCGAGTTCGGTGATGGCACTCTCGGCGCCCGATGTCGTGGCCAAACCCGGGTCGTGGAACCAGATGCCGGGGAGCAGCTTGCGCCACTCGGCGGCGTCGACTCCGCCGTTCTGGATAGGGATCTCGAGCGACTCACCGGTCCTGTTGTCGGTGATAGTGATGCTTTCGGTCACGTCGCTCGCACTCCTCTCGTCTTGCGCCCGAAATCTGGGACGCGGCCCAGACAACCTAGTGGGAAACGGCCCCCGAGGCCTACTTGACCACGCAGTGGCACCAATTGGCCAGCAGTTTCAGAGCGGCGTGTTGTCGTGGCGCCGACGCGGCAATTTTTCGCGCTTCGAGATGAGCATCTCGAGCGCAGCATGGATCTCGGCACGAGTGGTCTCGGGTTCGATCACGGCGTCGATCGTGCCTCGTTCGGCGGCGATGTAGGGATTGAGCAGGCGTGCTTCGTAGGCGTGTTCGAGTTCGGCCCGTTCGGCTTCATTTGCATTGCGGTGCAAAATCTCGACTGCGCCCTTGGCTCCCATTACGGCAATTTCGGCTGACGGCCAGGCGAAGGCGAGGTCGTTGCCCATGTTCTTGGAGTCCATGACGATGTACGCACCGCCATAAGACTTCCGTGTCGTGAGGTTGACCCGAGGAACCGTTGCCCGAGCGTAGGCAAAGGCCATCTGGGCGCCGTAACGGATCATGCCGCGCCACTCGGTGTCCTTGCCGGGGTAGAAGCCGGAGGTGTCGACGATGGTCACGAGCGCAATGTTGAATGCGTCGCAGAAGGCGACGAATCGTCCTCCTTTCTGGCTGGCCGCGATGTCGAGGGTGCCGGCGACCGTCTGGGGCTGGTTTGCGACGATGCCGACCGTGCGCCCACCGATGGTGGCGAACGCAGTGACGAGGTTGGCAGCCCACGAGGCGCGCGGCTCCAACAGGTGTCCGTCGTCGACGATCGCAGTGATGATCTTGCGGACGTCGTAGGAGCCGTTGGTCGACGGTGGCAGCACGTCGTAGGCCTCTGGTGTCGGTCGGTCAACAGGGTCAAGGCACTGCTGCGTGGGTGGTTGGTTGTCGGTGTGGTCGGGGAGAAACGACAACAACTCCGCTGCGATCAGCTCGGCCTCGTCTTCGTCGGAAGCCGTGAACGACGCAAGGCCGGTGGTGCGGTCGTGCACGGGTGCGCCGCCGAGTTCGGCCTTGCTGATCGGCACCCCGGTGAACTCTTCGACCATCATCGGCCCGGACATGAAGACATAGGCCTCCGGGGTCATGATGACATGGTCGGCGAGCCCGAGGAGGAGGGCGGGCCCTGAGACTGCTGGACCCGATGCGATAGCGATCGAGGGCACCACACCCGAACAGGCGGTGAGTTCCTTGGCCGCCGCAGCCCAACCTGCCAGCGCAGCGACACCCTCGGCAGCGTTGGCTCCACTTGATGCAATACGCAGGAGAATTGGGAGTCGCTGATCGCGGGCCGCCCGGAAGCCGGTAGCCATGGAATGACCGTCACTTTCGACGAGGGCGCCCGCTTGTTCGGTGCCGCGTGCGTCGACTTCGAGCACCCGACGTCCGGCGAGGTCAGCAGTACGAACCCGGACGAATCCGCTGGTCCGGGCGCGCAACTCCGTCGGTGGGAGTGGAGACGGCTCAGCCACGCTCATGAGGCAGCAACCTACCGCAAGCCCGAAGCAGGGCTCATGACGAAACGGTGAGGGGATGAATGCCGGCGTGATCAGGCCCGATGTCGGTAATCAACGTTGCAAGCGTGTCGATCACCGCTCGGGTGGGCGCTGAGGGCGGGGAGCGGCGGGGCACGGCGATACCGACCGCCCGGTTTGAAAGCCCATCGACACCGACGCGTACCCATTCGCCTTCGAGGTAGCGAGGGGCAGCGCTTGCAGGCAGGAGCGCTGCGCCAAAACCTTGAAAGGCGAGTGAGGCGAGGAGCCGCAGACCGTCGATCTCGGCGAGGGGTCGAAGGGTGACACGGGCTCGTCGGGCGTCGGTGTCGATCTCGTCGCGAAATGCGGTGCCCGTGGGGGGCAACAGGAGCTTGTATCCGGCCGCCTCGGCTAGCGTCACCTGTTGCTTGGCAGCCAGCGGGTGGCCGGTGGGCGCAACGATGATGCGGTCCTCGTCGAAGAGCGGACGTGCATCAACATCGGGGTCGTCGACCGGCAGGTTGACCACTGCGGCATCGAGTTGTTCGGAGATGACCTGTGGGAGAAGTGAGGTGGTGGTTGCCTCGATAAGGACGACGTCGATGTTGGGATGCAGGTCGGCGAGGTGTTCGAGAAACGGCTGAGCGAGCCAGCGGGCGGTGGTGCCGATCATTCCGAGTCGGACGTGGCCGGTGACGTTGTCGCGCAGCGACGTCAGGTCATGTTCGATCGAACGCAACTCGGCGAGGATTCGTCGAGCGCGGGCTGCCACGACTTCACCTTCGTGGGTCAGTTCCCCTTGGGACCGATCGATCAAGGTTGCGCCGACTTCCTGTTCGAGGCGGGCAACGTGGGTCGACACGTTCGATTGCACCGTGTGAAGCGCTCGAGCAGCAGCGGAGAACGATCGATGTTCAGCGACGGCCAGAAGGGCATGAAGTTGGCGAAGATCCATCTCCATGAATGATGGCATATATCGGACAGAACTGTTGGAACGATTGATCGCAGTCATCTATACTCACGAGTAACAAGTTCCTCGGACCCCCCAAGTTCCGAGTCGAACCCAGCAACAAGGAATCCCCCTCCAACGTTGCTGCGAAGAAGCGGCTGGCACCCCCCAAAGATCGCCGGCCGCTTCTGATTTTTTCGCTGATCGTCCTACGCTTATCCCCTGTGAACGTGGCGCTCGGCATCTACCTCGGCGTCGATGGGATCTCGGCTGCTGTTGCGACATCTGACCCCTCACAGCACCCGACTGTGCTCTACCTGGGGAACTCCCGAGTGGCGACTGCCAGCGCAGTCGCCGCCGGTCCCGACGGCAGCGTGCTGGTTGGTGATGCCGCCCTCGATGCTGAAGGCCCAGTTGTCACTGACCCCCTCGAGCGTGCGGTGAACGGACGCACTGGAGCGCTTGCTGCAGTCATTACCGATCTCGTTGCCCGGTCGAGGCTCACAATCGAGTCCGGACGATCACCCGACCGGATCGCGATCGTCATCCCCGACGACTTCGATGCACTTGCCCGAGATCGGGTTGTCACCGCGGCAAATGGTGCGGGAATCACCGACGTCAGTCTCGTTCCCTACGGGATTGCGTTCACCCGCGGACGAGGTGCCGACGGTGGTGCGCTCGCATCTGGCGCTGCTCTCATCGGGTCCGCAGACATTCCGCCTCCGGTCGTCACCGCTGAAGAGCTCGGCCAACAGATCGTGACGACTTCCTTGTCAGCGAAGCCTCGACTCGTCGCCGAGGGGCCTGTCTCGGTGTTTGACGAGCCAGCCGCGCCACCGGTGCGCGACGCACCTGAGCCCGTGGCTTCCCAGGCCGCTAGACCCCGACCTGTGACCCCGGCTCCTGCACCGGCCACCTTGATCGAACCGCCGCCGCTTCATCCCTTCTCCAAGCGCAAATTCCTGTCTCCGGCGATCGGCGCTGGCATTGCGTGCATCGTCGTGGTGCTCGTGGCCGCCATGGTTAGGTCCGGTGGCGCCGGCGACGAAACCTCCACGCTGCTGCCGAGCACCATCGAGATCATTCCGACGACGGAAGTGCCGTCGACTACCGGGCCCGAGTTGATGACCGACACCTCGACCTCCATGTCAGCGAGTACCAGCACGACCTCTTCTTCGACATCGAGCACCAGTTCGACGACTTCCAGCTCGACGTCCACGACGACCGCGCCCGTGCGGGTCGCCGTCCCCGGCCCGGTGACGCTCGTGGAGACCGGACTGCAGTTCGACACCGGCACGGTAGTGCGCTTCGGCGATCCTGAAGAGGACGTGATCAACGCTGCGGAAGCGGTCCTCGGTCCCTCCGACAGCGACTCCGGCCGAGCCAGCACCGACTTCTGTGACGGCACCGTCGTGCGCTTCGTCCGGTGGGGCAGTCTGGAGCTGGTCTTCACCGGCGATCCTGGGCCGATCGGCGAAGAAGAAGAGGTAAGTGCAGATCAGAAGATTGCCCCCCTCGTCGAAACGCTCGAATTCACCCAGTGGTACGCCGACGGTCATCGGGCTCCCACGGGGCTCGTGACACCTGAGGGAGTTGGAGAATCTGCGACCGTTGGGCTCCTTCGTGTCACCTACGGTAAGGCACTCGTGATCGTCCCCGTATTCGCAGACGACATCGTCGGCGTCTTCGCCGTCACCAACCCGAGTACCGGAGCCGTTCTCAACGGCACGACACTCGGACTTGACCCTGACGGTGTCGTCACGACCCTGTGGGCAGGCGACAGCTGCCAGAGAGTCTTTACCTGATCACGTCAGGTGGTGGCATCTAATTGGCCCACCGACCGAGGGGTCGAGCGGTCACCGGTCGGTCAGCGGAACTTCGAGATGATCTCGTCTGCGTACCACTGCATCATCGATACTTTCTCGTCGAGCGACTGGGTGTCAGGGCCCGGTCGGTACGCATCGCGGAAACCGACGATCACATCGGTGACCCCTGCTGTAGCGAGACGTTCGAGCCCCTCGGGGGAGTAGGCGTCGAGGCTGATCGCATGAACCTCGAACGGAAGGTCGGCCCGGCCATGGCGGGCGCGGGCGTCATCGATCGACGTCATCATTCGTGCGAGTTCCTCGGCATCGCCACCACCGTGCATCCAGCCGTCGCCGAGATGTCCGGCCCGTTCCAGCGCGAGCTTCGAATGTCCGCCGATGAGGATCGGCACCCGGTTTTCGGGGACAGGGCACATCTTGATGGCTGGGAACTCGTAGAACTCACCTTCGTGCGCGTAGTACTCGCCAGTCGAAAGCGCGTTGATGATCTCGATCATTTCGTCCATGCGGGCACCGCGACGGTCCCAGCTCGAGTCCGTGACGAGGTAGTCCTCGTACCACGGGCTCGTCCCGACCCCGAAGCCAAAACGTCCACCCGTGATGACGCCGACCGAGGTGACCTGCTTGGCAACGATCACCGGATGCCGCACCGGCAGCTTGACCACGAAGGTCGTGAAGCGGAGACGCTCGGTCACGGCAGCGAGCGACGGGATCAGGGTGAAGGGTTCGATGAACGGCTTGCCTTCGAGAAACTCGCGGGTGCCATCGGCGTTGTATGGGTACGTTGAATCGCTCTCTTCCGGATACATGATCGAGTCGGGCACGACCATCGTGTCGAAGCCAAGCGCTTCGGCCTCTTTTGCGAGCGGGGCGTACAGGGCGGGCTCGATCATCGACTCGGCGTAGGAGAAACGCATCTCGTCGTTCTAGTGCATTTCGGCGCGACTGCGTCGAGATCACATTCGTTGGCTTATCGAGGTGCCGGAACCTCAACCGTGGATGCCCGATTAGATGTCGGGCCAGTTGCGGCGACGCTTCCTTGTCCGCCGATCACCCAAGGCCCACGCTCGCCGCCATCGGCCGGACTCCGGGCCGGTCAGGCCGGGGCTATCGCCTGCGTGGGCGCGCCGTCGAGCGGTGTACCAGTCGGTGGTCACCTCGTCGGCGAGGGCTGCAACCTCGCGTTCGATGCGAGCGGCGAATCGGTTGGCGTTTTCGTCCTCAGCAGGAGTGAGTGGACGGCCGAAGGTCACCGAGGTCGTGCTCGGTCGCGGTACTGATCGCCCCTTGCGGAGGATCCGACCCGTCCCCGCCAGGTGGACCGGCACCACGGGCACGCCGGTCTTCAAAGCGAGGAACGCAGCGCCGCCACGGAACGGCTGACCCCAGCCATCGGGGGAGCGGCCACCCTCGGGGAAGATCAGCAGGCTCCACCCATCGCCGATCAGGTCGACGGCGAGGTTTGCGCTCCGACGCTCGACCCTGGTGCGTTCGATCGGGATCGCTCCCATCGCGAGCGACGACATCGCCGCAGTGACCTTGGTGCCGAAGAAGTAGTCGGCTGCTGCGCCCACGATCATCTTGTGGCGCCACGGCTCGGGGATCGAGGTCAGCATCAGCGGAGTATCGAGGTGGCTGTGATGATTGGCGGCAAAGATCAGCGGCCCGTCGGGAAGGTCGAGGAGTCGGTCGGTACCGTTGCGTTCCGGAGCGGCCAGGCCCGCCACCACCAGCCGCATCGGACCCTCGACGATCGCAGCGCGAGCGATCCGAGCCGGCTTCTTGCGGGCCCACGAGGTGTCGTAATCACCACCGGTTGTTCGAACGCGATGCTTGGGCGCGACTCCCTTGGGCGTCGAGGGTGCTCGAAGAGGGAACTCGAGTGCGCCGAAGACTCGCCGCAGGGACAGCGAAGTCGCGATCTTCGGAAGTCCCAGCTGCTTCACCAGCTTGCTCACGTGACGTCGGCCATGAGAATCGGCGGGTTGTGCAGGTGGGTGATCGACGGGCTTGACCCCACCACGTCGCTCGCCATCTCGAGTGCGTCCTGCATTGTCGACGCGGGTTGGAAGCCGAGGCGTTGCACCGACCGGGGGTGTCCACCGACGATGATGACGCGACCGAGCCACTGGAGGGCATGGGCCCCCCAGTACCACATGTAGAACGGGTGCACACCGTGGTAGGCGTAGCTCGTGCGGTAGAGGTGGATGTACCACTCGTCTTCTGCGAACTGCTTCTCGTACTTCCGTTCAAGTTCGATCGGGTCGGTTGTCTCTGCGAGCAACTGCTCGAAGAAGTCGATGTAGCTCGGGTGATGCACCGGGTGGAACTCCCACGGCGTGGGATGGCTCATGATGAGCACTCCACCCTCGCGGACCAGAGGCTTGCCCCGATACATGTTGAAGAAGTAGCCAAGCCCCAAGCACATCACGAGGATCGGGTTCATCACCGAGTTCACGTTGTAGGGGCAGATGTATGGCAGGCCGAAGGTGAGGATGTCGGTTTGGCCATCGACCGGCACCAGATGCTGCTTGAAGCAGTGCTCGAGGGTTACTTCGTGCACCGACTCGACGTTGCCGGCCTGCACCGACGTGAGCTCGTACGGCGCCTTCCAGCTGTTGAAGATCTGGCGTCGAGCGCCCGACGGCATGACGTCGAGACCCTTTTTCATGCCCATGAACGTGGCCCGATCTCGGGCCGTCCATTCCCACTCTCGCTTCTGCAAGACCGAGAGCGGGCCGTCGTAGCCGAAGGTGTTGTTGTTGATCGTCGTCTCGATCTGAAAGATCCGTGGACCGTGGTTCTTGATGACTTCGCCTTGACGCCAGTTGCTGTGGTGCAGTTCGGAACTGTGGCGATCCATGAAGCTCTTGGACTCGCGCATCGTCGCCACATTGTGGTGATGGCGGATACCCGAATACCCCGAGAGACCGGTAGCCGTGCTCTTCCAACCGCCGTCCATCGACACGATGTTGAGGTTCACATAGACGACGAGGTCCGACTCGGCAGCCCGCTTGTTCATCGTGACCTGCTCGTCGTGACGGGTCAGGCCCAACTCGACCATGCCGTCGGGATCTTCGGCATCGTGGTTGTAGAGCGCGCCTTGCGGAGCGAAGGCGTCGTAGACGCGATCGCCGAGTGCATGGCGGAGTTCGTCTTCGGTCATCCGACGGTGAAGCGCAAGCGCCGCGATCAAATGGACGTCATCGACGCCGGCTGCCGCAGCCATGTCGAGTACCTGCTCGATAATCCGTTGCCGGATGTCGGGCTTGCGCATCGATGGCAGCGGCAACGAGAGATCGTCGAAGGCGATGGTGAGCTTCATGCCGGGCTTGAGCAGCGACGGCAACGGGTCATCGTCGATCGGGTTGAGCAGGGCGTCTCGGATCGAGCCTTCGGGGTCGGGAAGTCCAGGC
>Ga0222718_10003777_pt1 | contig 12861 bp, 18 predicted proteins | sample C33_27DmetaG_FD_165045 | JGI IMG/M metagenome (GOLD analysis project Ga0222718, IMG submission 165045) | Estuarine water microbial communities from San Francisco Bay, California, United States - C33_27D | ecosystem: Environmental > Aquatic > Marine > Unclassified | place: USA: California... | reverse complement strand
CTCAGATGACCATTCACCTGTTCAGGGGAATCACATTGTCCTAGTGGTGTCATCACCTGATGACATGGGACTATTTGACACCTTAGAGGGGAACGCCCATGGCGAGGGGCCAGAGGGCAGGATTGAGGGTGTCATCAAGCGTCAGCGCTCAATGGATAGCGTGGCTCACATTTACCGACTACTCAGCGAAGATTTTGAGGATTAAATCATGGCTAGACTTAAAGTGACTGAGCCCATTATCAGCGGCTCTATTCGTGGCTCAATCGACCTCTCAGGCGTCTCCAACACAGATTGGAATGACCTCACCTCAGCTGACTTCATTGACGTCACCACAGGGAGCGCTTGTGCCTCAGGTTTAGCCTTTGAGTGGATTGGCTTCACCAATGAGGGCTCTGATGTGATGTTCATTAAGTATCGAGCGCGCACAGGTGCAGGGGACGCCACCACTAATGAGCTGGCTGTAGGTCAAATCTTCTCTGATGACCTTGGCACCTTGAGGACGTCAGTCCTCACTATTGCATACAAGAAGAATGACGCCGCTGATACCGTTCGTGTCATCGCTGGCTTTAGCGCTATCTAAGGAGCTCCACCATGTCTGTCTCATTCCTACCACCTCCCTCAGCCGCTTCAATTCCTGATGCCACAGAGCTTGTCTCAGGTAAAATCAGAATTGCAACCTCAGCAGAGGCCACAGCGGGAACTAATGACCTCACAGCCATGACACCCGCTAAGACTAAGAGCGTGGTAGACGCAGCTGTGGTTGGTGGTGTCACCTATCAAGGGACGTTTGACGCCTCCTCACCAGCTGACCTGAGCAACGCCACTAAGGGTGACCTCTACATCATCAGCGTAGCGGGAACCTACCAGGGGCAGACATGGGCGGTGGGTGATCACCTACTCATCAACGCTGACATGGGTGGCACACTTGACCCAGCCAAGATTGACAAGGTGGACAACACCGACAGCGTGACGAGCGTGGCAGGGCGAACGGGCGCGGTCACTCTCTCAACCGCTGACATTTCAGGCTTGGCAACTGTGGCGAGCACAGGAGCCTACTCAGACCTCACAGGAGCTCCCACGCTCGCAACTGTGGCCACCACAGGGGCCTACTCAGACCTGAGTGGGACGCCAAGCCTTGCCACAGTAGCGACCACAGGCGCTTACTCTGACCTCACAGGGACGCCAACGCTTGCAACTGTGGCCACCACAGGGGCCTACTCAGACCTCACAGGGACGCCAACACTTGGCACAGCGGCGGCTGAGGATGTGGGCACAAGCGCGGGGAATGTAGTGCAACTTGATGGGACCGCTAAGCTCCCTGCTGTAGATGGCTCACAACTGACCAACCTGCCAACAAGTGGCTTTACTTATCAAGAGCAGAGCACAAACGCCTTTAATGTGAGCGTGACAGACAGCACGAACAATATTGTGATGTGCTCAATCCTTGGCACTAACACTACAGTTTTACCTGCTAGCTCAGGTGTAGCTGATGGCACCGTGGTAACACTAAGGGCGGCGATTGGTACCACATTAAGTGTTTCAGGAGGTGAGAATCTCCGCAACCTGACAGGGACCCTGGTTTCAAGTGTCGTGATTGAATCAGGGCAAAATATGAGCTTTGTCCGTGGCTCCACCTCAAGCTTTGGCACCTATTGGAATCAGCTTACAGCAGAAGAGGGCACACTAAACAGCCTCTATGATGTCAAGACGGCGGGCGCTGTGGCTACCAATGTTCTCAAGTATGATGGGACAGACTGGGTAGATGGCGCGGTGGCTTACTCTGAGGTCACAGGGACTCCAACGCTTGCCACAGTAGCCACCACAGGCGCCTACTCTGACCTCACAGGAACCCCAACACTTGGCACAGCGGCGGCTGAGGACGTAGGCACAAGCGCGGGGAATGTAGTACAGCTTGACGGCTCAGCGCGTCTCCCTGCGGTCGATGGTAGTCAGTTGACCAACCTCCCCTCAGGAGCTTCAACGCTTGGCGCGCTCACAGATGTAGATGTCACAGGCGCGGTCAATACCAATGTTCTTAAGTACAACTCCACATCAGGGAATTGGGAGGATGGGGCGGTGGCTTACTCTGAGGTCACAGGGACACCCACACTTGCCACAGTAGCCACCACAGGAGCCTACTCAGACCTCACAGGGACGCCTACCTTAGGGACAGCGGCGGCGCTCGATGTTGGCACATCAGCTAATAATGTGGTTCAACTCAACGGCTCTGCTCAGCTCCCAGCTGTTGATGGGTCATTGTTGACAGGGGTCTCTGGAAGCGTTGCCGCGCTGGATGACATTGGTGATGTGACAATTACAAGCATCAACAATGGAGACGCTTTGGTCTATAACTCTACATCTGGAGACTGGGAAAATGCACCTATTGGTCAATCACCACCAAGTGTTTCAGTCTCATCTCCTTCAGCCGATGTGACGCTATCAGCTCCACTAAGCTCAAGCGTGATTCAAGAGATATACATTTACAGCCCCACCACAGCTATTGCCGTCAATTTGGTCGCAGCATCTACGCTGAATAGCGGGTTTATTTATCAGATCAAGAATCGTACTAGCAACGCCATGACGATCACACCAAACGGCTCAGAGACAATCGACGGGGCGGCGTCATATGTGATCAATATTAGTGAGAACTCTGTGACGCTTGTGACAGATGGCTCAAACTGGTTTATTGTTTAAAGGGCTGAAATATGACCTATAGTGCTACACAACCTCTCAAGACTGTGATGATTGAATTAACGCTATCGTCTAGTCACTCGATAAGCTCAGGTGATGCTGTATTGTTTGACACCTTGAGGGCGAGTGGCTCGCATGGTGTGAGCATCAACGCGAGCACAGGTGAGATCAGCCTTGACACATCGAAACACTATTACATCCAAGCCAGTATTGATGTAAATAGAGCCACGAATCCCAGCTCTTGGAACTTTGCTTTCTATGATAACACATCGACGCTGATTAGCGCGTCGAATGGTGGATATGATGCTAGTTGGGACACTCACACCACAAGCACAACCACAGGTTTAAACGCAACTTATACAGCGGTTTATCAATCCGCTTCACCTTATAGCTCTGTTTTTCTCAAGGCTGTAAGTATAGCGGCATCAAGCACAGTACGCACAGACACCAGCGTCTTTATCTTGGAGGTTGATCCAACATGACCTACATCAGGCAAAATAGCGACACTCTATTTAGAGCATGGAACACAACCAAGCAAACAGGCGTAAACATTGGCGATAAGTTTACTTTTCAGAGCTCAGTCAACTGTACAGTCACGAGCTCTACTGATGTAGATGGTGGGGCCGCTTGGGTTTATGGTGAGATTAGATGCTCAGACCTAGGCAGTACCAGACAAAATTATGATATTGTGCTAGACAGCAACACATCAAGACCTTCAAGGGGTTGGCAGGTTTGGAATAATAGCACCTCTACATATGCGAGCGGAGATGATGGAGTCTGGGGTGTAGTCACTAGCTCAACGGCTATTGTTTTAGACGATGGTAATGTGTTGCCAGGTCAGAGCAATATTGAAGAAACACGCCTATTTGGGTTTAAGGTGTCCAAATGACATACATAATCAGCACACCGACGACGGCTCTACAATGTGACATTATCACACCGACGGGTGTCACTAGCTCAACGGCAAACGCTAATTTTTATCTAAGCTCGACTGATCTAAACACTTCAATATCTGTCAGCGCTCAATACATTACGCTAAACCCAAGGTTGAACTATTATATAGAGTTTGCTCCACAGATGAGGTGTGGGGGTGGCACAGGAACCGTTGATTTTGGCATTTATCGAGACTCGACAGCGTCCTATATTGGGCAGGAGGCTCAGTATGCAATCTCATCTAGCGGGATAGGCAGCGCTAATCGAGTGGGACGCAAGGTCGCCCGCGCCATGCTGTTAGCTTCTGATATGTCATCGGCTGAAGATATTTATTTTAAAATCATCTCTATTACTGGGTCAGGTTGGGACTTTGCCATATCAGGTGATGTGGGGTTAAATGGGCTTGGCTATATAGGTTACCCTACTATCAGAGTGTGGCAACTACCTTGAGGACATTAAAATGAACTGGGACAAGCTAAAGGACATCATCACAATCGCCCTGATTCCTGTGCTAGGTTGGGTGATGATCACCATGAGGGACATTGGCACCCTACAAAACAGGGTTGATCAACAGGCCGCTCAGATCATGAAGCTTGAGGCTGAGGTCAAGAGCGTCAGCCAACGGACCCAAGCGATGGAGGTCCAAAGCGCTAAGATTGAGACTAGACTTGAGGCGCTTGGCGCTCAGCTCACACGGATTGAGCGGATGCTCTCAGTCTACGAGACCGCCAAATGATTCCGCCCCATGACCTCACGCTCACTCAGGCGCTCTCCATCATAGCGCTGTGGTCTGTGCTCGCCATTGGTGGCGGTGCATGGATTGGCGTCTCTTGCTCAGAGGTAGACTGTGGCACCTGTGAGGAGGCTTTAGGCGTGGCAATCGAGAAGCGCCAAGCCTGTGAGAGGGAGCTCTTGACGAACCTACCATCTAGGTGTGATGATCAGGTCCGCCTTGAGCGTGAGCGCTGTAAGCTCACCTTAGATAAATATAAGGCGCTACGTTGTCGCATCTGTGAGGCTTCTCATGACACCTACCCTCCTGAGCCTATTAACAATTCTCACGCCACTTCCTCAGCTGAGTGAGCCTTTGACCCTCACCACAGGTGAGGTGATCACGGCGCGCTATATTGAGCCCTCAGATGAGTTTTGTTTAGAGCTTGGTGAGTTCGCCCGCGTCCAATCTGACCTGCTCAACTCAGAGCAGTATTGGACTAGGAAGATTGACCTTCTCAAGGCGTCTTTTATTGAGGAGCTGGGCAAGGTTCAAGACAATCACAAGGCTGTTCATGAGGCTTACCTATCAGAGCAAGCCAAGCTCAAGGAGCTCACAGCTCAGGCAATTAAGGAGCGCAACCTAGCGCGGGATGATGTGTGGTGGTGGAGAGGGGCCACGCTTGGCCTGAGCCTCTCCACTACTGTGACAATAATTTATCTGATTAGCAGATAGACTAGACCAGGGGCTCAGCCCCTTTAAGGATTGGTGAACCATGCAGAATGATCTGTTAGGTCAGGTGGCTTTCTCTGCTCAATACGCCCGCCCTTTAGTGGGTGGCGGTGGCCGTGAGCTTTGGGACCATGCAGTAAGTAGAGTGGAGGCTATGCACCTCAAGCGCTACCCTCAGGTGGTGGGTGAGACGATGAACGCCTTTAAGCTCGTTAGACAAATGAAGGTCTTCCCCTCTCAGCGCTCGACACAGTTTGGTGGGAAGGCTATCGAGCGAAATAACATGAGGATTTACAACTGTACATATTCCCCATGTGACCGCCCGCGCTTCTTTGCTGAGGCGTTCTGGCTTCTCCTCTCAGGCTGTGGAACAGGCTTCAGCCTCAGGGCTAAAGACCTCAAGCGCCTCCCTCGCCTCCTCGCTCCCTCAGAGATGATCAGGCGTGAGCGTAGGAGACACATGGTAAGTGACTCTATTGAGGGATGGGCTCACGCTGTGAACCTCCTCATCGAGAGCTATCTTCACAGGGGATACTATGAGGACTACTATGATTTTAAGTTCGACTTCAGCCTCATCAGGAAGAAGGGAGCTCCCATCAGCTCAGGTGGGAACGCCCCAGGTCATGAGCCTCTAGCCAAGGCGCTTGAGGAGATTGACAAGCTCTTGAGCCGTCTAGTCTTGGTGAAGATGCCAAGGCTCAGGTCTATTGACGCCTTTGACATCATGATGTTGTTGAGCGAGGCGGTCCTATCAGGTGGCGTGAGGCGCTCAGCCTCTATCGCTATCTTTGATGAGGATGACCACCTCATGATGAACGCTAAAACAGGGGATTGGTACGTTGACCATCCACAGAGAGCCTATGCCAACATCTCAGCGGGGCTCAGTATCACAGAGGCTGAGCGCTCGACCGTGGACCACGTTGTGCAGATGGCGCGCCAATGGGGTGAGCCTGGTGTCCTATGGCAAGCCAATGAGCATCATGGGACCAATCCATGTGCTGAGATTGGGCTCTTTCCTTACATCATCACAGACCCTAAGGGTGAGGCGGTCACCCATGTCAGCTTGGAGCTCCTTGAGCGCCGTGAGCACTATGAGCGCATTGGCTATGAGTGGACCTCAGGGTGGAGCGTCTGCAACCTCACAGAGATCAACGCCGCTAAAATCAACAGCCGTGAGGACTTCCTTGAGGCTTGCAAGGCAGCCGCTCACATTGGCACCTTGCAAGCTGGCTACACCCATCAAGGCTACCTCCTCCTAGCCACCAAGGTGATTCTCAGACAAGAGGCGCTCATTGGGGTCAGTATCACAGGCATGTGCTCAGCTCCTGAGCTCATGTTTAATCCTGAGCTCCTCGAGGAGGGGGCGCGGGTCTGCGTTGAGCAGAACGCCAAGACAGCCAAGGCCATTGGAATCAAGACCGCCTCACGTGTCACCACCATCAAGCCAAGTGGGAACACCTCCACCGTGGCAGGTACAAGCGCAGGGGTTCACGCCTTCCACGCCAAGCGCTACATCAGGCGCATGAGAATAGCGCGGGTCAATCCTGTGTGGGCTGAGCTGTGGGCCAAAGTACCTGAGGCGTGTGTGGAGCTCGATGAGCACACAGGCGTGGTGGCCTTTGCCTGTTCAGCTCCTGAGGGAGCTCTCACTAGAGAGGATGACACAGCGCTTGACCACCTCAAGCGTGTACGCTTGGTGTATCAGCATTGGGTCAAGCCAGGGAGTGAGCAGACCAGAGTGGAGGGCCTGACACACAACGTCTCCAACACATGCACAGTCAAGGATGATGAGTGGGATGATGTGGCTGACTTCCTGTGGGAGGCGCGTGGCGAGCTCAGAGGCGTGGCGCTCCTTGGTTGGTTTGGTGACAGCGCTTACAACCTAGCACCCTACCAGACTGTAGAGGAGGGCTCTGAGGCTGAGGAGATGTGGAACAGGCTTGCCAAGATTGATTGGTCAGGTGTAGACCTTCACCATCTTGATAGTGACTACTATGACGCTCAGCTTGAGCCAGCTTGCTCCTCAGGTCAATGCACCATCACAACGTGACACACAGCGCCCTTGTCCTTCTCCTTGTCTGCTTCCTGAGCTATTGGGCTGACCCCATAGCTGAGCGGATTGGGGATAATGCGTGGGCGTTCGCTTTGGTGGCGGTCATCGCTTATGGGGCGCTGGCCTGTTGATATAAGAAGGCCCCTAAGCGCTGAGCCTCTCCTGTTAAAGAGTAGACGCTTAGAGGCCATGTAGATCACCTCGCCGAAGGTGAGCTCCATTCAAGGAGGCTTATGGGATACCACCTCAGCGGGTATGCGTCAAGGCTCAGGCTTCATGAGGTCTGGCCTTGACTCTTCTAACTCAAGACCTCTGATGACCCAAATTGAATACATGGCCCTAGCAGATATTCCTATAGCAGATGGATAAGCTCTCTCATCTACTTTAGATACAACTTCCTCAATACCCTGCTCAGATAGCCTTGATTGAGAGATAAACTTTTCTAGATAGAAGTTGATCTCATCACGCCATAAGATGAGCTCATTCATCCAGACCCATATAGGGTCAGGATGATCTATGGTAGGGCTATCAAGGTGGCATTTATAACACATCAATATAAGATTCTCAGCCTTAGGTGAGCCTCCACTATAATCAGGAACAATGTGGCACCTTTGAAGCCTGCTTTTAATCTTTAAACAAGCCCAGCATCGTGGCAACTCATCGTTTAGAGCTAGGTTAATCCTTACATGAATATTTAAGCTTAACCTCTGATCAATCTCCTTCAGCCTGCATTGACCATCATCACTGAGCCAGTAGGACTTGATAGCCTTGACTGTTGCCTTGTTGGGGGGGCGCTTCTTAAAATTATTCATCATCTCTCCATCAAGTTATAGGGTGGTGACGTATGCCCCTCCACGATGAGCCTAAGCTCAGAAGATGCCTAAGCGCGCCTCAGTATAGCCCAGGCTCTTGATAGTCTTGAGGAGCTCATCAAGCTCATCAGGGCAGGCGTTGGAGGGCTTGCTCGCCACAGTCCACAGAGCTGAGGCGTAGACCTCAACATCCTTCCATGTCTTGACCTGGGTGGCGCGCTCAGTAACCAGCTTGAGGTCAGCCTCATCCCAATCTGACGGCTCAACGCTCCCATCCTCCTCATCTAATGAGCCCATAGTGGCAACATCTAGGAGGCGTGTGACCACATGTTGAGGGGTGGGGCGCTGATCAGGGCTGAGGCTCTTGAGCGCTGGTGGCGTGTCAGCGTCCTCAGGTGGTGCGCTCTCAATCGCCTGATGTTGTGAGGGAGGCTGAGCAGGTGGCGCGCTCATAGGGCGTGGCTGGGCTGTGGGCTCACGGAGCTCCTCACCTAGGCTCTCAGCGCTGATCTTGGCGCGCTCGCTGTCACTCATATTCATGTTGTCAGCCAGCTCATCTGGTGAATACATGCCACTCACGGCGTCAGGATAGACCGCCCTCAGAGCCATGGTCAGCGCTCGCGCTCTCAGCATCTGCATTGGCATTTGTGACCAATTGCGGTTGCGGGTCAAACCCTGAGCCTTAGCCATGTCAATGGTATAGGTGAACGTGTGAACGATAGCCTCAGGCTCATCATGTCGAGCGCACTGATAGGTGCAGTGCTCAGCGTCCCATGAGCTGATGAGCATGAAGCGACAGAGCCCAGAGCGCCTGACCACGCCCGCCATGGCGTCAGCGTTGAGTGAGGGCTTACCGCTCAACATGTAGCAATTGGCTTGAGTTACCGCCATGTCCCCACCAAAGTGAGAGCCAAAGGCGGCGTGTAGCCTCAGGCAGTCTTGGGGCTTATTGCTGATGAGTGAGGCGATCTCTTTAGCCTCTGATAAATTGCGTGGTGTATAGATAGTCATAGTGTGGCTGCTTTCGTGTGAGTGTGGTGTGGGTCAGATGTTGAGCTTGAGGCGGAGGTCAAGGCGCTCGATACGCTCAGCGCTGTCTTGTCCTCTTGTGACGTACCAGGCGCGCATGATGTGGAACCAATCCCTTGAGGTGAGTTGGAAGGTACGACCAAGGCGAGCGCTGATGAGCTCCTCAAGTGTGTAGCGGGTGTGGTTGTGGTAACTCTCAGGGGTGATTGGGTTGATGCTGTCAATGATGTGAAGCTGATGGAGGAGGGTAAGAATCTCATCAGGCTTGAGGTGACGTGAGACAAAGGGCACAGGCTCACGCTTTGGCTCAGGGGCTGGCTTGGTGAGCTTGTCAGCGATGAGAGCAGAGACGCCAAAGGCGATGGCGATAAGACAGCAGAGGAGGAAAATCATGGTCATTGGTGGAGCTCCTTGGTGATGGTCATGAACATGTCAGGTGTGTAGGTCTTGTTGGTGAGGCGGGTAGCGGCTAGAGCCAAACATGTAGCCACATGTACTGAGGGGACATATTGACCCTTGAGGATTCGGCTGAGGTAGCTGTTGGTGATGCTGGCATCATCAGCTAGGTGGGTGAGGGTGTAGCGATCAACCTTGAGGTCCGCTTTTAACTGATCTCTAAAGCTCATGGTGTCTCCTTTGTTGAGCTGTATGATGATTCTTTTACCTCACGTCAAATGTTTTGTCAACTCAGTTTGTCACATTTTATGAAAACAAGTTGACGTGGCTACAAGAGCGCTCTATATATAAGGGCACACACTAGCCCCAAGGAGCTCCTATGAGTCACCTGACCAACGCTCAAATCTTCAAGGCCATTGGCTTGGATGACAGCGTTAAACCTATGCCTAAATACACCCTCTTGATCTGTGCTCATGTCCTCATGGATTGGAAAACATGGAGCGGTCAAATCAGCGCTGATCAGATCGCCCTTGCAAGCCATCAGAGCTCACGCCAAGTCAAGCGCCACCTCAAGTCACTTGTTGAAGCTGGGTGGCTCACTCGACACGCCGAGGTCAGAGGCCCTGGTCTACATCACAAGTCATCCACCTTCCTGAATCAAGACAAGGTTAGGCTAATCCTTGAGCGCTCTCACGATGTGACAGAAAAGGTAAGCCCTGATGTGACAGAAAAGGTAAGCCCTGATGTGACAGAAAAGGTAAGCCCTGATGTGACAGATCTGGTAAGCGCCCAAAATGTCACCACTACTGTGACAGAAAAGGTAAGCCACGATGTGACAGAAAGGGTAAATACCTTACCTAAAATGTCACACATATCAATATCTCTCAATAACTCTAATCAATATAAACCAATAGAGGTAGAGCCTGAGCCAGAGCCGCGCGTGAAGCGTGGACTCCTTGAGGATGGCTATGAGTGGTGTGAGCGCTGTAAGCGTCACGTCAGCATGGATGAGCCTCACACTTATCCACACTCAAAACTCATCTGCTCTGATGAGGAGCCAACGCCTGAGCAGGTCAAAGCCTTGGAGTGGGATGGAGCTTGGGGAGCTCCTGAGGTCAAGGTCAGCTCAGAGGTCAAGCGAGGTGATTTATTTTATTTTGATGAGATACATGATGAGCTCAACTACAAGCGTGAGGTCTTAGACACCCTCAATGATTATGGACGTCATGACGTGCGCCTCTGCTTATGGAACCGCCAAGATGGTGACAAGCTATTCAAGGAGATGATGGAGGCTAAGGTGGCTCCACGCTCAGTCATTGATTGGGTCACAGTCTACTATGGAGGTGAGGCCACAGGTGACACACCCTCAAAACCAAAACCACCTACCAGCTTCAAGGTGACTGTTGATCAACAGAGGAAGATACTAGAAGCTGACCAAGCATGGATGAGTGGCGCGACGAACAATGGAGACAGCACATGGTGAATTACAACGGCCTCAACGCTGAGAACTTCCCCACCTCAGAGTGGGTGAGCTCCTCAGGCTACCTCTCAACAAATCCCCTCCCCTACTGTGACCAATGCACAGCTCATGATGGGTGGGTCTATACTGAGCGAGATGGGGAGACAGCGCCCACCGCTAAGCGTTGCCCAATCTGTCACCCGCTCAGGAAGCGTCTTGAGCGCCTCGAGGAGGCAAAGCTCCCCTATGTGGCTCATCAGCACACCATCACAGGCTATGAGTGGGACAGCCCTGAGCAAAAGGAGCGGGTGGGCGCTGTGCTCGATTGGATACATGGCAACACAGACCCCATTGACAAGCCAGCGGTCATGCTGTGGGGAGCTCCTGGGAATGGCAAAAGCACCATCCTCCATATCCTAGCCAAACACGCTGTGTTTCAAGGGCAGCGCGCGCTGTTCATGACTCATGAGGGTTGGTTTACTGACCTAAGAGCATCATGGAAGGCTGAGGGGCTCAACCTCCATCAGATACTTGAGCGTGTTGACCTCCTCTGTCTTGATGAGCTTGGAGGGCTTGGAGGTGGTGGACGTTGGTCAGATTGGTATAAGTCACAGACTAGAGAGATGATAGGCGCTATCTATGACAGGTGGGCAGCTAAGAGCTTGGCTGTGGTCTGTACTAGCAACCTCACGCCGCGCGTCATCACTAAAGACCTGTGCGACAATAACAGCGCTGTGAGGTCTAGGCTTGGCGCTATATTCGGCAAGCCTGTGAAGATGGTAGGCCATGACAGGCGCGCTGGCGTGGATGATGGGTGGGGTTGATGAGCTCCTACAACGCCAAGCTGAGTCAAGAGGTCATCAAGCGCGCTCGTGAGCTCAGGGCTCAAGGTCTTACGCTCCGCGCTATCGAGGACAAAATGAGGGCTGAGGGCCACCAGCTCACCTATGTCTCTATCCGTAAATACACCAAGGACATCTACACCCCACCTAGAGCCCAATCAAAAGAGGAGAGGTTGGCTAGGCGACGCGCTTGGTACGCTCGCAACTCTAAGCGGATCAATGCAGACCTAAGAGTAAAGCGCGCCAATGAGACACCTGAGGAGAGGGCTGAGCGCCTTGAGTATGACCGTCTAATGAGGTCAATCAAACGCAGTAGCACATGAGGCGGCTCATCCCATCTATCTCCATCACGAGCTCCCTGACCGCATAAGCATAATCCCTAATCTCTGACTGTGAGTGAGGGGCAAGCCTGAGCTTGAGGAAGTGGATGAGGGCATGAAGGGAGCAGGTCCAATAACACTCCGACATGAGACTGAGGGGAAGCACAGCGCGCGCTTGCTCCTTAGCCACACCCGCCTTGAGTAGCTCCTCATAAGCTTGGAAGCTCGCCTCAATCGCCCTGTTATAAATCATACCAGCTCTTAGCGCGTCATCCTCAGCCATTGGCCCAGCGCTCCCTTGCTTGATGTGCTCTGCGCTCTCTCTCCACTCCTGAGGATCCCACGCCTCATGATCAAAGCGCACATATCGACCGCTGATCTCATTCCATGCACAGCCCACCTGGTGTTTCATCCACTGCCTTAAGACGAAGATGGGAGCTCTGATGTGGAATTGAAATTGAACATGCCTAAAAGGAGACGTGTGCTCATGAATCCACAGATAGTGAATCAGCTTCCAGTCCTTTTCATCCATCTCCTTTGAGCGCTTGCCAAGGCTCACGCGCGCCGCATTGACCACGCTCAGGGGGTCGCCCATCACGTCAACCAATGTCACACCTCCTCCACCTATTGATTTATGATTCTCCATCATGTATGCCTCTCAAGTGTTAAGGGACCGAGGGCTTGAGGGTGGCCACATTGCCTCCTCTCTGCTCCTCACTAACCCCATTGATGGAGAGACTATGAATCATATCATTCTGATTGGCAACGTTGGCAGGGACCCAGAGGCGCGCGGGGCTGATGGTGGGATTGCTAAGTTTAGCCTGGCTGTGGACTCACGAAAGAAGGGCGGGGAAAAGGATACACAGTGGTTTAACTGTGTGG
>Ga0222718_10003773_pt1 | contig 12866 bp, 12 predicted proteins | sample C33_27DmetaG_FD_165045 | JGI IMG/M metagenome (GOLD analysis project Ga0222718, IMG submission 165045) | Estuarine water microbial communities from San Francisco Bay, California, United States - C33_27D | ecosystem: Environmental > Aquatic > Marine > Unclassified | place: USA: California... | reverse complement strand
TTTACTTTATTAGTAAAACAGTGTTGGTATAAAACTGATTTTGGAGATAAACAGGTTGATTGTTATGTTCCTAAAACAAAAGAGGAACGAGTTACATGGATCTATTATCTTCATAAGAAAAGAACAAAACTTGATTATCAAGATTTTGTTGATTGGAGAAATTCATATTCTCAATAATAGTTAAGAGTATTCTGACGATTATAGAATCCTTTATATCTTTACTATTCACAATTTGGAATTAAGAGAAATGATCTCCCTGGGAGATTCTTTAATTTACTCTTATATCCAAATTTTAGTATTTACATAAAACATCAATTGTATGAACAGAGAATGAATAAGAATTAATCCTTTAAGTAAGGGATATTTCTTTTCACTTTTCGTACAGATTAAATGAACAACCTTATCAAAGTGAATTTTTTGTTATGAAGTTATTTAAAAGGAACCAATATGAACCTAATGGAATTAACGACCCGACAGAAAATCGATACCCTCTTACATTATGTTGAATACTATTTACACAATCCAAAAGTAGATAGAAAGGATATCTTTGGAAAAATTAAAAATACCCTTACCAAACAAAAATACATCTCTCATAAACAATTTCAATTTCTAGTAACTTGGTTAGTTCACGAATCTCAATTTAAGAAATATAAACTTCAGGATTTATGGAAAGGATTTGGAAACGTGATATATCCAAAATATATAGATGATATAAATATTAGTACATTGGAAGATTTTCTTACTTCATCTGAAAAAGAATCTTCAAACTCATCATCTCCAGAACCCTTTTATATCCAAAGTGAGGTAGTAATAATAAATGAATAACACTCAAAAGATCACACAATTAGTAAACTTTCATGTTCCCGTTTATCTTCTAAACCATTTCGACTCTCTCGTTAAATTTAAACATATCTCTCGAACAGGTATGTTGAATCATTTAATAGGAAATTATGTTGATAACGAATACCAAAAATTAAATGAGAACGGACAGATAAAACAATATCAACGTTCAAGTAAGGTCGGTAAAAATTTAGAAAATGGTTTTAAGGATGTAACAAGAAAAATAAAACAAACATATATATCTGATACGAACTACGATACTGGATCAGATTTTTTATTGGATTTAGGTAAATGAACCTTGTATTTGTACATAATATATTTCCTTCATTTTCACATTTAATGTAGATATCTTTAAAAGTAACTTCATCATTTATGATTAAATTAACTACGTTACAACCTAAATCTAAGAACGAGTTGGTGAGATTAATTCAATCTCCTGATGTTCGAATTAAATCCATTGAGATCCTCCCAAATATAGATCAAGATGGACTCACCAAACTCAAATCTTTAAAAACGGATCCCAAGACGTCCGTTATTATTCTGAAGGAATTCTAATTACTTATTAATTTACTCTATAAGTCCCTTCAAGTTCAAAGTCCCCTGGACAGTCAGTTATATCATTCATGGTAGAGTAAATTTCTTTACGTGGATCATTAATCATCCAAACAAGTTCACCATAATGGTCAAGTAGTTCTTCACCTAAACTTTGAGAATCATGAAAAAAACACTTAGTAGTACCGTAATTATTTTGAATACTATAAAACTCAGTCCCAATCCTTAGGTATCTACGTTCGTCATTAACAGTACCAGATGAATGAAACCCAGTATAAGGACCAAATGGTATACCATTCTCAAAATTACCTATACTAGTGACTCTACCCCATTCATCATAATATGTCATTTCACCTGAAAACGATCCCCTTTCATCAAGTGACTGTATATAAAACAGTTGTCCGTTATCATGAAAAACTGATGAACCTGTTTGTGTAATTCCATTTCGTACTCTATGTTCTACCATTAATTGACCATTATCATGGAACAGACGAGTTTTCCCAGAAAATGGAGTATTCGAGTTAATTTCAAAAATAACAATTCCATACTCGGGATCATTCCTTATAACTAAATTTTCATACGGAACTATTCTCTCAGAACAAGAGATAAGAAATGGAATGATTAATAAAATAATTATTTTTTTCATACAGAAAAAATCATTCATATTTAATCCCCCAAGGGTACAACTAATATTACTAAAATTTACCCTTACATACATCTATTAATACTTCTTCCCCTCTTCTCAAACAACGTCGAATAGAATTTTCAGTATTAGGAAGTTGAAACTCCGTTGAAATTTCCTTTTCGTTTTCTTTTAATCCTCTTTTTCTTTGTTCACTCATTAACTTTTGTTCGGGTTTGGTTAATCGACGACTATATCCCCAATACATCTCAGATAACTTATCCATATAATCTTTTCTCTTCCAATCCTTTGTACGACTGAGAATAAACACATTGTAATAAATGTGAAGATTGGGATATTTGTGTTGTTGTAAAGGAGTAAAGTAATTTTTCTTTTTAGGTTGTTTCTTATCGGGTAATTTATCTGTTAATTCGGTAATTAATCTTCTTAACTTCCTTTGAGATAAACTCTTATCGACCTCAATATAATAATATTGATTCGTATCATTAATTTTTTCTACCAACTCAATATGATCGTTATCAAGAAATAAATCTCTTTTAACACTTATCCATTTATCAAATGAAGTTGTTAAAACTAAATCTAAATCCCAATCTTTATAAAACTTATGATTAACCTTTATTGGAATGAGTTTATCGTTTTTCATTCCCCTAACCTTATAGTTCATCTGTTCCAACTCTAATCCCAACTTTAAAAACCTAAACCACATACGATAAATTCCAATCTGTTTATCTAAATGTAAAACCTTTGTTTTAAATGGAATCCTTTTTGATGTATCCGTTCTAGATAAGTTCGTCTGACCAACACTTGGTTTAATTGGTTTGGAATATTTTAAATTTATTTTTTCTACTGATCTCATATTCTCAGTATAAGGGGTACAACACTTTGTGTCACGATTTCTGTAAGTTATAATTCCCTTAGATAAAAAATATAATAACTTTCATATCTAATTACTCTAATACAATTCCACCACACCAACTCATAACATGATCCTTTCCTTCCCACTCAACTCCAATATAACTACGATCAAACTCAATTTTGAACATGATTCGATCAGAGTGTCTCCCGGGGTCACAAATACGAAGAATGATTCGTAAGTCTGAACAAGTGTTATTAGACGTCTGTAATGTTGAGTTTTAGGTAAGATTTAATTGATTCATTAAACCCCCCTTTAAAAGACCCCTAAGAAATCATTATATCTCAACGTTTTTGTTCCTCCGATAATCCGTTCATTAATTAAATGTTTTTGGAATATCCTTTAGGAGTGTCTTGTAGATTCACCCTAGAAGTCATATTCTAAAATAATAAAAAGATTACATATTAAATGTGAAAGACCAGAAGGTAGTTTGTTTGGTCGTGGGGACTTGAAACCTGAAGATATTGATACTTTAATCGGTGGTGGTTTTTTGACTACGGTGTAGTTTGATATTTTTCTAAAATTTCAGGTCTTGATATTAAAGTGTTAATAACCTTATCTCTCATTTCTTGTTTGTTAAAGATTTCATAGAGTTTTTGACTAATATCTAAGGTTTTAATATTTTTCTTGGTATATATCTTTTCGAGTTTGTCTTTTTTGTTGGATTCAGTATTGTCAGAAAGTAAAACACTTTTAAACTCATCATCATTTACTAAGTCTTTTATTAGTTTTTCAGAACCCTCTTCTGTTCCATCAGGTACTTTTCCATAAAAAGTATTAATCTGTTCAAGTATCTCTGACAACAACCCATACTCTTCTTCTTGTTTTATCTTTCCACCACCAGGGTTGTTTGGATCAAGAATTGTATTTTCCTCCTCAAGTGAAATACTTACTTTACCTTTAACATCGAGATTTAGTGATTCAAGATCAACTAAGTCTGAAACATCAATTCTTTCAACTCCATCAGGTGGGAATTTCTTCTTCAAATACTCAAAAAATAAATAATGTCTATAAAGTTCTATGTTATTAAACTGATTAATCATCGACAGATAACTGAATAATTTACAGTAACTTCTTATCTGAGATTTAGATAATTCTTTATCTTCATCTTCTGGGAGATTTTTCCATCTTTCAATGACAGAATTTAATATAGGTTGAAGTTGTGAATCATCTCTATTTTCTTGAACAAAGATATCACTCCACTCATTAATTTCCTCATTGGTAATTAATCCATGATCTCTAATCTTATCTAAAAGATCATAGATAGAGTTGGGGTCTGTATCTTTAGAAAGAATGGTGGTCTGATAAAAATCTTGGAATGATTCTTGTATAGTTTCTATCTTATTAACAAAATCTAAGATAAAGGTATTGGTTTTACCTTTCTTCTTTCTATTTAATCGAGAAAGAGTTTGAACACACTGAACTCCTTGAAGGGGTTTATCAATAAACATTGAATGAAGTAATGGTTCATTAAATCCTGTTTGGAATTTATCACAAACAATTAGTAGTCTATAAAGTGGATTTTTAAATCCTTTTGGAATATCTGATCCATCAAATCCATTTTCTTTATTGATATATGTTTCAGTTATTTCCTCTCCGTTATAGTCTGTCTTACCACTAAAACCAATAAGGGTTTTAATTTTATTGTGAACACCTCTTTCTTTGAGTTGTTTGTTGATTTCTGTATGGTAAAGAACTGTATCTGGAATGGTTCTAACAATTAACATTCCCTTTCCTCTACCATCGATAGATTTAACTGTATTGTTTAAAAGATGATCCAGAATTACTGTGACTTTTCTTCGAATGGTTTCTGGATTTGAGTCTACCCATTTTATTAATTCTTTTTTACCTCTTTTCTCAGGTAATTCAACATCGTTATCTTTTCCTCTTAACTTGAAATATCTGTTTACTGGTGTGAATGACTTTAAAACATCTAAAGTGAAGTTTTCTCCAATAGATTGTTTCATGGTGTAGGTATGAAATGGTTTTTTAGATCCATCTTCTTGTCGTGTTCCAAACACTTCTAGGGTTTGGGGTTTTGGTGTACCTGTAAAACCAAAGAATGAAATATGATCTTGTTTTTGGTGTGATTCCATTTCTTTTCTGAGAGTTAAGATCTCATCATTAACGATGTCATCTGTTACATCTATATCTTCCTTATTTACCGAAAGAGTTTTTTGAAGATTTTTTGTTCCCTTTCCACCTTGAGAAGAATGAACCTCATCAACAATAACTCCAAATGATCTACCCTCTAATTCTTTAATTCTATTTACTACTACTGAGAATTTTTGAATGGTGGTGATAATGATATTTTTACCCTTAGATAGAGATTCTCTTAATTGTTCTGAGTTTTTATCTATGGTTTGAACAACTCCTTGAACTTTTTCTAAACTTTTCACAGTATCTTGAAGTTGTTTATCAAGAACCTTTCTATCGGTAATAATAATAATTGAGTCAAATACTCTATCTTGACCATCGTTTTTAAAAAGATTGGTTAACATAAAGGATAACCAACCAATCTCAAATGATTTACCTGAACCTGTGGTATGTTGAACTAAATAATTTTTACCAACACCGTCATCAGTAACCTGATTTTTGAGTTTTCTTATTACGTCTAATTGGTGGTATCTTGGAAAAATTAGAACTGGTTTCTTTTCTTCAATTACTTTATTTTTTTCATCACTCCAAACAGATTCTGTTTCTTGAGTAAATAAAACAAAGTTTTCAATAATATCTAGTAGTGATGTTGGGGTAAGTATCTCTTTCCAAAGATAATCTACTTTATAACCATCACTTTTAGTTTCTAAATTATTGAGTGTTTTGTTATAGGGTAGAAAAAAAGTATTTTCTCCATTCAATCTCGTGGTCATATTTACCACGTCATTATCAACACTAAAATGACAGATACATCTTTGAAATTGTAAAAGTGGTTCTCCTTTGGGGTTTCGATCAAACTTATATTGATGATCAGAGTTTTCAACTGTCTGACCTGTGAGTTGATTTTTTAATTCAATGGTTAAGATTGGTATTCCATTAATAAAGATACCTATATCAATCGAGTTATTATTGTTGGGTGAATAGTAGAGTTGTCTAACCAATAAAAATCTATTCTTTAAATATTGTTCATTTCTATATGTTTCATTTAATGAACTATTGGGTTGGAAAAATACTGTTTTGATATTTCCACCATAGACATCATTAAATCCTTTTCTTAAAACGTGGATTAATCCTTTACTCTCAATCTCTTTATTAAGTCTTGATAAAACTTTTTGGTCAATTGAGTCTCCATATTTCTTAAATAAATTCTCGTACTTCTCTGGTTGACTCTCTTTTAGGAAAGTCATGAACTCATCACCTACAACACATAGGTTTTTGTCATACCATTTATCGTCTTTTTTATGAATCTTAGAGTGAAACTGTAAACCATCATCAATTAAATTATTGAGTTCTGTTTCTATGTGTTTTTCGTATCTTTTTTCAGTAGGAACAGAAACCATTTAACTAAACTACTCTTTTTTTACCTGTAACCAATTCGGATATAAGTGATTGTTTGTATTCTTTTAAAAGTTCAATTCTTTTCTTTTCTTTTGAAATATTTAAGTCAATTAACATGGTTTTCTTATTTAAATACTCAATAATTTCTTCTTGTTCTTTTTTGGATGGTATTGGTACTTGAATATTTTTAATTGGTTCTTGGGGTATTGTTGTCATAGTGACGGTATTGGAGTGTTTTATAAAATATTCTCGACAAACACTAGAATTAAGATAGTAATTCAAGAACCTGGGAACAATAATGTCTTGGTTGGGTGAAATCTTTACAACATGACACTCAAAGACACATGGTTCTTCACCTATATACATTGATGATACACCTATACCCTCTAATTTTAGAGACGAACGAATAAAGAATTGATCTCCATTTTTTACTCCAAAAGAACTTTCTTCTTCTTTTGTACAATCTACTGAGTCTAAGTTCTCATCACTGATCAAAAAGTTATTGGTATATACATCACTAACATTAATAATTTTTGTTCCAAAACCAAATTGGTCTTTCTTTTTAAAAATTCCATTTGAGGGTTTTTCACTAAAAATATATTTAGATCTGAGTGTTTTCCAGTGACTAGGTATTTCTCCGATCCACTCAATCCCACTATCTTTCATCTCCACATTGGGATTCAGACCTTTTGTAACCACTTCATTGATAAGAGAGATTCTTTGTTCTTTGAGTAATTCTATTTTTTTTTCTATTTTTTTTGTAAGTTTTTCTATTTGGTGAGTTTCATTGTCTAGATATTCGACAATCTTGTTTTGTTCTTCTATTTTTGGGTAAGGAATAAATATTTGTTTCATTAATTCATATCTTGTAGACCAAAGATCGAAGTGTATCCCTTTTCCATTTCTAAAAAACTCTTCTTTAAAGTAGTAACTTTTAAATAGATACTCTGAGTATTTTGGATTAATGTTTTTGGGTTTTAGTACTATATTGATAAGTGAGACAGAACCATCTCTTGGACTGATTCCCGATGATCCTTTTCTATCAGATCTCGAATTGATTACAAAATCATTCTTTTTGACAAGTTTTCTATTTTCACTATTATCACTCTTTGAAACATTTTCTATTTGATCAACAACACCACCCATAGAGACTGACAAAGGTGGGAAAGATATATCGTCTACTTTTGTATTTCTTTCAACAAAGTGTTCTTTGATCTTAACAAAATCCCAGTCTGAAGGAATTCTTCCAATCCATTCTTTGTTTTTGATTATTGGTTTTTCATGATTCATATTTTGAGTGAAAAAATCTCTTCTTCAATTAATTTCAGTTCATTTTTTATTTCGTTTGTATTCTTAAGTTTCTCAAACTTATAAAACTCTTTTACAAAACTTATCTCATATCCAACTTTGTCTTTAGATCTGTCCATCCAAGAGTCAGGTAAATGTGGTTTGACCTCAGTTTCATAATATTCATCAATTGAATCTTTAAGAGGTATTCTCTCGTGATCACGAAGTTTTGAATCAGGTTTGGGTTTTCCTGATCTATCCTTTTTCACCTGACCATCCTCTACTAAAGGTTGTTCGACTTGAACCTTGGTATAACCAAAATATTCGTTTTCAAAAATTTTACAAATCTCATTTTCTTCAAAATTAAGATAGGTACTTAATATCTGATCTCTGTTTTCGGGGGTTATTTCTTTTCCCTTATCCCCTAAATTCTTTCTCATAGATTGGAAATAGTTTGATCCATCTATTAGTTGAATTTTTCGTTTTCTTTGTTGACTCTTTTTATTGGTAACAATCCAAAGATAAGTGGTAATACCAGTATTAAAAAACATTCTATCTGGTAACTGAACTATCGTTTCCAACCAGTCATTCTCAATAATCCACTTTCTAATTTCACTCTCACCACTTCCTGAATCTCCAGTAAACATTGGTGATCCATTAAAAACCACACCTATTCGAGATCCACTAGGTTCCATTTTTGAGATCATGTGTTGAAGAAACAATAGTTGTCCATCTGACACTCTTGGTGTTCCAACAGAGAATCTTCCAGTTGGGTCTTTTGATTCATTTTTTACAAACTTCTCTTCTTTTGTCCAACTCACTCCATACGGTGGATTACAGATCATGTAATCAAACTTACGATTTGTATCTTGAAAACCATCTCTACTGAGGGTACTCCAACGTTTTATGTTTTCTGGTTGTTCACCGGTTATAAGAAAATCTGATTTACATATTGAGTAAGTTTGTCCATTCTTTTCTTGTCCAAACATATTTACTTCAACAGTTTCACTTATGTTTTCTTTTATCCATTTTTTTCCTATTGTTAACATTCCTCCAGTTCCACAACAGGGATCATATAAAGAAACTATTTTGTTTGGTTTAGATAACTCTTCGATTTCAGGTGAAAAAACCAGTGACACCAATAAGTTAACAATATCTCTCGGGGTATAGTGTTCTCCAGAGGTTTCATTACTCATTTCTGAGAACTTTCTTAACAGTTCTTCAAAAATACTTCCCATAAGATGGTTGTCTACTTTTGTTGGATGAAGGTCTACCTCACTAAACTTTTCTATAAGTTGATAAAGACAGTCGTTTTTTTCTAATTCTTCAATCCAAGAATCTAGTTTAAAGTTAACAATAATATCTTGGATATTGGGTGAGAAAGACCTTAGATATTCAAATAGGTTTTCATTTAGTTTAGATGGTTCATTAACTAATCTTCTTAGGTCATATCTTGAGTGATTTGAAAAGTTAATATTGAGTTTTGTATGGATAATGTCTGATGGGTCATCAAACTTATCTTTAAGTTCGTTATAAAGTTTAACTACCTCGTCTTTATGTTCTTCTTGGACACAATCTAATCTTCTTAAGACAAGAAAGGGAAGAATAATGTCACCATACTCATGACGTTTAAAGTCATCTCTTAGAACATCATCACAAATACCCCAAATTAAACTTTCTATGTTCATAATCGAATGATAACTTAATTAGGAATTTTTATGGAGAATAGAAATAAAAATGGGGGAGTAGAATTAACAACTCCCCCTCTAAGTTATTGATTTGATTAATGGTTGTTCAATATTCGATGAATAACTCCAACACTTACCCCCATCTCATAACTGATTTTTTTCATACTTAAACCTTTATCTCTATATTCATTTACTTTGGTGACTAATTCATGGTTAATGACCGTTTTTCGTCCTAATTTAACCCCACTCTTTTTAACTCTTTCTAATCCTATCTTTACCCTTTCACTTATCATCTCTCTTTCAAACTCAGAGAACACTCCAATTAACTGAAACATCATACGACCACTTATCGTTGAGGTGTCTAATCCTGATTGATGAATGTAAAGATGAGTACCCGTTTCTCTAACATCTTCTAGGAACGTAATGAGATGTTGTAAAGAACGACCGATTCGACTTACATCCCAAACTAATATTCGATCAAACTGACGTTTCATCATATCCGTATAAAGTAAGTTAAATCCTTTTCTTTCATCTCTACCCTTACTTCCACTAATACCCTCATCTTTATAAATCCCCTGAAGTTCCCAATCATGTTTCTCAATGACCTTTTCTAAGACCTTCAGTTGATTTTCGATCGTCTGTTTATTCGTAGAAACTCTTGTATAAATTACGACTTTTTCTTTTTTCATTTTTTATCCTCAAATGATTAATTCAAAAACAATCTAAAAAGGGTTTTATGAACTGTACATATGAAAAATGAGGAAACCTCTTATTTACAATCTAAGAGGGTAATGGACGTTTGATAAGGATTTATATTGACTACCCTATTTCGATGGAATCTAGAGGGATCTAGAGGGTTTAAAACTATCAATCCACCGGGGAAATTAACTTTAAGACATCAAAAATATGGGTTTTAAGGGTTTTTTTAAATTTTTTATTTATACCCCAGGAGATAAATTCAAATGGAATCTAGGGGATGTAAGAGGATATTTAAAAATTTTTATGTTTATCTGTCCGACTTTTCAATTTGATTTTTTTTAACATGGGAATTATTGAAAGTATCAATGGGATTGGTGAGATAAAAATATAAATCTGAAATAGAAATAATTTTATTAATGGATTTATAAACGAGAGAATTTTTATAACTGAAAACCATCATTCCTATCTGTTTTCTCGTCCAACTCTTCCGATGGATAGGTGGAATTTTTAGGTAGTTTAAGTAATCAACAATTTCAGGATATTTCATCATCTGAGTTTGTAACAAATACATAACGATTTTTTGTCGAATTTGAATTCCTAATCTTACCTTTGGTGTAGATATTGTCTTTGATGTAATTAATTCAACATCAAACCCCAATCGAATATCTTGAAAATTTATTTTTGGAAATAAATGTAAGTTTTCAACGGGAAATTTACCAAAGTATTTTTTCCCTTTATGAAAGTTTATAAAATTCTTGAAATGAGATGAGAAATTATGAGATGATATGTAAAAGGGAATATAAACCCAATTATTCCACTGTGACGGAGTAAGTCGGTTTATATTTAAGTTTACGTGTTCCCATAAGTTATTGATTGTAATTCGGTTTTTTTTAGTCCTGTTTCATACTTAAAATTTACAACCTTTTTCCCGTTCTTAATCTCGTACCCTTTCTTTTTGTTCTTTGTATTCTTATAGATTAACTCATCTTGAATAATAGGTAATGTAAATTTTACCTTTACTGAATTGAGATGTCGGTTCTTTAATTTTTCAAATTTTTGATTTCGATACTTATATTTGTATTCATATATTTTTGTATATTCCTCATTAATATCGGATACCTCAATTGAATCAATCATCTCATTAATTAGTACCTTTTTCTTTTCGATATTCATTCTCTTTGATTTTAATGAAGTAATCGTCTCTCCAAATTCCTTACTCCAATCAATCCATTTATCCTCTTTTTCAAACCCAGATATTTTTTCTTTAATCTCTTTGAGTTCTTTTCTCAATTTCTTCTCTTCTTTTGTTAACTCCTCTGATAAACCTTTAAGTAATTTTGGATCTCGTCTTTTAAGAATCTTATCTGTTTCAAATTTAATAAGGTTCTGTTCAATTAGAGAAATATCATCAGTTATTCGATTTTGTAGTCTGAGTAATTCATTTAATTCTTTCTTTCTCTGACCCTTTTGAGATTTTTGTAAAACATTTACCTTAACCAAATCTTTATACAAATAACTTTTACTTAATATATCGATTACTAAATCCCAAACGATTGTATCGATTCCATTCATATTGATATTAATCTTGTTACATTTCTTTAATCTCTTATTTCGACAGAAGTAAAAAGGTTCTTGTTTAATAGTATTTTGATAATGAAACTTTTCTCCACATTCACCACACTTCAAAACATCATTTAATAATGATTCCTTTTTCTTAACTCCAACCGTACTACTTGTATTGGATCTTCGAATATTTTCTTTTTCTACTTTTTCTTTGAATGTTTCTGTAAATATAGGAGGACAATTTACGGTGACGGAATCGGGACATTCACAAAGTTTATTTTTTACCTTACAGGTTTTAAGATGATTTTTAACAATATAACTTCCAAAGTAATGAGTATTTCGAATTAAACTTTGAATACTTCCATAACTCCAAATTAATTTCCCTCTTCTACTCTTAACTCCATTTTCAATTAACGTATCTCTAATTTTTTTATATGGAGTTTTTTTGACGTATTCTTCAAAAATATATTTAACCCATTTACTTTCAAATTCATCAATCTCTAATTTTTTCTCAACATTTTTATATCCAAAAGGTGTCGGTCCTCCTAACCAAAATCCCTGTTTAACTCTCTCATGTTTACCTAACTTACTTCGACTCCTTCTGTTTTCGTTTTCTAATTGAGAAACCAATCCCAAAATACCAACCATAAACTCATTGGACGGATCAGAAAGATCATAGGTAGATTGGTTAATAATAAGAGTACATTCATTTTGTAATAATCTACTCTCAATAAGAGATCGGGTGGTTCGATTTCTAGATAATCGATCCTGATTATAACACCAGAGATATTTAATATTTCCCTTACAGATCTCATCATAAAGTTTCGACATCACAGGACGATCTGAAATTTCATCTCCATAAGAACTCTTACCACCCTCATTCCAAACCTTATACGACAATCCCATATCTTTAGATTTCTTTATACCAATTTCTTTTTGAGTAGATAAAGACGTACCATCTTCCTGACCTTTCGATGAAACTCTTGTGTAAATATGTAAGACGTCTGTTTTACTCATACAGAAATAGTAATGGGAATAAAAAAGAGTGTAAATGATAATTTAAAGGTAACTATTCCATATACCTTAAATTTAGATCTCCCAGGGAGTCAAAATACATAGGGATACAACACTTTGTGTCACGTATTCTCTAAGTTATAAGTCTTACGATTTTTTCTTATACTGATCA
>Ga0222718_10003771_pt1 | contig 12867 bp, 14 predicted proteins | sample C33_27DmetaG_FD_165045 | JGI IMG/M metagenome (GOLD analysis project Ga0222718, IMG submission 165045) | Estuarine water microbial communities from San Francisco Bay, California, United States - C33_27D | ecosystem: Environmental > Aquatic > Marine > Unclassified | place: USA: California... | reverse complement strand
TGATTATAAATGTAAAAAAGCAGGTCATTTAAAAACACACAAAGCATATGTTCATGATATAGATGTAAAATGGCATCATTGTGATGTTGATGGATGTGAAGAAAAGTTTAAACAAGCAGGTCATTTAAAAACACACAAAGCATATGTTCATGATATAGGAACTTACACGTGTGAGTTTTGTTGTCATAATAGAAATTCACACATACCATATAAAGACCATACAGGTGCACATAAGATATGTCGTAATTGTTATAAAAAAGCAACAGGTAAAGAATCAAGAATAGAACATATATGGAGTGATTATATTGATAAAGAATTAGGAATGAAATTCTTATCTTCAAATGATAAGAGTTTAAAATCAAATGGTGGTTGTTCTTCATACAGACCAGATAAATTATATATTGGTGTCGATAGAGTAGAATTAGATGAATGTGATGAACATCAACATAAAAGAAAAAATGGAAATTATTCTTGTGATGAAAAAAGAATTAGTGATATATATGATGAAGATGGTATTAAAGGAAAAGATTTAGTAGTTATTAGATGGAATCCCGATACTTATAAAGTTCCATCCGGATACGCAAAAAAAAATAGACAAGAAAGATTATATTTATTTGTTGAATTAAAAAAAAAACTTAGAACCAAAAAAAAGACAGACAAAATTCATATTTATTACATGTTTTATGATATAGATAATCCTAGAATTTCAAAAAGAATACCGCATACAATGATTTATAATGAAACAGATATTCATAAAATTTAAGGATTTTGCACACCTGTGCTGGTGAAGCTGTACCAAGCGCTATCCAACACGCATGTCAGATAAGAATCCAGTATTACAAGAGGGCACAGCATGTGTGTAGGTTGCTTAGGTGATTTTAGTAAAGAATATGATGATGGTTAAAAAACAGGCGTTTGAAATGTTCAAAGGTGTAAAAAAAAAATATATAGAAAAAATATTTTTAGAAAAAATTCGGAGAAGCCGTGGAACGGCGCGGCTCCGCCGCTAAGATAAATTAAAATTAATTTAATTTTAATTTATAATTTATAATTTTCTAGCGGAACGAAGTTCCGCGCGGATCTGCGATCCGCTAGCGGCGCGGCTCCGCCGCATATCGGCTTTGAAATCAATAATCATCTGAAAAATCACTCAAGTTATTGAGTCTAGAAAAAATGTCATCTTGGTCTAATTTTTTATTCGAATGTGTAGATAGTGGAGATGCAATCGTTTCAAGTTTTGAGTCTTCAATCAAGCCGCTACGCGGCTCGGCTCCCGCCGCTACGCCGCTTATAGTATTTTGAGATGTAATTCCTTTATTATAGTAATTGTAAAAATAGTAAGTTAAAGCTATCCCAACTAAAACAACTATAATAATTAATATTATTTTTAACATACTAAATTTTCTTGTACTATTTTTAGTAACACTTTTACTTATGTCAGGATGTTGACCTAAATTAGGTTCTATCTCTTTTTTCTCTATACTAACAGAAATTTCTGTTAGTATGTCTGCCTTCAATACAAGAAAGTAGTTTTGATAAACATTTTTATCTGAAATTATATTACCAGATATAGCTCCTTCTGCTTTTTTGTATTCAAGTATTGGGGTTGAATCTAATGTAGCTTGGTCTACAACAAGAGCATAAAAATCTGAACCATCAGATGATTTTGCTGTAAAAGTTAAATTGAAATTTGTAGAATCACCATTCAAGTCAATTAACTGTCTTTGCTTATGAACTTTATATGTTTTTAGAGACATTTAAAATATACAATTTTTCTTTTTAAGTCGCACTTTTTTTTCTATAATAAACAAATGAAAAATGTTCAACAAGAAAAAGGAAAAAAGATGAATTTACTTCAGTTCATAGTGAGTATCTTGATTTTATATCTTTTGATAAAATATTTGAATATAATCACTACTTGGAAAGCTCAGCTGAATTGGTGGAAGGTACACGGAGGAAAAAAGTACGATGTAAGTTTCTTTAATATATATGCAAGTTATAGTAACTGGTTCTGGTATTACTTCTCAAGATTTTCGACATCTCCTATAAATACACTAGATTTGACCCAAATAAGATTTTTTATTGATTATATTATGAAATACATGTATTACATAGATCAAAATGGTGATTCACAAGGAGTGATTCTCCCTGTACATATTGCTGAAACTGTCAAGCTAGACAAAGGTCAAGGTCTGAAAGATTTCGACATATGGTATGACAAAGGAGTTGACTCAGGGGTTATAGACACAAAGAAACCTTTATACCCTGATAATGAAGATATAGATGGATGGAAAAAACGTATTGCAAAATGGGCTGGAGTTGACTCAGTAGACGATTTTTGGGTTGCAGAAAAAGGTTTGTTTGTGCCTACAAATGCACTTTCATGGAAATCTAATTGGGCAGATACAAAAAAAAATCCAGATAATTTTTTAGCTAGATCGGGTATTACACCAAATAGTCCAATTATTATTGCATATATCAATGGATCATACAATGACCCAAATACTGGACTTCTATTAGATCCAGCTGGATTTAGATCATTGTTAGGTAATAAGACTGGTAATTTAGGTGGTTGGTTAGGGTTTTTACTACATTACCAAAGTAAGTCTGTAAGCAGTGACCAATACTATAACATATTATATACATCTTATAGTCCTCAACCTAACCCTCCAAACAATTCATGTGGCGATAAAGTAGCAGGCTGGACGTCGGCAATAGCATCATCAGCTGCATCTGGTATAGGTACCGGTGCAATGATTGGTATGATTGGTGGCCCAGTAGGAGTGGCGGGCGGTGTTTTTGCGGGGCTAGCTATAGCTGGTCTGGGTTTGTTTAGTCATGCAGAGTCAACCAAAAATTGCTAAGCTGAACTCCGTTCCGCTAGAGCGAGAAGCCGTGGAACGGCGCGGCTCCGCCGCATGGCTTAAAAAAAAAATAATATATAAAAAAATGATTCGTCCAGAAAAAATCGATGGTTATGTCGCTCCGAAAAAGCTTTCATATTCTAAAGACAAAATATATAAGACCTTTTCAGAGGGGATAAAACCGAGGAAAAAAGAAAAGTTTGGCAATACCATAGCCTATAATCAATATAAAAAATATGATGAAACAAAATTAGACAAGTCTGATGTTTGTCCTACGTGTAAAAATACTTTTATAGAAAAATGTCATTGTATTTATAGTGATAAAAAATGTGTGAATGGACATTGTTGGTACGTTGATAGAAAAACGCTTAAGATTAGAATTGGAAATCCTCATTAAGTGTTATAGCGAGTGAAACTCGCGCGAAAATCCGTTCTGGTAGAAAATTATTAAAGTGATAATCACTTTAATAATATTTTTTTAATAGCGGAACTCCGTTCCACGGCTTAGACGTACAACGCTATTTGTCTATATAACATATGTATGCTCAAATTACCTATAAATTCTTTTAGTATTTTTTTTTCTATTTTTCGTTGATTATTGTATCTTATAGAATAAGCTCGATAACGTATTAAATTTGTGCATTTATCGCATACGATTTCGTTTGTTATTTTTTTTGCAATCTTATAGACTTTTGATGGACAACACTTACATTTAAAAGGTCTTTTTCTTAGTAATGGAGGTGGGATAAAATTGACTTTTTTTCTGCTTTTCCTCGGAGGAGAAGATACACTGCTAAGCGAATCCACGATTCGCGCGGCTCCGCCGCTATATGTATATTTATCGAATGATGTATATATATTCATTGTGGGTTATCGAAAATGAAGTAATTAAATTTAAAAATAATCATTTTTAAATTTAACACAAACGATATTGTTTTTTATATAGATTACAGTTTGATCTATATTGGTTTGGTTGTTTCTTTTGACTTTGACTCTGACTTTTTTTCTTTTCAATCAATGAATGAGGTGTTTCAGGTATCATTTGAAATATATCTGGGATAAGAGCTACCGGTTTAGGTACGTTTATGGGTCGAATATGATTTGATCCGTAATTTTTTTGATTTGAATAACAATTCATTTCTTAAGCAAAAGAAGATTTTTTATTTTTTTATATCATCTTAGAGCGAGTGAAACTCGCGCGGAACTCCGTTCCGCTTAGAGCGAGTGAAACTCGCGCGGAACTCCGTTCCGCTAGACAATTTTATTCACCTTCAAAATGTTCATCAAGAAATTCCTCAGCATTCTTTTGTTCTGATGGTTCCAATTCTGAATCATACTTTATTTTGTTAGTCTCTATTTCTAGTTTTTGTTTTGTTGCCTCTTTCAGTTCTCGATTATTCTCTGACAAACGGTCATTAACTTGTTCAGGTATTCTAACACGTAGTAGGTCCCTTGCATATGCCTTTTCTGGTTCACTCAGATTAGAATTTTCTATCGCGGTATCTGCAATTTCGTATTGGTCAAGTACCTCGTTTAAATAAACATCTATTGGTTTACCTTCTTCTACAGCTACGTTTTCTGCTGTTTCTCTGTATGGACCTGATCTTCTCCAGCCAGTAATTAAAGTAAAAAGTCCTTTCAGGACAAACGCACCCAAAACTGCCAAACCCACGATGAAAAAGCTACATCTAAAGGAAAAAACCCCACCACTTCCAGTTTTATTCTTTGTTGTTTTAGAACATTCTTTTTTATCCGTATCATAAGCACAACCACAAGAGCTATCACATGCGTTTTTCTCTGTAATTTTCTCACAGTCTGCTTGTTTACAACAGGTCCCAATCATCTGGTCTAATAACATCGCGAAGTCCCCAAACAACTTCGACACTTCCGCCAAAGGACTATCAGAAGATATAAAGATTTTCCAGAAAATATAAAAAACTAAACCAAGAAATGCTAAACCAATTAACCCAAGTATCACATATAAAACTAAAGTTATATTATCTACCATTATTTTATTTATAAAATTAATTTAAATTTCAATTTATATTATCTCCAGATTTTTTTCTAGCGGATCTACGATCCGCGCGGAACGGAGTTCCGCTAGAAATATTTTTTCTATATATAATTTTTTTTTAAAATCAAAATGAATTAGAAAATTATAAGATAAATTATAAGATAAATTAAAATTATAAGATAAATTAATTTTAATTTTAATTTATCTTATAATTTTTTCTAGAATAGCGGAGCCACTAAATCAAACTGGAATTAGCAAAATGCAGTTGCGCGGCTCCGCCGCTAAGAAATATTTTGAATTTATCTCTATAAATATTTTGAATTTATCTCAAGAAATATTTTGAATTTATCTCAAGAAATATTTTAGAATTTATCTCAAGAAATATTTTGAATTTATCTCAAGAAATATTTTGAATTTATCTCAAGAAATATTTTGAATTTATCTCAAGAAATATTTTGAATTTATCTCTAGAAATATTTTAGAATTTATCTCAAGAAATATTTTAGAATTTATCTCAAGAAATATTTTAGAATAGCGGAGCCACTAAATCAAACTGGAATTAGCAAGTTTCACTAGAGCGAATCTACGATTCGCTCTGAACTCTGTTCCGCTTGCTCGGCTAAGCCGCTAGAAAATTATAAATTAAATTTTAATTTTAATTTATCTTATCTCCGGATTTTTTCTAGAAATATTTTTTTCTATATATTTTTTTTTAAAATCAAAATGAATTAGAAAATTATAAATTAAATTTTAATTTTAATTTATCTTATCTCCGGATTTTTTCTAGAAATATTTTTTTCTATATATTTTTTTTTTAAAATCAAAATGAATTAGAAAATTATAAATTAAATTAAAATTAAAATTAATTTTAATTTATCTTATCTCAAGCGGATCTGGTGAATCTGGCGAATCTACGATTCTCGCGGAACTAGAGCGAGTGAAACTCGCGCGGAACGGAGTTCCGCTTGCGCTCTTCCGCTTCACTCGCTAAATCAAACTGGATTTATCTGAGGTTTTAAGGTATGAATCCCTTTTAAATCTTGTTGAGTATACCCCCATTTCTTAAACCATTCTTTTCCATATGCATCCTCTAATACAAGATGCTCGTTCTCTTCGAGATAAGATGGATGAATACCACTTCTTATTTGCGCTTCAATACACGCTAAAGCTTCTTTCATTTTAAAATTTGGATCAACCACAAATCGAGAGTCTTCAAAATTCAAATGTCCATACATGCACTCACCAATTTCCTTATATCTTTCTTTTTCCGTATCAGACATTGCAGCAAATGCCGCTGTAACCATCGGGTTATTAAACAAATCCTGTTCTGTAAAGTTGTTGTTCATTTTTAACATTAACATTTTGAATCTTTAAGCAAGTTAGCGGAACGAATCTGAACGGAGTTCGGCGCGGATCTGCGATCCGCTAATAGTTCATATTGAACATCATTGGCATTGGTCTTCTATTTCTTACTTTGATTGGTGGATATGCTACTAGTTGAGCTTGATTAAAAGTTCCAAGTACTGAATTCCACACAGTTAATTTCTCATTATTTTCTTCCATTTCTAATGTAGTCTTTACTGTATTTACAATAACTTCTATTGTCTGGTTAGTCAAATCATTAATGTAATCACTTTCAGAATAAGAGGTTGGTATATTATATCTAGTGAAAATATCACCTGTTTTTGGTCTGAATCCATCGTAGATATCTGACATCACACTACAAATTCTATTATCAGGTACGATAATGGGTCTATTTTCTTTATCAACTCCCATCAAAAGCTGCGTACACTTTTTGGATATTTGTTGAATATTTCTTTTTGAAAAAAACTCTTTTAAACATGGTAAATTAGAACCTTTTTCAAAACCAACGTATCTCATAACATTAGAATCGCATAAAGCCGTCGAATGGATAGTCTCATTATCTAAATCCATTAAATCTATATTATTATCAAGTTGTTTTCCGTACTCCATATCTTTCTTTATTACACCTTTTTTTTTTACACCCTTGGAAATTTAATTTGGGATTTTTGCCCTTTCTCTCGTGAATCGTATAGCCTCTAGAAAATTATAGCGGAACCACTAAATCAAACTGGATTTAGCAAGTTTCACTAGAGCGAATCTGCGATTCGCGCGGAACGGAGTTCCGCTTTGTTCCGCTTGCGCGGCTCCGCCGCTAAATTTTAATTTATCTTAGCGGCGGAGCCGCGCCGTTCCACGGCTTCTCCGAATTTTTTCTAGCGGATCTACGATCCGCGCGGAACGGAGTTCCGCTAAGAAATATTTTTTTCTAAATTTTTTTTTTAAAATCAAAATGAATTTAGAAAATTATAAATTAAAATTAAAATTAATTTATCTCCAGAAATATTTTGAATTTATCTCCAGAAATATTTTTTTCTAAATTTTTTTTTTAAAATCAAAATGAATTTAGAAAATTATAAATTATAAATTAAAATTAAAATTAATTTATCTCCAGAAATATTTTGAATTTATCTCCAGAAATATTTTTTTCTAGCTAACTTATAAATTAAAAATGATTTTAATTCGAAAAATATAAATCTCTGTAAACAACATTATGTCTCAAGAAAAACAAATGAAAGAAATTACTAGAGTTGAATTTGGTGTTTTGTCTTCTAAGGAAATAATTAATATGTCAGTTGCAGAGATATTTAATCCTAAAAAATATGGGGAGAACTCAGTGTATGATGAGAGATTGGGTACTACTAATTCAAGTAAAGAATGTATTACATGTCAATTAAGAGCTGATAAGTGCCCAGGGCATTTCGGTCATATTATTTTGAACGAACCGGTTATACATCCATTTTACTACAAACATGTATTAAACTATCTACGAATATTTTGTAATAAATGTTTTAAAATTCTTCTTCCAGAAGAACAAATTGAGTTGTATAATTTTAAAAAAGATAAATTTAAAAAAATTCTCGAGAAAAGTCGTAAGATATCTAAATGCTGTCGTACTGAATGCGGTATGTCCCAATGCACTTATAAGTTTACTCATACTAATTCTACAATTCATAAAATATACGAAAATGAGAAAGGAGAAAAAATCGATTTATTATTGTCAACAAGAGAAATATTAAGTATATTTGACAATATTTCTGATGATGATATAAGACTTCTTGGTTATGATCCCTCGTTCATGCATCCAAGAAATTTTATTATTACAGTTTTACCTGTTTTACCTCCAAATGACCGACCTTATGTCAATGCTGATGGTAATATGTGTGATGATGATATTACTATTCAGCTATGTGAGATTATCAAGTTGAATAATTATTTATCGGATAAGATACGTAAGAAAAAAAATATATCTGAAAATAGAAGACAGAAGTTAATAGTGACTCTTACATTTCGTATTAACACGATGTTTAATAACTCTCAAGGAAAGAGTAAACATAGTACAAATGGAAGACCAATTAAAGGATTCAAAGAACGTCTTTCTGGTAAAGATGGTCAATTTAGAAACAACATTTTAGGTAGAAGATGTAATTATACGGGCCGAACTGTTATTGGTCCAGACTCTACTTTAAAGTTGAATGAATTGGTGATGCCCGTGAAAATGGCTGAGAATTTATCTGTTCCAGTAAGAGTATCTAATATGAATATCGAGTATTTAGAAAAATTAACAAACGAAAATGGCGTGTTATCATTATTAAAACCAGATATGAAAACAAGAATTAATATTCAAAGATATAGAATCGGTACAAGAACAAGAAATGGAGATATAATTCATAGAGAAGACCAGCGAATTAAAGTTATTACTGGACGCGAATTATTACAAGAAGGAGATTTACTGGAAAGAGATGGTAAAATATTAGACAAAGTAATTCCAGCCAATAGACATTATAAATTAAAAATGGGTTGGATAGTTGAACGAAAATTACAAGACGGAGATTATGTAATACTTAATAGACAACCGACTCTACATTCTGGCTCTATGATGGCTATGAAAATTAAAATTTTAAAAGGAAAAACTTTGAGATTCAACCTTGCATCTACGAAGAGCTTCAACGCAGATTACGATGGAGACGAAATGAACATTCACGCACCTCAGTCACTTGAGGCAATATGCGAATTAAAATATCTATCATCTAATCTAGAGCATATAATATCACATCAGACAGGTAAGCCAAATATCGTAATCGTTCAAGATGCTCTTTTAGCATCTTATCTAATGACCAAAGGTATAAAAAAGCTGACAAAATCTCAGTTTTTTGATGGTGTATGTAGACTTGAGTTAACCGATTCAATATCTGATAGAATTCAACACATAAGAAGAGTGTTAAGAAGTAAAAATAAGAAAGCTCAAGCGTTTACAGGTAAAGGATTGTTTTCAATGTTTTTACCTAAAGATTTTAATTATGAACATAAGAATAATGCAAGTACTGAAGAGCCAATTGTTAAGATATACAAAGGAGTTTTATACGAAGGAACGTTAACAAAATCTAATTTAGGATCATCTCATCAATCAATAATAAAAATTTTACATAAAGAATATGGTACAAGTGTTACTAGTAATTTTATAGATTGTGTACAATTTATCGGTAATTATTGGCTTACAATTTTTGGGTTTACAATAGGTTTATCTGATTGTTTATTGTCAGATTATAAGAAGGAAAAAGAAATTTCAAATTCTATAAAGAAATACTATATTGAAGCCGATGTTTTAAGTAAAATTAACAGTAATAATACAATTAAAGAAATTCGAATAAGCGCTTCACTAAATAAAGCCAAAGATGTTGGTTTAAAAATTGCTAAAGAGTCAATCGATAAACAAAATGGTTTTTTAGATACGATAAATTCCGGAGCTAAAGGTGATTTTTTTAATATATGTCAAATAACAGGTCTTCTAGGTCAACAGAATTTGAAAGGTAAAAGAGTTCAATATTCATTAAATAATAAACAAAGATCATTACCTCATTATCCTTTAAATATAGAATGCAACACGATGAAATACGAGTCTAAAGGTTTCATCAAAAGTTCTTTTATAAAAGGATTAAATCCCAGAGAATTTTATATTCATTCGATGTCTGGAAGAGAAGGAGTTTCGGATACTGCACTGGGAACTTCAACTTCTGGGTATATTTTTAGAAGAATGGCTAAACTTATGGAGGATATAACAGTGCAATATGATCAAACAGTCAGAGATACTCAAAACAATTTATATCAGCTGTATTTTAATAATAATATTAAACCAACGAGTATAATGAAAGTAGACAATAGAGATACTTTCTGTAACGTTCAGAGAATTGTAGACAAACTTAACTTACGAACGGCGCGAGAGCGAGTGAAACTCGCGCGGAACTCCGTTCCGCTTCGTTCCACGGCCTGAGCGGCGGAGCCGCGCCGCGGAGCGGCTTGAGCGGCTTGAGCGGTGGAGAATATCTTAGCGGCGGAGCCGCGCCGTTCCACGGCTTAAAAAAAATGATTTTAATTCGAAAATTACAGATACAATATCTGTAAACATGTCTCAAGAAAACCTAACGAAGAGAGATAGCGGAACGGAGTTCCGCGCGAGTTTCACTCGCTCTAAGGCAAAAATTGTCTTAGGAATGCTCTTAAATATTAAAAAAAATATAGATATAATAGAGAAAGTAATCTTTGATTTGTCTATTAAAAGCGACAATTCTTATGAAGATATACTTTATCAGGTCGTTTCAGATATCGATAAGAAAGCTTATTCTTTAAAAAAAATTTATGATATGGTTAATACTAATCAAACAGGGTTAAATCATCCAACGTTTAATAAGTCAAGAGATCTAATATTAGAAAGAAATTCATTTATTGAAAAACCATTTGAAGTAGCAGAAGGTATATTTGAATGTAAAAAATGTGGATCTAAGAAAATTTTTTCGTATTCAAAGCAAACCAGAGGATGTGATGAAGGGACATCTGTCTTTTGCGAATGTTCGAATTGTAATTCTAAATGGGTCTATAGCGGTTAGATGAACTCTCCGTAGCGAGTGAAACTCGCGCGGAACTCCGTTCCGCTAGAGCGAGTATTATTAAAGTGATAATCACTTTAATAAGATAAATCATTTCGACTATTTAATTTCTTTAGTTCACTATAAGTGATGATTTTTTTACATTTTCTGTGTGGATTCTTCCTTTGAACAAGAATCAACGTTTTTGTATTGTCTGTTTTTAGCTTGTATCCATCTGAAACAATTTCCCAACCACTTTCTATCTTTTTTGAACTTCTTTTAACTCTAATAGAAGAAGTTCCGATTTCGTTTATCAATTGTTCCTTCGTCATAACACAATGTTTTTTAGACTCGTTAATAGTATCTTTACAAATTTTATTGGTACAACAAGTATATCCGACGTAAGGAGTTATCAAATCAACAGAGACTTTAGTTGTAGAAAAGCAAATATCACACGCTAGATTGAACGGTATAATATGAGGGTAATGCATTCAATTAAGTATTTATTCAATAACTTTATTTTCTTTAAGCGGTTAGAGCGAGTGAAACTCGCGCGGAACGGAGTTCCGCTTTGTTCCGCTAGCGGCGGAGCCGCGCGGATCTGCGATCCGCTTATAAATAATTATCTGGATTAATACCAAGTCTATACAACTTACCTCTTATTTCTTTCATTTCGCTTACTAGCTTTTTGTATTTTATAATTAGTTCTTCTTCTCTTGTCATACTTGTTCGATTAGGCAAAAGACAATAATTATTATTCTTTTTTGGAATATTTATCTTCAAAAGATCACTTTTATGACCTGTTAGTGTTTTGTTCGTAATTTGTCTTTTCATTTACACTATAAAAATTTGGCCTTAAATTAATATAGATGAAATTTGATGCTAATAAATCTTGTTAAGAGAGATAAAAAAATTATCAGAATGACAAATATAAATATTACGAACATATTTTTTATTTGTTCGTAAAATATATATTCAAGCGATGTATATGTTATCGATAGTGTCATAGCTACTAATATGCTATATAGAAAAGATTCATAGTAAGATTTAGGTAATTGTACACCGATGGCTGAACATACGAAAAAAGCGAGTAGAAAGCATGCAATAAATTTTCTAGCGGATATACCGCGCCGCTTCACTCGCGTAGTAAATTTGGTAACAAGAACTAAGAAAATTAGTAGTGGAACAAAGGAAACCAATCCTCTTAGAGTTCCTTTAGTCGAATTAGCACGAGTATCAAAAAAAATTAGTGTTGATTTCATCTTTTTTGTTATTGTCTAAAATAGAAAATAATAAAAAAAATGATTTTATTTATTTATTAGTAATATAACTAGAAAAATGAGCGGTTTTCCACTATATGACAATCTATATAAAGAGATTAAAACAAAAAAAGATCTATCTATTAAAGAAAAAGAGTTATTTGTTTCAGATATAAAAAAGATAGATGATACTGGTAAAGAGTTAATATATGCATTAATATGTTTCTATTATTTAGATCATAACGACGTTGATATTATTAATGAAGTTCCTTATAATAGTATTAATGAACTAAATATAGATGGAACAAGTAATTTGTCTTTTGTCTTTACAGCTTTCCCAAAAAAATTAAGAAGGCTCTTATATAACTTTTTAAGGTTGCATGAACAAAAATAATTTTAAAGTGAATACACTTTAAAAATGTCAACTGTGGGATTTGAACCCACGCTTCTTTCGAAAAAGCATCTTAAGTGCTCCGCCTTAGACCACTCGGCCAAGTTGACTTTTTAAAATACAAATTACTCTTTAGACCACTTTTTCTAATTCTGAAACAACCGTTATTTTTAGATCAACTAATGTACGATCGTAACTCAGAAGAAAGTATTTATAGTTTCCAATTATTTTCAAAGAATAGATGCAATGGTCATCTATTATACTAGTATTATAATCAATGAAATTGAAACACATTTCCTTGGCTAACACCCGCATCTTATGATAAGCTTGTCTAAAATCATTAAGATAACACACTGGTCTTTGATTGATACTTATAATGAAAATTTCTGAATTT
>Ga0222718_10003769_pt1 | contig 12870 bp, 12 predicted proteins | sample C33_27DmetaG_FD_165045 | JGI IMG/M metagenome (GOLD analysis project Ga0222718, IMG submission 165045) | Estuarine water microbial communities from San Francisco Bay, California, United States - C33_27D | ecosystem: Environmental > Aquatic > Marine > Unclassified | place: USA: California... | reverse complement strand
AGCAACAGGATCTACTGGAGCTGGAGCAACTGGTGCAACTGGTGCAACTGGAGCAACAGGATCTACTGGAGCTGGAGCAACTGGTGCAACTGGAGCAACAGGATCTACTGGAGCTGGAGCAACTGGTTCGACTGGAGCCGCTGGAGCAACTGGTGCAACTGGTTCCACTGGAGCCGCTGGAGCAACTGGTGCAACAGGATCTACTGGAGTCGCTGGAGCTGCTGGAGCAACTGGAGCGACAGGATCTACTGGAGCCGATGGAGCCGCTGGCACAACTGGAGCCGATGGGGCCACTGGTGCAACTGGAGCCGATGGGGCCACTGGTGCAACTGGATCTGGCGCAGCAGCTGGTTCTGACACTCAAGTTCAATACAATAGCGGTGGGGCTTTTGCTGGTAGTAGCGATTTGACCTGGAATAACAGCTCCTCCACTTTAAGTTCGTCAACAGTTTGTGGGACAACCTTAGTTCGAGCACCAGTACTTTGCGCTTCTACTTGTGTTACAGCCACAAAAACATGTTCCAACGAATTAGTTGTTGGTCAAAATTATAGTGGTAGTGATGCGATAACTCATCTAAGAAATTGTAGTGAAAATGCAAACGAAGAAATACATTTATCGTTTCAAAATAAAAACGAAAGTTCGGAATGGAAAAGTAGCCTAAATATCGCATCTAGACTAATTAATAATACGTCTGGAAGCGAGTGCGGCCTTTTTTATCTCCACAAAACAACTAATGGTGTGTGTGAGGTGTCGATCTGTGTTGATCCCAATAATAGGGTTTTAATACCAGGGGGACTGTATACTAATAATTCTTCAAATATATGTGCTGGTGGTTGTATTTGTGCAGCTTCTTGTGTTCAAAGCCCTATTTTGTGTGCTACAGATATTTTAGAATCTAACTGCGTTTACGCAAATGCTTGTGTTGATTCGCAGTTCCTTGTAGTTGGATCAGTAACCAGCGGAGACTCTAATGTTAGTTATTTTAGAAATTGTTCTCAAAAAGCTGGGGATAATGTAACTATGGTTCACGTATTAAGAGACTCAAGTGGTAATTGGCAGAATACAGCTAATCTCACTTCTTCTTTTGAAGATAATACCGCTGGCGCAACTTGTTCTAATATTAACTTGTATAGATATTGTAATAACAGTTCTCCCATTTTAGTCCTTAGAACACAAAATGATAATTCACTTTGTATCGCCACAAAAGCTTGCTCACCAATACTTTACGGGGTTGCTCTTGTGTGCTCGCCCACAATTTGCGCCACCACAGTTTCTTGCTCGCCTCTCGCTAAAGCTGATTATGTATGTGTTTGTGCGGGTTATCTTGGTATTGGTACTGGTACTGGTAATGCTTATACTTCGGGCCATGATTTTAATGGTATTCAGATGCATACTTGGTATAACACTGGCGATATGAGAGCGTCTCACATTAGATTATACGGGAGTTACAAAGGTTTTGGCGTGGAGCCATCCACCCTTACATATCATACCCACACAAAACATAAGTTTTATGGTTTAGGTGAAACTGGTGTCCCAGGAGATCATGATCCAGGCATCAATATAGCTTGTATTTCAGCCGATCATGATAATGGGTTCACTGGAATATACTCAAATTATGATGTAGTGTCCTGCTCTGATTGTAGGGGTAAAACTAATATAGCTACTGTGGATAATGCTTTGGAAAAAGTAACTAAACTCCAAGGTAGAACATATAATGCTGCTGGTGTTAATGGTAAAAGCTATGGGCTAGTAGCTCAAGAGGTTGCACCAATTGTACCAGAATTAGTTTATAGCGGAAATAATGAATCCAGCTACGGATTAAAATATCAAAACATGGCTGCTCTTTTTGTTGAAGCGATTAAAGAACAGCAGTCAGAAATTCAAGATCTTAAAAATAAATTAGAATCTTTATCCCAGAAAACTTAATATAAAAATATCATGGCATTACAAAAACAAATAGTAACAAAATACGGTGTCACCGCTGACTATTGGAAAATCGACCACATCGAAATTCAATACGATTCAAAAAGAGCAAATGCTTTCGTCAAGCCTTACATGAGTAAGGCTGCTAGAGACGATGGAAGTAGCCCTCTTGAAGAATCGGAAGAATTCGCGTTGGATTTTAATGCAGTGACTGCGACAGAAAATATTCGTGAGAATATATATAATCTCATAAAGCAAGAAGAATTTTTTGAAGGCGCGGCAGATGTTTAACTTGAATTTTTTGCGCACTAATTTTATTATTAAGTGTGTCCAAAAAATCTAATTTAAGCTCTCTATCTTTACAGCCCCCAAAAGCTAGTACAACCGTTTTACCATCAAATTTATCCTCGGATTTTGGACCCCCAAATGATGAGGATAAGTTTGTTGTTTTTTGTGTCGATGGTGGTATTGGTAAAAATATTGCCGCTACAGCTTCGGTATCTGCGATAGCAAAGCATTATGCAGACAGAAAGTTAATTATTCTTGGTAGTTGGCCAGACGTATGGATTAACAACCCATATGTTTATCGATTTTTTAGACCAGGAATGACTCCATACTTTTATTATGATTTTATCAAAAATCGCGATACAATCATTTTAAAACATGAGCCTTACATGGATGAAGATTATTTTTATCGCAGAAAATTTATTGGCGAGATCTTTTGTGACATTTATAATATTCCATTCAATAATGAGTCCCCACGGTTATTTCTAACTCCAACAGAAAAAAATATTGGTTACAATATTATTAAACAACAACCAAAACCAGTGTTGGTCCTACAGTCATTTGGTGGACCACCGCCTCAAAATGGCTTAACATATTCTTGGTATCGAGATTTACCTCCAGATATTGCTCAAAATTTAGTAAACATTTTATCTCAAAAATATTCAGTCTTACAATTAAGATATAAAGAGCAGCCTCAATTAGAGAATACGCTACAGGTTGACATGCCACTAAGGGGGGCGATGTCATTAATAGAGCAATCTTCTGCAAGGTTATTTATTGACTCTTTTGGGCAACACGCTGCTACGGCATTTGGTTTAAAAAGTACAGTTTGTTGGGTGGGCACATCATCTAAAGTTTTTGGTTATGACTCCAATCATAACATTCAAACAAAATACGACTTTTCGTCGCATAAAGATGTCGATGCTTTATTCGAGCCGTTCCCAATTGGGCCTCAACCGCATCAATGTCCAGAAGATTTTGACCCAAATCAATCTTTTGATATACAAGAAATTTTAAATACTTTTGACTTATGAATATACTAGGCTTGCAATTCGGGCATGATGGATCAGCGTGTGTGGTAAAAGATCGAAAACTTGTATCTTTTATTTGTACAGAAAGAATTAATAAAAAAAAGAAATCCAGAGGCTTAAATGCTGAAACATTAGATTATGTTTTAAATAAAGCAAATTTATCAATCGATGATATTGACTTAGTTACTATAAACAATTGGTTTTGGGACGCAGATCAAAATGGCAAAGAGTTGTTTGATAAAAAATCTGCTGGTTTTTCAATTCGTAAGCCAGATGGCCAGGAGTATTCACAAGAAGACAACAAACGCTTCCAAGATAGTATGTCAACAATTGATGGAGTTTATGATTTTGTTTTTTACAACTATTCTAAAAAATGTATAATATTTGATCATCATTTTTCTCATAATTGTTATTCTTTTTATACATCTCCATTTGATAATGCACTCTCATTATCCGTTGATTTCCTAGATGGATATGGTACAAATTTTTCTGTATATTATTTTGACTCGAATAATTTCGTAAATCCATTTTTGCAAATTTCAAAAGGTCAAGGTTTTCCAGTTGGCTCTTATTATGGACAAATCTGCGATTTCCTTGGTTTTTACCCTTCTTTAACTGACGCTGGTAAAGTCATGGCTCTAGCTGCCTATGGTGAACCATGCGAAAACTGGAATGATATAACCTGGGAAAAAGTTCACGAATTTACAAATATTTTTGGTTCCGATCAGTTTTCCCAAACTTTAGTTGGGAACGGAGTATCAAACATCCCAACGATTAGAGCATTTTTTCCCCAGTTAAAAGGTGAGGGCGGTCAAGCTGACCCAAATTGGCTAAACAAGAATGACTGGAAAAAACAATTAAATAAAAATATTGCTGCTACAGCTCAAAAAGTCTTAGAGACCTCAATACAACAACTTGTTGATAAAATACATAAATCTTCTAGTAAATTATCAGATAATCTTTGTTTGTCTGGCGGCACAAACCTAAATTGCGTCAGCAACGGCAAATTACTACACAACTCTAAATTTAATATTCATTTAAGCCCAGCTTGTGGTGACGACGGTTTATGTGCTGGGAGCGCTTTATTTGCTTCAAATTTCTTTGGCGAGTTTACCTCAGAAGGGCTAACAACAAATATTAGAAAAAAGAAAAAACACTCTTTATTAGAAGTTTTTGAAGGCGGGGTGTCTTACTCAAACGAAGAAATCGCCAAGGAATTAGAAAATTACTCTGGTAGAGTTAAATTTGAAAAGATTTTAAACGAAGATAACCTAACCGATCAAACTTCTGAATTTATTAAAAATAATAAAGTTGTAGCATGGTTTTATCGCGGCTCAGAAGTTGGTCCTCGTGCTCTTGGCCACAGATCGATACTAGCAAACGCATCCAATCCAGACATGCAGGACATTTTAAATAAAAAGGTTAAACACCGCGAAGAATTTCGCCCATTTGCTCCTGTGGTGCCAAAAGAAGTTTCTGGGGATTGGTTTGATTTAAATGGCAAAAATTCCCCATATATGCTTTTTTCTGTTAAATGCCTGCAGCCAGAAAAAATTCCATCAGCGGTTCATATCGATAATACGGCAAGAGTACAAACTGTTGACAAGAATACAAATGGCCGCTTTTATGATCTAGTAGTTAAATTTGGTGAAAAAACTGGCACTCCAGTGATTTTAAACACTTCTTTTAATGTTCAGGGACAACCAATTGTGGAAGACCCAAGGGATGCAATCGAATCATTTCTTAGTACAAAAATTGACGTTTTAATTTTAGAGGATTTTATAGTGGAAAAAATCTAATCGGAAGACTATAATTTATTGTTATGTCCATTTCAATCTATAAACCAAACAGTAAATGCGCTGGCTGCGCTTTTAGTTTCTCAGTGGGTTACGCCAAAGGAGACAAACCTCCGTCCCTCTATGTCAACGCAATACAGCAATCATCTTGGGACAATAATAGAAAGACTGGATCTTTTTCCGAAAACAAGAGTGATCCAGATAAAAATATCTTTGTTAAATTTAATGAGTTTGAAATTGGATCAATGATCAGTTCATTCAATACTCGTATTGAATACTCTACGCTTCATGCATACGAAGAAAATAAAACTCAAATTAAATTAACTCCTTGGGACAAGGATGAAAAGATCTCATCTTACGATTATAAAACAAAAAGTTTCGTGGAGCAAAAAGTCAAAGTTCCAGCCTTTGGAATTAATATCACGAGAAATGGGAATCAAACTTTCAGAATCCCACTGACTCCAGGAGAAGTAGAGGTATTAAAAAACTTTTTGCTATTCACACTGAACCAAATTAACGAACATAGACTTGCCACAAGAACATCTTACAACAAAAAAGATGATCAGCCTCAAAAAGTGCAGAATACACCTGTCAAAGAAGATGAGCCTACTAGCGAAGTTTCATCTTTTGAAGATGATGCTCCATTTTGATGAAGAAAAAAAAGATTGTATTCCATTCTAATTGCTCGCGAGCATTTACTGGTTTTGGCAAAAATGCCAAAAATATATTAAAATATTTATATAAAACCAATAAATACGAGCTTGTGGAGTTTTGCAACGGCAAAGCTTATAAAGATAAAGACCTGGAGACTCTTCCTTGGAAAACTTATGGTTCATTACCCATGGACCAAAATAAAATTAGACAAATAAATGAAGATCCAGGGTTAGCCCGTAGGGCTGCTTATGGCTCAGAAATGGTTGACCAAATCATCGCTGATGAAAAACCAGATATTTATCTTGGTGTTGAAGATATTTGGGGTTTTGACGGTTATTGGAATAAAAAGTGGTGGAACAAAACCAATTGTATGATTTGGACCACATTAGATAGTTTACCCATTCTGCCAAAAGCTGTTGATGCGGCTAAAAAAATCAAAAATTATTACGTGTGGGCCTCTTTTGCAGAAAAAGGGTTAAATGATCTTGGCCATAACCACGTTAAGACGCTGCGTGGGTCTATTGACACTTCTACATTTTACCCTTTGCCACAAGAGCAAAAATCTTTGAATCGTGAAAAATACAACATAGACAAAGATGAATATATTATTGGTTTTGTATTCAGGAATCAATTAAGAAAAAGCGTCCCAAATCTATTGGATGGATTTAAATTATTTAAACAGCAAAACCCAAACACTAAAGCTAAACTCTTACTTCACACCCATTGGTCCGAAGGTTGGGATATAGTAAGATTACTCAAAGAAAAAAACATTGATAGAAATGACATTTTAACGACTTATTTTTGTAAACATTGTAAAAATTACGAAATAAAACCCTTTAGTGGTCAAAATATTGATTGCAAACTATGTGGGTCTGTAAAAACACAAGAAACAACAAATGTATCAAATGGCGTTGACGAAGAACAGTTAAATGAAATCTATAATTTAATGGATGTTTATTGTCATCCATTTACAAGCGGTGGCCAAGAAATTCCAATTCAAGAAGCTAAACTCACTGAATTAATTACATTAGTGACGAATTATAGTTGCGGTGAAGATAGCTGTAATGAAGAAAGCGCTGGACTACCATTAGAATGGACAGAATATAGAGAGCCTGGAACTCAATTTATTAAAGCCACAACTTCCCCAGAAAGCATAGCAGAAAGATTAACCGAAGTCTACAATATACCTAATGACAAAAGATTGGTTTTAGGCCGTCAAGCCAGAGAATATGTTATTAAAAATTATTCCATAGAAGTAATTGGCAAACAATTAGAGGATATATTTGATAATATGCCAGAAGTCGATTGGGACTTTGATTTGTCAGAAAAACTTCGAAATGTAGATTATTTACCACAATCCACAAATAGTGCCTCGGATTTCATCATAGATTTATACAAGAACATGCTAAATGTTTCTGTAGATGAAGACGATGAAGGATTTCACCACTGGATGCAAAAAATTCAAGAAGGTGCAAAACCTGAAGAAGTAATTGCTTATTTTAGACAAGTCGCTCAAAAAGAAAATGCCGAAAAAGTCCAAAAACGCGAATTTACTGATTTACTAAATAAAGACGATGAGGGAAAAAGAATTATTTACGTTATGCCCAAAAGCGTGGACGATGTTTATTTATCGACAGCCTTATTTAAAAACATAAAAGAAACATACCCAGAGTATAATTTATATATCGCAACAGACCCTAAGTATTTTGAGATCATGGATGGAAATCGGTATGTTCACAAAGTTATCCCGTATATCGATGTGATGGATAATTTATTATGGTTAGAGGGTATTGGAGATCATCAAGGTTATTTCGAAATAGCGTTTCTGCCATTTTTTGGAACACAACGCATGTTTGATTACCAACACAACGGAAAAGACAAAATTTCATTAGATTTATGCACCTTTTAGAAAGATATGCTCTAAATTGCGGCGTAAAAATCGATAAGCCGCAAATCGAAGAACAATTTTATCCATTATTGTCCGATAATTTTATTTTATTGCATCCTGACAGTGACATGGATTCAAAAAAATACGATCATTATGATGAAGTTATTAATATTTGTTCAAATTTCTTCAAAGAAAACTCGATAAATATAATTCAAATTGGGAGTCAAGATAACGTATTGATCCCTGGCTGCATCGATCTAAGGGGAAGGCTTTCAATCAGGCAAACAGCCTATGTTGTAAACAAGTGTAAACTTCTCATAGGTAACGATAATTTTTCTGCACATATTGCATCTGGATCAGGTAAGAAAAATGTTGCGCTATACAGTGCAACGCAAAAAGAATGCTGTTTCCCATACTGGACCAGCTCCAAAAACTGCAGTCTACTTGAGCCGCCAACAAAAAACAAGCCTTCCTTTACTGAGAAAGAGTACCCAAAATCTATTAATCTCATCAAACCAGAGGTAATAGCCTCATCAATACTAAATCATTTAAATATTAATCATGATTTAGATAATTATAAAACCTTATCTATTGGAGAATATTATAATTTCCCAGTAATAGAGGTCATCCCAGACTTTAACGCGCTCGACTATAATGTAAATAAAAACACATTAAATGTTAGAATGGATTATCATTTTGACGAAAATAATCTATTCAGCTGGTCCCAAAACAGGGACATTTGCGTGGTCACCAATCGACCTATTAGCGAAGAATGTTTGAGGGCGATTAAACCAAGTCTACAACAAGTTATATTTAGAGCTGATTTGTCCACTCGCCCATCAGATTTAGCGACGATCAAAAAAATTGGCACAAATCTAAAAGTCAGCACTGACGACGAAGAAAATTTAAATGAAATCAGGTACAATCTAATTGACTGGGAAGTCGAGCTAGAGCAAAAAAAATCAAAAAAAGATCTTGACGCAAAAGATGATATCTGCTATACTACAAAATATATTACATCAAAAATTACGCTTTCACGAGGTAAAAAATACGCAAGTAAAGCCGCTTGGAAGCAAGACATTGAGATGACATCAAAGCAAGCAAATATTATTGACAACAACGACTTCTGGGAAGAAGTTGATCATTTTATGATTTTTAATTATGCCTAGAGGACGACCAAAAAAACAAAATCAAGAAACAATCGCGGAAGCCGCTGATCAATATTCAGTGGTAGATGATTCAAATTTAGAGTCACCGCAGGGTGTAGGTGGTACGCCTGGAGTTGATAACTCGATTGGCCCAACGCTTTTTAGCCGTGACAAGCACGGTCTATTAAAAAATATTCAATACAAGTTTAACCATGATGGGTCTGTAGATTGGCGGGCTATGATCAAAGAAGAGCATTTATTCCCGAACAAGTCTTGGTTTGAAATGCGAAAAAAAGACCTGCCATCATCAATAGAGGGTCTTGACGACAATCAGCTTTTAATTAAATTAAGCGGCATTAAGGAGCTAGCAAAACTCCGTGGTTTCAAAAATATTACATATAAATTTCAAAAATGCGAGGAGTCGCATGTTGCGGTAACATGCGGGATTAATTTTATCAAAAACTATGAAACAGATGGAGACATGGTTTATTTTGAAGATGCCGCAAACGCGACACTAAACAACACAAGTAGTTTTGCGACTAAATTCTTAGAGACTATCGCTTGTAATCGAGCTTTTGTTCGGTGCGTTAGAAATTTTCTCAATATTCATATTGTTGGCGATGATGAAATTGATAAATCTGACACAAAAAGAGTTCAGGATGCAGCAAGTAATACCTCATTATCTCCATCTTCAATTTTACAATCCACAGTAAATCAAGTATTAGGGGCCTCATCTTTTGATCAATTCAAAGACGCACTAAGAAAAATGTGGTCTAAAGGTACTTATAAAAACCAAGAAGTTGCAAACTGGTCCTCATTTGAGGATGTTCCAACAAAAGAGTGTCGTAAAATCATTGCTATTCTAAAAAGCGATAGTTTTTCACTATAATTATAATGATATATTTTATCTTGTGTGCATTGCTTGCGATGCTAACCTCATATCTTTTATATATTGAAAACAAAAGTTTACGAGACTTAAATAGAAGAACTAGCAGTCTTAAAAAACAAAGCGAGGTCAGGTTAGGTCAAATAATTGAGCAAGCCGCGCCATTTTTGGATCAATTTAATTATGACGTCAAAAAATGTCAATTTTTAGGCCAGCCTATTGATTATGTTGTTTTTGAAGAAGATGAGATTATTTTTGTAGAGGTTAAAACTGGCAAAAGCCGCTTATCGAAAAAGCAGCAAAAAATCAAAGAGAATGTAGAAAACAAAAGAGTTAAATTTGAAACATTAAGAATTAAATAATTAAATCATGAAAAGCTCTAAAGACGATTTGACCACCTGTGAAAAAGGGGATATCGGCGTATTGATGGTCTCTGCTAATTTAATTAAGCAAGGAGTTTCAGTATTTTACCCTCATGAGGATTCTGCAGCCTATGATATTATAGGAAAGTATGAAGGTAAATATTATGAAATCCAAGTAAAGTATAGAGCCATTGATCAAAAAAACGGAGGAAAGATCGCTTTGTCGCCCAGAAGAACTAATGTAAGATCAAAAGGTGATGCGCTGCAAAATAATTATGTAATAAATAAACAATTTGATATCCTAGCGGTTTATTGCCCCGATTTACCAAAAGATGAGGATATCGCATATATCTCGCCAGATAAATACGGCGAACACCTATCATTAAGAGTTGACCCGCCAGCTAACAATATAAAAACGATGAACAATAAAAAACTTTTATTCTTTAAAGATCATCTAAAATTTGACAACCTGTTTAAGGAAGAAACAAAAAACTCAAAAGAAAAATTAATTCGTTTTAATAAATTAGGACAAAAAGTAAATTTTACAATATCTACTTTTATGTATTTTTCTAAGACAGAAAACAAAAAAGTTAAACGATTCAGGGTCATGTCTTGCAATAAGAAATTTGTTGATACAAAAAAAATAGACAAACAATTTCATTCGCACAAAGAGGCTATTAGTTTTATTAATCAATGGGAAAAATCAGAGGCCGAATTAAAATTAAGAAACGCTTGACACAACTAACGTTCGATTTTTTTGAAAAAAAATCCATAAAGGTGAGGCGAAAAACAAAAACCACTGAACAATTCATCGCAGAAGCCAAAGCGGTTCATGGGGACAGGTACGATTATAGTGAGTCTGAGTACGTTAATAGCTATACTAAAATTAAGATTATATGTCCCGAACACGGCTCCTTTGAGCAAGTTCCATATGGTCATTTACGGGGCCAAGGATGCCCAAAATGCGGTCGCAAAAAAAACATAAAATCCCAAACAAAAACCGCTGAACAATTTATCGCAGAAGCCAAATCGGTTCATGGGGACAGGTATGACTATAGTGATTCTGAGTACGTTAATTGTGAAACTAAAGTTAAAATCATATGTCCCGAACACGGCTCCTTTGAGCAACGTCCACGTATTCATTTAAACGGCAGCGGATGCCCAAAATGCGGTCTCAAAAAATTCATAAAATCCCAAACAAAAACTACCGAACAATTTATCGCAGAAGCCAAAGCGGTTCATGGAGACAGGTATGGCTATAGTGAGTCTGAGTACGTTAATTGTAAAACTAAAGTTAAAATTATATGCCCCGAACACGGCTCCTTTGAGCAAGCTCCACATATTCATTTAGGGGGCCAAGGATGCCCAAAATGCAGTCACAAAGAACGCGCTAAATCCCAAACAAAAACTACCGAACAATTTATCGCAGAAGCCAAATCGGTTCATGGGGACAGATATGACTATAGTGATTCTGAGTACGTTAATTGTGAAACTAAAGTTAAAATCATATGTCCCGAACACGGCTCCTTTGAGCAATCTCCACATAATCATTTACAGGGCCGAGGATGCCCAACATGCAAATCCTCAAAAGGAGAACTTAGCATCCAATCAATATTAGAATCATTATCTATTAAATACGAAAGGGAAAAAAGATTCAAAAGCTGCAAAAATAAATTCTCATTACCCTTTGATTTTTTTCTTCCAGATTTAAATATATTAATTGAATATGATGGAGAACATCATTTTAGACCTGTTACTTTTGGCGGAAATAAAGCTCAGGCGCAAGAAAATTTTAAACTCAGGCAAAAAACAGATAAGATAAAAACCTGCTGGGCCAAATCATCACCTTATACTTTGCATAGAATAAAACATGACCAAGATATAGAAAAAAAAATGAAGGAAATAATCGCTTGACATTTTGTCTATTTTTCAGTAAACTTTTAAACATGAGTAAAAACCTATTAAACAAAACAAAAACTTATCTTGTAGGCCACATGCAATATTTAAGTGGCCGAAACTGGCGAGAAGAGGTGACAGAAAAATTATTACCTTTAGGTGTTACATGTTTTGATCCGTACAAAAAACCTTTTATTAAAGATGTTGATGAAAGCGAGGATTCTCGTGAAGAAATGGATGTCTGGATGAAAACCAAACAATATGATAGGGTAACGAACAAAATGAAAACAGTTCGGGCTTATGATTTGAATTTGGTTGATCGGTCAGATTTCATTATTGCCCATTTGGTTCCAGAAGTGGCTAGTTGGGGCTCTGCTGAAGAAATCGTGACGGCGGTGCGAGAAAAGAAGCCAATTTTTATTAGCATGGAAGGCGGAAAATCTAAAACCCCGCTTTGGATGCTGGGGATGTTGCCTCACAAATATATTTACAATTCGCTTGACGAAATCGTAGAAATGTTGTATGCTATCGATTCTGGTCAAAAAGAAATTGATTCTGACCGCTGGAGATTATTAAAAACAGAATATAGGTAAAAAAAATGGAATTAATTGAAGCTATTATTAAAAACAGTTGGATCTTAGGGTCTTTAACTATTGGTATTTATTTTATAAAGTTTTACCCATCAAACTATAATAACTTTTAACTTTTATAGCGTTGACCGTCTTTAAAGACCATGATAGCTTAGACTATCTTTAGACTGTCTGACGGCAACGTTAACTTTTACTTGACAATAATCACTAAATCAACTATTATATAAAATACTATGTCAGAAAACACTACAAACACAAATGAAAATGAATGGCGCAGCCGCGAACTTGGTGCATTATGGATCAAGTCTGGCAGGTCTCAAAAGTACCTCACTGGTACAATCAAAATTGGCGAGTTCGGCCTAGAGCAAGAGGTCAAAGTCATTATTTTCTCAAACAAGCATAAGTCTAAA
>Ga0222718_10003768_pt1 | contig 12877 bp, 9 predicted proteins | sample C33_27DmetaG_FD_165045 | JGI IMG/M metagenome (GOLD analysis project Ga0222718, IMG submission 165045) | Estuarine water microbial communities from San Francisco Bay, California, United States - C33_27D | ecosystem: Environmental > Aquatic > Marine > Unclassified | place: USA: California... | reverse complement strand
TTCGGCCAACTTTTATAGGGGCAACTGACCGGAAAAAAGTTGGCCGAAATTCGGTGTTGCCGTTCGCGTAGAGCTCGTAAAAACGTGGGGGGTTTGCACGTTTGACATGAGTAGTGCAACAGAGTTTTCGATGGCATCGCCACCAACAGCACCGAATGTGGTATCGTTCGAACAAATGCCGGAAGGGGCAAAAGTCCAACTCGAATTCGATACCAGCTACGCGAATTTCAAAGTCGAACGAAAAGCGGACGAAATTGGAGACGCGAACTTTCCCTCGAACTTACACAACGTCGCCGAGTTATTCGGTCAATTACACATGTTGAAAAACGTAACCAACTTACACCGATGCGTCGAACGGTTTAAGACAATCTTGAAAGAAGGACCGGATGGGAAACAGAATAATCGCATGGGACAAGCAGCCATCGTGTGTTTCAACTGTGGATGTGTCGCTTTGCCTAAAGGTGGCGACGTTGGGATGGAGTGCGCAAACTGCGGGGAGAAAGAGCAGACGAATAAAGTGGTCTGTAAACGAGAAGATGGATCGATGGTTCCTTGGATTGAAAACGGAGTGAAACCGATGACGGAAGAGGAGAGCAGGAAGAAGATAGAGGCGGACGTGGCGATGGCGAGGAAGTTACAGAGTCTCGATGAAGGCGGTAATAAGAATGGGTAGTGGGGAAAGGGAAATGTACTAGCGTAAACTTGCATTAAAAATCATTCGCCGCGTTCGTATCTTCGCCTTCTCTCCTCACTCTCACCGCTACCACTGCTACTACTACTACTGCTGCTGCTACTACTACTACTCCTATTGCTGCTCCTATTGCTACTTCTACTACTACTACCACCAAATCTACCACCTTGTTCTCTTCTCCTTGTTCTCTCGAATGGCACGTCTTGTCGTCCTCCTTGTCGTCGTCGTTGCTCCCGTTCTTTGAGCTGTTGCGTTCGTTTTGCTTCATCCGCGTTACCATCCGAGTGATTCACGAACCAATCCGGCAAACTCTCTCCGGACTCCATGAAAGCATTTCTTAATTGTTTATAGATTGGCCCGTTTCCAACCTCGTCTTCAAATCCAGCCACGTATAAGCTCGTCGATGTTCCTTTCTTCCCGGCTCGAGCGGTTCTTCCCAATCGATGGACGTACTCTTCAAAGTCTCGTTTATCCGTCGGCAAGTCGAAATTAATCACGTGCTCGACGAGAGGAATATCCAAACCTCTCGAAGCAACGTCCGTGGCAACTAATAACGATATTTTCCCATCTCGAAAAGCTTCTAACGTTCGGACTCTCGCGCCTTGCGTCAAATCTCCGTGTAGCGCTTCGACTGTAATTTTTTTCTTTAAATCCGAATCCGAATCCGACGACGACGATGACATGGACGATAAACGTTCCTTGAGCCAAATTGCCGTTTTCACTTGTTTGCAAAACACCATCGTTTTTTCGTCACTTTTATTTCTACTTTCTATGGCCTCGAGAAGTAACGGGAATTTATACTCCTTCGGTTCCTTCTCATCCGTAGCGTTTGTTTTGACGACTTCTACCAGTTTTTGCGTCACGCCGCGAGCCAACGCACCAACGCGTCCAACAGATATCCTCGCGCGATACGGCGACGGGCGCGTGTATTTAGAGGCCAAAGTGAGCACTTTCGGTGAAAACGTTGCGGAAAACAAAAGCGTTTGTCGTCCATTCTCTTCCGTTGGAATCTTGCCCCGGTTGCCCAACAAATCTCTCAATTGCGGTTCAAATCCAAGATCCAGCATGCGGTCGGCTTCGTCCAATACTAACAGTCGAACTTCACGCAAGTCAACGTATTCGTCGTCGCAAAAATCGAGCAAACGTCCTGGCGTGCACACCAGAATTTCCGGTCCAAATGCGATGTGTTCGAGCTGTGGCTTACAATTTTCTCCTCCGTGCGCGCACGCGACTCGGAGACCGGTATCAAAACACACTTTGCGCACGTCCAAGTAAATTTGTCGCGCGAGTTCGCGAGTTGGTGCTAATATAACCACCGAAGGTTGACACGGTGTCGATATTGTCGCTATCGTTTTTGTCGTTGCATCAGTATTGTCCCGTTCCTCCTCGTTCGATGATGTTGAAGTCGTCATCGCCGCACTCTCTCTTTTCTCCGCTTTCCTCTTCAAAGCAATTTCAACAGCCGGTATCGCAAAAGCGAGCGTTTTCCCACTCCCAGTGTGCGCGGAACACACTAGATCTAATCCGCTCATCGCTAACGGTATCGCGTGTTTTTGTATCGGCGTCAATTCGGTGAGCCCCATTCTCTTCTCCACGTTGGTGACAACCGCTTTGTCGTGCGCGGCCAAAGACGACTCGCTCAAGCGTCGAACGGCAGTTGGCGACGATATCGTGGTGGACTCTGAATCTACCTTTACCTCCACGTCGTCGTACGTCGTAAACAAATCTCGTCGCTCGTTCTCGACTGTTTCTCTCGGAAATAACTCGCTCTCTTGGTCTGGTAAACATCTCCCGTGACTTCTCGCGCCACTCAAGACCTCCCCGCCAGTCTTCGCCGCTTCTACTTCCTTTAAGAAAAACTCCCTCTCTTCTCGTTTCCGGAGTTTGATTTTCTCTCTCTGCTTCGCCGTCAAAAACTGTTGTTGTTGTTGTTGTTGTCGTTGTTCTTTGTGTTCGCGTCGCGAAGACGAGGAAGACGAGGAAGAAAAGGAAGACGAGGCGTTTATTGTTGTTCTCGTTGTTCTCGCGACGACGGCGCATTCTCTCCGCCTCCTCCTCCTCCGATGATGATGATTTTGGTCGCGATGATGATGACCACGACATCGAGAAGAAAAAGAGCAACAATACCCACCAAAACAACTTTTACTCGTATTATTAGTAGCATTAAGCATCGTCGTCTGAATCGTCGTCATCTTATCGCTGCTCTTATTATTATATAGACTCGCGCGTGTCGTGTGTGTACATTAGTGTCGACAATTGGGTAGACGCCAAAAAGAATTCTCCAGTTCTCACCCGTCTGTCTCAGGGGAACATGACGACGACAGCAGCGAGCGTTGAGTGGTGTTGCGCGTGCTGTCCAAGCAGTCGTCGTAGGAATAGTAGCAGTAGGAGTAGTAGCAGCGATAACAGAAGAAGAAACAACAGACGAGGATCATCATCAATCTCATCATCATCATCATCATCATCATCATCGTCGTCATCAACGACGTCAAAGACGAGTTCGAGAAAAAGTGATAAAACGCCTCCTCCTCCTCCTTCTCCTTCTCCAAATTCTCCGAATTCTCAAACTCCGTTTGTAAAAGTGGACGCGAGAGTGTTCATCGTCGGCGCGGGCGTTGGGACGGGTTCTGTACAAAACTTAACCATCCGCGCGGCGAACATCTTGAAATCCGCGGATGTGGTCATTTACGACGATTTAGGCGTCGATAGCGAGGAAACTTTATCTCTGTGCGGACAGAAGTGTAAGAAAATATACGTCGGTAAGAGAGGCGGGAGAGCGGAAAAGAACACGTCGCAAGCGGAGATTAACAGTTTGTTGGTGGAGTTGTCGGCGAGCGGGAGATATAAACACGTCGTCCGGTTGAAAGGCGGAGACCCGACTATATTCGGTAGACTAGGAAACGAAATAGAAGCGCTGAAGCGAGCAAAGATAAAGTACGAGATTGTCCCGGGAGTCTCGAGTTTAGTCGCGAGCGCAGCCGCGGTAGGAATGCCGCTCACGGAAACCATGCGAGGTGGGAAACACTTCGCGTGTATTTCCGGCCACGACGCGAAAACAAACCCAGACGCGTTTAGAGATTTAGCCGACGTAGATACGGTCGTCGTATTCATGGGCGGAAAGAACATCGCGAGCGTAGTGGACGCGCTTTTAATGAACCCAACGTTTGGTAGCGAACAAGCAGCCGCGACGACGAAGAGTAGAGGTAGCAAAGCGACCGCGGCTTCCAAGAGAACGAAAAGCACGCCGTGCGCCGTGGTCAGAGACGTAGACGGCGCGAAAGAAAAACGATGGTTAGGTACGCTCGGCGATATCGTCGAGAAAACCGAAGGCGAAAAGTTAAGTCCGTGCGTTTTCATCGTCGGAGAGATTTGCAAATCCGCCACCTTGCACGAGCGTAACGTTTACTTGTGATGAAAGAGAAGAAGAAGATCTCGTAGTAGTAGTCTCAGTCGTCTCTCTCGCGTGATATTTTTAGCTTTTTATTTGATGATTTTTGATGAAAAAACTTTGATTTAAAAATACACGAAAGGCGCACACTTTAGAATAATACTACACAAAAGTACGTTTACTCTTCCTCGCGGAAGGATGCACGACGACGACTTTGACGATGAAAATCATCACGGTTCAACAGAAAGACTGTGCAGCAACTCAAATTTCGCCCCGCGAGCTCGACAGCTCCGCGTTTTCGCCGAACGTAAAAACAGAACGAACGATTTTCTTCGCCAACTTCGCGCGACGAAGACACCAGCGGAGCTTTCGTCGCCAGTGAATTCGACGAGAAAAAAAGAAGAAGAAAACAAAGGAAAGAAGTGTACTTCGAAATGGAGCTCGAAAGCGAAAGCGAAAGTGGACACGCGACGACGACGCGAAAAGAAGCGCGAGCTCGATGAGTCGAAGGAAAAGAAGAAAAAGAAGAAGAGCGTTGTCGAAAACGTCGTCGTCGTCGACCACGCCGTTGAGAAGGAGGTGGAGAAAAAAATCGAAGAAGAAAAAAACGCGACAACAATGTCGTTGGATGACGACGACGACGACGACGAAAGAGAACCGTTGGTGACTCGAAGAGCCAAAGAAGCGGTGAACATGTTGAAATCTAATCCGGTGTCGCCGAGAGAAAACGTGGAACGGTATTACGAGTGCATAGAATTATTACGCGAACGGAGGAAACGCGCGGCGAGAGACGCGTTTCAAAAAGCAAAGAGTAAACGAGAGGAACGGCGAAAGCGAAAAGAGGAGGAAAAGGCAGCGAGAATGGCTGCTCTAACTACCGCAGCTGATGGAGATTGCGGGGACGAGGGATGCAAGGACGAAGAAAGCGCGGAGTCCTCCGATAGCGACGAAGGCGAAGAAGACGAGGAAACGCGGAAAAAAATCTTCGAGAAGGAGCTACAGTATGAGTTTAAAACGACTTGGAAAGATATCGCGCACGAATCGAAAGACATGATGAATAAAGAAACACAAAGAAACGCGATTAAAAGTTTAGAGTTGGAATTGAGACGCGCGTACATTTCCGCGCGATTGATTTTCAAGCATTACGCGCTTTTGACGAAACCGTTCGACGAAAATATCGGCGCCGCAGAGCTCGGCTCGATGACGCTAAACGATTGGTTCGCGTTTTTGAAAGATTGCGATTTAATCGGGGCAAACTCAGTGGATGAAAATAATAAAAAGATGCTCAAAAGTAGCGCCGAACTGCTCTTTATTCGATTGAACTGGATTACCGATGCCTCGGGGCGGAAGGTGAAAAACGCAGACACGACGACCAACTCTGATAGATCTTTAGTTATCACGGAATTTTGTGTCGGTATTCTCAGACTCGCGAAAGCTTTGCGTCCGAAGAAGTTTAAGAACGAAATGTTATCGGAAACTCTGGCGAGATTTATGAAAGAACGCATCATTCCTCGCGCGAAATTCGTCGATGTCGAGCCTTTTCGTAGCCGCATGCGAGCGAAGCGAGTTCGTAAAGTTCTAGAGAAGAACAAAACTTTAATCACGCACGTGTTTGAAAAATACGCCGCGATTGGAACCTCGACTTCTATCGGAGCCGCCGGTCTGCGAACGATCGATTTGAACGAACTCGTCGGATTAGTCAAAGATATGGTCGCTCACGTCGCGCGTTCGCAACCAGGAGTTCACGTAAAGTTTCTCGTCATCCAGCGCTGTTTCGGATTGAGTCAGAAAGAAGTCCTCGGCGAGGACGCCGGGGAAATCGATCGAGAAGAATTTGACGAGCTCGTCGGTAGGTTGGCGGAGGAGTTTTACGACGGAACGTGTTTTTCTTTCGCGACGACGACGACGAAGACGACGAGTGAAGTGAACGATATCACCACTACTACGTTTACCTCGTCCTCGCTGGCGGATAAAATTTCTTGGTTCATTGAGACGCATCTCGCGCCCGTGTATTGATTGATAGATACCTTTTGATAGATTGATAGATTTGTGATGATGTGAGAGTATGTTGTGTGAGTAGTAGTAGTAGTAGTAGTAGTAGTAGTAGTAGTAGTAGTAGTAGTAGTAGTAGTATTTTTACGATCGTGTACTGTGCTCGTGTATTTTTTGCTTTTGCAGAAACCAAACAGCTGCCAAAAAACAAGCCCAAAACGAGAGGAAGGAAAAAAAAGAAAAAAGTAGGGTCGGAGGTTGAAAATGTCATCACATACTAGCACGCACTCGACACACAGGAAAGATGTCTTCGCAATCCGTGCAAACTTTCGGACGCAAGTACGTGTATACTATTAGTAGCTGAATCGAATCGAATCGTTCGAGACGCATTTTGTCGTTCGCGAATGGTGGTGAAACCACCTTTTCGCGCGCATCATCTCATTTTTACAACGCAGAAAGGCTCCGCCTTTTGTAGGCGGAAAAGGTGGAAAGGACGATGCGCGCGAGAATTCGTCTCGTTTTAAACGCACACGCGACCATCGCATTCGAACTATGAACTTACCATCGCACGTTTTCTTTTCTTTTCTACCCGTTTACCTTTTCAAACAAACAAACAGAAAAACTGCCGTTGCCGTCGCGCACGTCAAACAAGGGAAAGGTCTCTTGCGCTTGAATGGGTCGCCCATCGAGCTCGAGAAGACGGAATTACTCAGAACTAAAGCTTTGGAGCCGGTGCTCTTGTTGGGCAAGGAGAAGTTTGCCAACGTTGACATCCGCGTTCGCGTGAAGGGTGGTGGTCACGTTTCACAAATGTACGCCGTGAGACAAGCGATTGCGAAAGGGTTAGTGGCGTACACTCAAAAGTACGTCGATGAGGCGACGAAGAAGGAGTTGAAAGACGCGTTGTTGCAGTTTGACAGAACGATGTTGGTCGCCGATCCGAGAAGAATGGAACCGAAGAAGGCGGGTGGTCGTGGTGCGAGAGCGAGATTCCAAAAGTCGTACCGTTAATATATGCGCACGTGTGTATGTTTACGCGTACGAGAGTAAGTAGAATTTGAACCTTAGCAATCATAGAAGAGAGAACCTTATTAATATAAAACGCAACTATTCACACGGTGTTTTGGACGAAGACGAAAGAAGAAGAGAAAGATGTGTTGTATTCATCATCATCGACCCCGCGTAAAAACGGGTTTGCGCAGACCAGCAGGCACAACCACCCTTCTTGGTGGAACAGTCGTTTGAGTCGTTTCGTCCTCCAATAGCCCCACCACTCTGTCTCTTTTTTCCAGCGCTCTCTCTGCCTCTCTCTCTTTGTTGTTTGTTGTTGTGGGAAGCTGTTATTCGTTGTTGGCTTTTTTCTTCACTTTTCAATCTCGTCAGAACATCATGGCGCTGTTAATGAGACGGTCGTGCTGCTTCTTCTCCTCCTCCTCGTCCTCGTCGTGTTCGTACTCCTCCTCTTCGTCCTCTTTTCGACGAGCAAAAGCAGTCGTCGTTGCCACCGTGAGCACCACCATTTCGGGTGGGAGTTTTAAACGTCGTTTCACTTCGTGTCGGCGAGAAAATCATCAGCCTCCTCGCGGAAACAATTTTTACATTCATAACAACACGCACATAAACAGAAGAAGACCGACGAGAACGTTTGCGTCTCATAACGACGAAGAACGAGAAGATGACGAAGAAGAGGAAGAGAAATGGTCCGATTTGCTCGAGCAGTTCGATAAAGAAGCCGTCGTGATTGCAGACAGAAACAAAAAAATCATCATCCCACCGCATAAAGTGGCAACGTTGGAACGAGCGTTAGCCGGCGGGAGAAGGACGTTTCGATTGAACGAATTAGCGAACGATTTAGGATTGGAGAGACGAGACGTGACGGCGTGGATGAAAGAGAACCAACACAGACAAAAAGAGTTGGCAGAGAAGTATCCGCAGGAACAGTTTCGAAACGAAGATATAGACGAAGATGAAGTCGTCGGGTTGTTATCGAACAGAGCGAAAGAAACGGTGAGGAGAGACAAATTGCACGACGTGAAAGCGCCGGTCAACAAAGGGAAAAAAGACGGGGGTCCAGGTGGGATGCCGGCGTACAAAGGATTTAAGAAAACGAGACTAGGCGCTTCAAACGTGGCGACGTTGGAGAAAATATGGGAAACCGGGAACCATTACCCGGACGACGCGACGATTCAAGGAATCAGAGACGCGACGAAATTACCGGCGAGTAAGATTGTGAATTGGTTCAAAGAGAAAAGAGACGGGGCGAGGAGTCAAAGACACCGAGACGCGAGGAATAGACAAGCGGAAAAGGAAGGCTTTGAAAGAGGAGGAAGAAGACGTGAAGGAAGAGGAGGAGGAGAATACGGGAAACAGAACCACAGAAAACAAAGAGACGTCGTCGAAGATTGGGGAGATGATTACGAGTAATACCCGTCTGTATATGCATACTAGTATGTTCTATTAAATATATATCACTGCTACAACTACAACTACCAACTATTACGTGATGCTCACATCACATTTGAACTGCTCGTAATTCGATTTTGCCCTCCTGGAAAAAGAAGCACTTCGTCGCCTTCGTCGACGTCTTGAGCGGCGTGAAACGAATTGCTCACATTCAGTTCCACTCCATTTTCTTCTTCATCCTCGTCGTCGAATGTTGTCCTGTGTACCGCGCGTACGCTGACCGCAAATCTGGCGCGCTTTAATGCTTGCGTTGTTTTCCATAGCGCGTAGCACGTGCTTCCTAAACATACGAGCGATAACGCGAGCGCGACCGTGAGCGATTGAATCCGATACTGGTCGTTACTGCTTGATGCGACTCCCCCTTCCTCGTCGTCAATCTCAGTAAACGTCAACTTTTCACCACCAATCCCGGTTCCCATTTTCCTAGTCTCGCATTTGTTTTCATTCTTGACGAACACGTGCATATCAACTGCTACATAAGGGTTCTCGCTCTTATCTGGATCTGTTCGACAAATCGAAGCCGACTCACCATCGCGCATCGACCAGTACGTATGATTCAAATCTGTGGTGCCATCTGGATGAACGCACGCGTTTCTTTCCCATTTCCAACTCATGTGCGTATCGTTGTGCACGATTAAAGAACCCGCGCCGAAAGAACCTTCGCGAAATGCCGACCAGGACGGTTGCGGAGTCATCCAGCTCGAGCCGTATGGTCCTTCGTAGTTTCCTCCGTCGCCGACTACTATGTGCGTTATGCCGCACTCGTCGCGTTGATTGTTATATACTGGATAAGAACGCTCGTAACTGTGCACGTGCCCATTCAAGGCAACATCGACGCCAAATTTGTATAAAATCTGTTCGTACTTCAGACGTTGCGGTTCATTCTCTTTGTAATGCGCAGAGTTGGAATTATACCACGGCGCGTGAAAGACGGCGATAATCCAAGGCGTCTGTTTTCTATTTACTCGCGCTAAATCGTTCTCGAGCCATGTTTGAAATGTATCAGCTACGGCGCCATCGAACATTTGTGTCGAGACGGAAGAGTAAGAATCAATGTGCACGACGTGCGCCTTACCGACGTTGAAGGACCAGAAATTTTTGGAATACGAGGCACTTCGTCTCCAAGGTGTCTCGTAGCGTTTCTCAAAAGCCGTATATTCCGCGCCGTTATTCACGACGTCGTGATTCCCGCTCGCGATGACGACTGGAACCGAACTAAACAACGCTTCAGATAACTCAGCAAAGGAATCCCATCTAGGCGCGAAACCATCGGCGTAGGATACATCACCGGTATGAATCACTGCGTGCGGTTTCACCACGTCTTTCACGTGCTGAAAAACTTTCTTCGTCACTTCGGTTTGTCCGGTATCTCCCATGACGGAGAGTATTGTTTCTCCTTCGTTGGTATTACTACTGCCGCGTTTCTTAAACGATCTGTACTTTGTTTCTCCATTCTCATCCTCGTCGTGCGGTAACACATACACGCACGCATCAAAGCCTCTTTCCTTATTGAAATCTTTAATCTTCGCTTTGTGTATAAACGGACTTCGATACCACCCGCCGTTGGCGTTTGCGTACCCCAAACACACCGTCTTTTCCCACGGTTTCTCCATCGTGAACCACGCATCCGGCACGACGTCTTTAAAACTATTCACGACGTTATAATTCGACGCATCTCTATCCGCCCAACTCGACGTATTCGCCAGCTTCGCTAAAACGTCTCTCTTCACCGGCGTTTTCGGCCCGCCCATACTCGGCGCGGTTAAACTCGTCGCCGACGCCAAACACATCTGCTGCGTGTACGAAGACGACTCGAAAACTTTACCTATGTGCCACGTTGTTTGCGTCTTCGAAGAGACCACTCTGTCAATCACATCTTTCTCCTCTTCGTCTTCAGAGTTTCTCTTCGCGCACGCGTATCTCACTTCAAAGTCTTCCTCTAAAGGCTCTCTCGTCGTCCACACGACGGTGACTTCCTCGTCTCCGGATATCGACAAGTGCACTTGCTCTGGTTTTAAATGGTTTTCATCTTCTTCTTCTCGTTCATCAGCCTTTTCGATCAAACGTCTTCTTCTTCTTTGTCTTCTTCTTCTTCGCGTTGGTTCCAACTCGACCGGTGCTGACGCGTATTCCGGTCTCGAATAGAACGACGTCCTTCTTCCGACGATGATGATTTCGTCCACATTGCTTTCGTCCACGGTTTCAAAGCCGCCAGAAACACCACCACGCATCATAAAAAGCGCCAACACCAACGCGCGTGGAAAACGGCTTTCAGAGGAGGAAACTACTGAGGCGCTCGTTCTTCTTCTTCGGTCGTTCGTCGTCGTCATCGCGGTGTATAAAATATTCCTTTCTCTGTTGTTGTTTACAAATCCACACAAAAGAGCGGCTGTTTTTGTAACGAACTTTTCTTCTGCGATGAGAAGATGTCGACTCAGATGTTAGACGATGATGATGATGACGACAACAAACACGAAAAACGCAAGAAGGAACAACAACGAGAGCAGAGAAGACGACGAAAAATACTTTTGATTCTTTTAACGCCGTGTCTCTTTCTTCTCGTCTGGTACGTCGAGCACAACGAGAGAGACGCGTTTTACGTTCGGGAAATCGACGATGATGATGTCTTCGACCCCGAGGACGACGGGAAAGGAGGAGGAGGAGGGTGGAAACGGTACGCCGTTCCGGCGCACGAAGAAAAAGAGGAAAACGAATGCACGATCGATCGATGTCACATCCGAGACCTTTCCTTGGCAAAATTTAATCGAAAATACCGAGAGAAGAAACCAGTCGTCGTGACGTTCGACACAAAATTCGATGATGAAGAAGAGAAAAACGAGAGGGAGAGTGATTTTTTTTACGAGATGAATAGGAAGGAAAATGTCTTGAAAACGCACGGCGAGAAAACGATTGTTTTATCCTCCGCGAACACGTTTAGCTACGAGAAAAAAGAGGTCAAGTTAAAGGACTATTTGGACGAAAGAGGAAAGTATTTGAAACCAGTCCAATTGCATCAAAGAGCGGATAAGATTTGGTACTGGTTCGGCGATAACGACCACGACGCGTTTGGCGATTTTTTCCCTTCGTTTAAGAGGACGTCATTGATTGGGAAGAAATACGTGCCGGATAATGCGTCGGTGGCGTATTCGTACGGCGTGGGAGGGCCGTTGTCTGGAGTGCCGTACCACATCCACGGACCGGGATGGTCGGAAAGTATTTACGGAAGGAAAAAATGGTTTCTGTCCCCGCCGATGTTTGAACCGGTATTTAACGGGAACGAAACGGCGGCGAGAGCGGCGATGCGATTCAAAGCCAACGGGAATAAGGCGAAGTTTAAGATGAAGACCATGAACATGAACGGTAAAAACGAAAATAAGAAGATGAAGAATAAGAACGGCTTCGATGTGGATAAGTACGGAAACGAGAAGAAAGTGCTCGCGTGCGTGGTTCACCCGAATCAAGCCGTATATTTTCCGGATAGATGGTGGCACGCTACATTAAATTTGGATGAAAGCGTATTCATGAGCTCCTTCGTCAACTACTAATAAATTAGTGTGTGTGAACAAAGTAGCGATAGGAAATAGGAAATAAGTAGTAATAAATATAGTGACATGACCTTTCTTTTATTTAAAAATCCTTTACTTTTCCGTGAGTGCCCGGAAACCGCTCCAATCGTTCGGCGCTCGATAGTTTGTTCGTTCCATGACGGCCAAAAGACTCTTCGTAGGTCCATCTTCAATCTCTTCTCCGTTGTGCGAAACTCTTTTTTTTATTTTTTGAAGCAAATTCCTCGCTTCGTTCCATTCGCCGCGTTCGTATTTTTGAAACGCACGTTCGAAATCGGTCAAAAACTCCTCCGAAACGCGTTTTCGCATGAGCGCGACGTCCGGATGTTCCAAGAAAGGATTCTCGTAGAGTTGGAACGAATTCGTTTCGTCTTCGTAAGAGCGGCCAGATAAAATCTCTTCTTGCGTCGGCACAGGAATTGCCTCTACATCCACGTCGCACGTGTATAATTTCAACGGCTGCTCCGAACCTTTCACCGTCACGTGGTCTATTTGTCGGCACTTCGTTCTCGTGCTCTCGGATAAAATGTTCGCAAACTGACCGGTGAACAACAGAGGCGTTTCAAATTGTTTCGTCGCCGCCTCTAAACGCGCAGAAATGTTTACGTTCGGTGATAAGTAACTCGCATCGACTTTGTATTCCGAGCCAATCGCGCCTTCAATGGCCCATCCGACGTGTAATCCAAAACCCATTTGCGTTTGGAAATTCGGCATGCGTTTATTCAGCTTCTTGTTCGATTTATACGAGGAAAGTTTCGCGCTTCGTCGTAAACCTGC
>Ga0222718_10003758_pt1 | contig 12897 bp, 13 predicted proteins | sample C33_27DmetaG_FD_165045 | JGI IMG/M metagenome (GOLD analysis project Ga0222718, IMG submission 165045) | Estuarine water microbial communities from San Francisco Bay, California, United States - C33_27D | ecosystem: Environmental > Aquatic > Marine > Unclassified | place: USA: California... | reverse complement strand
GGCGCGGGCGTCTTTTGCCCGCCAAGTGCGATAGCGCGCGAGCGTTTCGATTTGACGCAGGGTGGCGTTAGCAGCGCGGCAGGCATCCGTAATGGTGGCGCCTAAGTGACCTGGTTGACTTGTTCGTGTAATCGCCCGGCTCATTGCTGCCATCGCTAATTCGAGGCTGGCGACCAGTTGAGCGGCACTCAGGGATTCAACCGCGTCACCCTCTTTGGTTAGACCAAGCCCGGCGGCGAGGGCCCCGTTCTCTTTTTTGGCGGTGTCTAAGTCACCGGTTGAATCGTCACCGTCGCCTTAAGACGTAGGGGACGTTTGTACCGTATTGCCAATTTATCGGATGATATGGCGTCGATAAATCTCTTGTTGGGTGTCCCGTTGCATATCCCGCTGGGCTGAAACGTCTTCGCCGTTCTGGACGGGTTGGTGCTTTGGGTCTGCTGAGGGTTTGGGGTCGGTCTTTGTTACAGCGCGTCCTGGCCAAGTTTAAGGCAGGATAGAAGTATACAAGAAATATTGTTATTTTAGCAAGGATAATATTGTTACCTGCGAAACAGCGGTTCACAGGGTTACTTCGCGATTCACACGACGACCCGTGTGTCACACGATGACCAGAGGCTCTTCCTCAGAGTGCATGACCTCATAGCCATCATCTGTGATCAGCAGCAGGTCTTCATTGTGTCCGGCCCCGAAGCCGACCTCGATGAAAGGCAGGTCGATGGTGATCACCATATCTTTCTTCAGAACCAAGTCTTCGTTGCCCCGCCAAGGATTTTTGTCGCTATAGGGCTGGTCCGTATGCTGTAGGCCGAGAGAGTGCGGGTTGACGATGAGAGTGTCCGGGTTGCCGCCCGCTTTTTTGTATGCGGCCAGTCCGGCGGCGTGAATTTCTGAGTACTTTGTTCCCGGCTTGGTGATCGCGAAGGTTGCCTCGCGCGCGGCGCGCTGTGCGTCGGCACGTTGTTGCACCGCTTTACTCGGTTCGTCGAGGACGATCGTTCGTGCGAAGTCACCGTGGTATTCGCGAAAGTTTGACACCGCATCAATCAGGAATGGCTTGCCCGGCACTACTTCTGCATCGGGAAGTAAGCCTAGGGTTACGCCAGCCAGAATGAAGGTGATCGTACTGCCGCGTAGCGCACATTCCGCCCCAAAGCGGCGTTCAATGTCATCATAGCTCATGCCCTTCTCGATCGATCGGGCTGTTTCTAGAGCGGCTTCCGCATTCTTTGCTCCAGCTAGGCGCATCAATTCAATTTCCGGGGCTGATTTCACATAACGGATGCGACGGAACAGGTTGTCTCCGTCAATAAACTCAATGTTGTCGGCCATGCCAATGCGCTGCAACAGATGGGCGATGCGCATGTCGTCAACCGCGACACGACCCTTGGTGATGCAGGATTCTTTCATGGCCCGCGCCAGGGCCCACTCGGGCGTGGCCGACGGTTGGTAGTTCTTGCCACTGTCAATCCAGCGCTGTTCACGGGGTGTCAGCGTCAGCGACTCATCAACAACCCGTTGACGGTTCGCTGCCTGCGGTTCGACATTCAAGGGCAAGGCGTCGTAGCCCAGGTAGTCAGCGCCATTGAGCGGACCAGAATAGGGAATAACGTCAGGTACCCAGCGGTCGCCGTTGACGATGTCCCATAACATACCGGCCGTGACGACGAGGAACGTCGGTTGATCCGCATCCCGCGGCAAGGTCGCAAAGGACGGGTACTGCCAGCGCATCTTCGTGCCAATGGCTGTTGTATTTGTTAGGTAATAGACGTTGACCGGATTGAGAGCGAGCATTCCTGCTAGGTCATACTCCTCCATCACAGCTTGAGCCTGTGCCGTATTGATCAACGGTTGCATCAAGGCGTCGAGCTCCTTGCCCACTGGAGCAATGTGGGCACCGATGCCCGCTGCCAGTGTCGGTGTGGAGCCCGCGGTGAGGGCGGCGCCTGTGGCGGCAGCGCTGATACCTTTTAGGGCTGTTCTGCGTTCCATAGAGGTCTTCCTTGATGTAATGCTCTATCCTCAGCGCAATTCCGCCGTTGCGCAAGCGTCGTTTCCCCTATCATCTTTGCTTCTCGAGTGTTGCTGCATGACTTCATTTACTGCTCATAATATTTGCTTTCCCGACGGGTCTTTAACCATTCCTGAGCATCCCCACGTGCTTGCAGATGTGTCCCACTGTCAGGGGGTAAAGCGTGTCCTTTCTATAGTGTACGGCGAGAATTGTGAGGGAAAGAGGGTCGTCGATCTCGGTTGCCTTGAAGGCGGCTCTGCACTGGAATTTGCCAGGATGGGGCTCGATTCTTTCGGCATTGAAGTCCGCACCTTGAGCTTTGAGAACTGTCAGGAGGTCAAGCGCCGGGCTGGACTGCGCAATCTTGATTTCGCTCAAGATGACGTATGAAATTTGGCGAAATACGGCCCATTTGATGTCATTTTTTGTTGTGGCCTGCTCTATCACCCCGACCGCCCGCGAGAATTTATCCAGTTGATGGGGCAGCAAGCGCGGGATGCGGTCATCATTAACACTCACTATGCGCCGCGCGGCTGGCGGCCAAAGTCAGTGTTTAAGCTCTCCGGTATGACAGAGCGCGAAGGCCTACCGGGGCGGTGGTATGAAGAGCCGAAAACCCAAACCGACGAAGAACGGGAGAAACACAAATGGGCGTCCTGGGACAACCACAGAAGTTTTTGGCCGACCAAAGAGGGTGCTCTTGATGTCATGAATGAAGCTGGTTTCGACTTAGCGTTTGAGCAGTTCGATACCTTTGGCAACATCCTGCATAACAGCCAAACCAAAGATACCATACTTAACCACCGCGGTGTTTTCGTCGGCATTCGCACAGGGGCGTAAGCAAGACGGTCAGGGCACGGTCATTTTCAAGCCACGGCTTGATCGCAATCGTTTGAGGGTGTGAAATCTAGGGCAAGGCTCACTTGCAGGAGACGCCCGATGACCCGCCCAGATATCGACAGAAGAACTGCGCTTGGTGGGGTTGCTGCGGCGATGACCGCCGCAACTGTTCCGGCTGCCGCAAAAGCGGCAGACAAACCAAATGGCTATGCGTTGCCCAAGCCTGACATTGATGGCAAGGCGTTGGTCAATCGCCCTCGCGCTAATGAAGTGCTCGAGCGGTTTGGTTTGGCTGGCATGATCGCGCTGAGCACGATCAACGTGTACTACCTGACCAACGTTAGAACCATCGGTTCAAAGTTCATCAACGAATATCCTGGGTTCGCCACTTACGCTGCTGATCCACAGGCCCCAATCTATCTTGTCTCTACGTCGTCTCCGGCTTGGGATATTGCCAATGGGGATCGAGAAACTGCTGAGCTGATGCCTTATGGCTTTGGAGCAGAAGAGATCGAGCGGGATGAGAATGGTCTGCCCGTAGAACCGACCAACGGTGTCACCCGCCGCTATCATGTGCGCGACGGCGTTGAGCTGACACCTCGCGAGAAACGTTGGGCCGCAGCTCAAGAAAAGTCTGCAGACATTGCGGCTAATGCCGCGTGGGGGTTGGCCCGCGCTTTAAAAGCCCAGGGCATCACAAAGGGTAAAGTGGCGGTCGACGATATGCGTATCGCTGAGATTCTTGCCCAGACCGATTTGGTCGACGTCGAGTGCGTGCCTGGCTACGGCATTTTTCAGCTCATTCGAATGGTTAAAACGGAACAGGAATTGGCCTACCAACGCATCGGCAGCAACAACAACGGTGATGCTTGTCTAGCGACCATCCGAGCTATCGAAGCGGGCATGACCCACGATGAAGTGGCGCAAATCTTCCGCTACGAATGTGCCAAACGCGGCAACGATGTTGATAGTTTTATCGCTGGTTTCCCTGGCGGCAATTTCCCAGATGGGGTGATGGTCGCAGGAAAGCCTTTCTTGATTGATGCCGTTAGCAACTACAAAGGATATATGGGCGATATAGCCCGCACCTTCATTCTCGGTGATCCATCGAAAGAGGTAGAAATGCGTCGCAGGGCCAACCAGTTGGCCCGAGAAGCCGTATTTGATGCAATCAAACCCGGCGTGAAGTATTCCACGCTGCGTAAGATTGGTCTCGAGACCATGATTAAGAACGGTATGCCAGATTATGCGGTCTTCGTTACGCCGCACTCCGTCGGTCTACAGCATGACGACAACCCATTCCGACTTAAAGAATTCGGCATCGAATCGTTCGATCACGTGTTGGAAGAGAACATGGTTCTAACTGTCGACCTACCCTACCTCGAGGTTGGTTATGGTTGTGGCCACAATGAAGACCTTTTCCGTGTGACCAAGACCGGATACGAGCCGATGAACACAGAAGAAGACCCCTTTATTATTCTGTAGTTGATCACCCTCAAGAAGGAGTACTGCCATGATCAATCGTCGCACAGTTCTTGGAACACTTGCGGCCGGTGGAGCAGGCGCATTGGTCGCGCCATCCTTCGGGTTTGCAGCGCCGAGTATGGACTTGACTCCAAGCGTGCCGCCACCAGTTTTCGGGCCGCGGATGAACTTTGAGCAGGCCGACAAAATTATGGCCGAGCTTGGTCTTGATGCCATCGTAGTTGGCGCCGGCACCAACCTCTATCACGCCACCGGTCTTGATCTGACCGCGACTAAGATGGGCCATACGCCCGGTGTGTATGCGGTTATTACGCGCCTGGAAGACCAGCGTTTGTCACTCATCGCACCTGCTTTTCTGTACTACTACACAATTGCCCTGGATCATCGACACGTTGACTACCCGGCTTATCTTTACAGGGGCCCGGCCGAGATGGTTGATGACGCGGAACTCGGTATGGAGGATCTCCTCCTGTATCCCGATTTGCAGCAGGCCCCCCTCGACCATATTGAATCCACTCGGCTGAGCATTGTCGAACGGGCAGTTCAGGCTGAGGCCGCTCGACCGAATCTCAAGTTCGCGCTGCGCAATGCCCTCAAAGAGACGGGTGTTCTAAAGGGACGTATCGCGGCGGACGTTGAGCCGGTGATGCGATCGGTGTTGGATGTGACGGAAGAAGCCACGGTGGTTTCTGCCGATGATGCCCTACGTCGCATTCGTCCAGTTAAATCTGATTCTGAAATCACCTTGATGCGATATGCCGCTCAAGCAAATGCGGACGGTGCGTTACAAGCGGCCCGTGCTGTTCGGGCAGGGGCAGATGTCCGTGAATTGCGTGCAGCTTATTTCGCGGCAGTTGCGGCGCGTGGCATGCGCGGCGTCTTCATGGTTATTGATCGCGTTAGTTCTCCCACATATGAAGCGACGTTGCGCGAAGGGCAGTGCTTCTCAATCGATTGCGTTAGTGAGTACATGGGGTATCACGGTGATTACGCGCGTGCGGTCCACATTGGGGAAACGTCCAAAGCGATGCGTCAGGTCAGCGAATTGACTGGTAAGGCATGGGATCATGTTCGAGAGCGGATCAAGCCCGGGGTTAGTTTTTCGGAGGTGCGGCGCATGGGCAAAGAGGCGCTGAGTAAGATGGGTGCTGACTTCACTATTTCATTTACGCCACACAGCGTAGGCCTTTACCACGCAGACCATGTCGGTAATGCTGGCTCGCCGCCGCGAGAAGACATTGTTCTCGAAAAGAACATGGTACTCAGCGTCGATTGCCCGATGGGAGCAACAGGGATGGGTGGGTCATCCCATCTCGAAGACCTTATGTTGATTACCGACGACGGTGCTGAGCCGATCAACGACACCGGCAGTCAGACAGTCATGGCTTAACTAATAAGGATTAACGCGCTGATCCTGGACTGTAGTAACGAGACAAGTAGTCGAGAATAAGCGCGCGTTCGTCAGCTTCAAGTTCGGCCATGCCGAAGGCTAACGTCATGCGCGTAATCGCATCTCGCCAGCCACGGCGACTATATCTTTTCTGCAAAACGTGCTGCATCGCATGGCAGTCCGAGCAGACCAGGTAAGCAAAGTCTTTGCCGTCACCGTCAATCATCGTAAGGTAATCTGGGTCATCCTCAGCCAGGACTGGTGATGTGACGAGTCCAATCAGGAGAACGATGAGCGGCAGTGAGAAGTGACGTGCAGGCATAAAGAGTCTGTTGAGAAACATAATACGCGCACACTACAGCGTTGTGTTTGTCTCGGCCACGAGCAAGAAACCCGCAGATATGATGCGCTACGGGATGCTGGTTCGTCAGTCGGTTGCGACAGTTCTCTGTGGGTGTCAAAATGTATATCTCTTAATCAAAAGGGCGCGAGCGCAGGCCATGTCACGATTTCTGGTCGCAATACTTTTCGGTTTTATGTTGATTCCTGCAGCTGATGCACAGCAGGCGGGAGGTGGCCCGCCTGAATCTGGCGCTGTCACGCCCAGTGATGGTCCCCGACGGCTGGGAAATGTCGTCACCGATCAGATGCGCCAATTCAAAATGCGCAAAGATTGTGAGTTGGACTTACCCGAATGTATCCCGGCAATTCGCGAGATTATTTAGCAAGAAAAACGCGACCGCATGTGCGTGGGGGAAGTATATCGGCAGTTCTATTGCTTCTTGTCTTGGTCGCGATGCGTGAAGCCGAAAAGAAAGCGTGAAGAGAAAGAATGGGCCCATCACAAAAAGCTAGGTGAGCGCATAAAAGCGTAGTGGCGGGGTGAAGTGACGGACCCCTATAAGGACGCTGATCCATTAGGGGGTGAATAAGCGTTTACGACACGGCCCAGCCAATTAGCGCTACTCTAATAGCTCCACGAATAATCGGTCCGACAATACTGCCGCTTTTGAGGCCCTTAAGGGCTGACAGAAAAAGTGCGAGCCCGAGTATGGGCGCGGTCCAATCGAGAAATCCATAGACCCCTGCGCCTTCGCCCAGGCCGGTGAAGAAATTTCCGACGGCGGACGGAATGCCGGCAAGAAAACCGCCGACAACTTAGCCAAACCATTGAAGAATGCCGCCAAAGTCAGATGTCTCTTCCATTGTCTACGTCTGGCTGTTTTTACATCAGCCCCATAGCTTTCGGCAGCCATAGAGTCAGGACCGGGAATAGGGTGAGGATGAGCAAGCGAACAACGTCGGAAATGAGAAAAGGCCATATCCCCGCGTAGACAGTGCTCAAGGGAATGTCCTTAGACATGCCGTGCATAACAAACACGTTCAGCCCAATCGGTGGTGTGATCATGCCCATTTCCATCACGACCACGTTGATCACGCCCCACCAAATAGGGTCGTATCCCATGCCTGTAATAAGCGGGAACACAAACGGCAAGGTGATTACCATGGCGGCGACAGTGTCAAAGATCGAGCCCAAAACAATGTACATAGCTTCGAGCAAGAGGATGACCATCAGTGGTTCCAGGCCGAGGTCCTCTATAGAGCTTACGATGATGTCAGGTAGGTGAGACAGTGTAATGGCGTAAGAGAAAATTGAGGCGCCAATAATGATGAGGTAGATCAGCGCTGTGCTTGCAGCTGTCTCTTTTAAATTTTGAAAGAAAACTCTTCTGCTTAAGCGCCCCCTCATTGCCGTGAAAGCAATTGCAACGGCAGCCCCAACCGCAGCTGCCTCGTTCACCGTAAAGATGCCCGAGTAAATGCCGCCGGAAACAACAATAGCTAAGGCCATGACCCCCCAGCTTTTCTTGAGCACCTGCCGACGTTCTGTCCAAGGAACACGTTCCGCAGCTGGTCCCGCGTTGGGTGCAACAGTCACATAAGCCATGACAGAAAACATGTAGAGTACGACGGCGATGAGTGCCGGGCCCAAAGCTGCAACAAAGAGGGCAGTGACAAATTGCTCAGTGAGGATGGCGTACAGTACCAAAAGCACTGAAGGGGGTACGATAACGCCCAAAGTTGACCCGGCTGCGATCGACCCTGTGGATAGTCGCCTGGAGTAACCACGTTTCTCCATCTCCGGAAGGGCGATACGGGTCATTGTGGCTGTTGTTGCCAGCGAAGACCCACACACAGCTCCAAACCCCGCGCAGGTCGCGACAGTTGCCATTGCGAGCCCACCCTTGCGATGCCCCAGAAACGCTTGTGCTAGACGATAAAGGTCGCCGGACAGTCCTGCAGCGGCTGCAAAATTCCCCATCAACAGAAACAGAGCAATGATCGCTAGCTCTTGGCTGGCAATTGCCGCAGAGGGTTCAATGCCAAACAAAGCGATCGCAGGTTCAAATCCAATGATCATTCCCGTGCCGACCAATCCGGCAATGGCCATGGCCACCCCGATGGGCACGTGAATTGCGATCAAGACGAACATACCGGCGACGACCAAGCCACCTATGACGGGAGGTTCCATTATTTCGTCATGTCCTAAAGAGATTCCGCTTCGTGTTCGATTGGCGCCCCAGTCTTGGCAGCCTCAATTGTGCTGTGTAAGACCCAGGCTTGTACGCCCACACAAGACACCATAATGAGACTTACAATGATCCAGACTGGTGCAACTGGCCATTCCAGCGTTGATGTGGTGCGGCCAGCAGCCGTGTAGTCGACTGTGAATGACACGAACTGCCATGCGACCAAACTGAAGAACAGCAACATGAAAACCGCGCCGATAACATCGAGATAGCTGTGCGCTCTGGGTCCGAGAATTTTCCCAAGCACACGCACTGTTACAGCGTTACCTTTCTTGAGTCCCGCGGGGAAACAGCTGGCAATAACAATGGCGAAGGCCACTTCTTCCAGGTCATTCAATCCTGGAATGCGAGAGACACCCAAATAGCGCAAGCAGACATCGACAACAGTCATGAAAGCGATGATTACCAATCCGGTAAACCCGATGACGGCCATCGTGTCGACGGCGCGGTCGAGGATGGGCGTTGATCGTGCTTGAGGTGAAGTGCTCATAGTTTTATGACTGCCGCTCACGACGGCGCAGGTCAACCAGAATGTCTTGGATCGCCCGATAGGTTTCTGCGCCACCGGGAGTCCGATCCATCCACGTTTCCGCTATGGGCTGAACGTACGTTTGCATTTCCTCAAGTTCAGATGGATCTGCGTCAACGAAAATCAAATGTTTCTCTTCTCTAAGGCGAGCTGAAATTTCTGCCTGCCGTTTGTCGTAGGCTCGACCCCCATATAGCGCAATTACAGGACCGCTGTTGTCGTCGATAATTTGTTGTAAGTCGGCGGGGATCTGTTCCCACTTTGCTCTGTTCATCATGATTCCGAATGTGACAGTCCCAAGTGGGGCGGTAATCACATGGCTTGTCTCACGATAGGTTTGAAACGTGTTTATTGCGATCCAACCCTGAATGGCACCGTCGATGGTGCCGCGCCGCAGCGCTTCAACGGCATCCGCTGGGTGCAAGGCTTCGGGTACAGCGTTCAGCCGGTTCAAGAAGTCACCTTCTAAGCGACCGACAGAGCGAATTTTTAGCGCAGCGATGTCTTCGTACTTCTCGACAGGCTCGCGTGTGTATAGGTTGCTGGGCTCCGCAGTCCACAAGCCAAGCAGTTTCACATCGTCAAAACCTGACAGTAGTCCGCGTTCAAAAAGGCGCCACGCCACCAGACTCGCCTCTGTAGAGGAGCGCATCATGAAAGGTAGTTCAAATGCCTGCATCTGAGGAAATTGACCAGGTGTATAGCTGGGTTGGACCAGGCCAACATCTGTAATGCCAGCTTTGACAAGATCAAATTGCTTATAGGGATTGCGGCCAAGTCCGCCACCCCAATAGGTTTCGAATTTGATGCGACCGTTAGAGGCCTCGGAGAGTCGATCCATCCAAGGTGCATAGATATTTTGAACGCTGTGGCTTAACGGGGACAGATAAGCTGATACCCGGAGTGTCACTGTCGGTTCCTGCGCGCCCGCACTCAGGCTGCAGAAAATTATTAAAAACGAAGAGAGGGTTGTGCGAATGTTAAATGTCATTATTTGGTCTTATATGTCGACAGTGTTACCTGCGACACGTCCTTCATACTTCTCGGCCAATTCATCTTCTTCATTTTGCGATCGTTGGGCCGCGGAGTCGATGGCTATTCTGAATTCTTGAGAGAGTTTGTCGATGAGGTCTGGAGACCGCTCTCTCATTGCGTTTAAGAGGTCTTCGATCCGAGTGAAGCTGCGTGTCCGGCGCAGACCTTCCGAACGCAGCATTGCACGCATGCCTTCGCGGACCTGCTCGTTCGGCTCGCCGAGATAGATATCGATTTCAGCGAGTTTGTCTCTATCGAACTTTTTCACACACCGCTTTCGCAAGGGCAACGCAGTGCCCCGGTTCTCTTCTGCCGCGATCTAATAGGCAACTCCCCCCGCGACGCGGAGCAGCATAATCACACAGCTCTCAAGATAACAGGCGCCAGGTGCCCAATAATACTAATGGGTAAAATGAATTCGGGTCAAAAGCAACTCATGCGCGTATTTGAGATTAAGCTTTCGGCTCTAGAACACTGAAATCGTGAGAAATTCGATCTCTCAGCGATTTCGTCCAATGTAAGCTTTAAGGGGCAGCGGTAGCCGGATGGAGGTCGTGATAATTCACGATCAGGTTAACGGGTGCGTATCCCTCGATTTGGTTGCTCAAACCGTCAAACATGATGGTGTCGTGCATGTAAAGCATTGGCGGGTCGTCATGATAGGCCTTGAGGAGGTCACGCACCAAAGCCAGACGTTCTTCCGGATCCCAGGCCGCTTGAGCTTGTCGAGTTTTCTCCGCCAGGCCGTCGCGGCAATGCCAAAGCTTGCGCGTGAGGCAACTGACAAATGGTCGCAATGCGTCAAGGCTCGGCTTGATATTAAAATCCATGTTGAAGCCGTCGCCTTCCCACCCACCAAAATTAAATTTGGTGATCATGTCTGGGATGGTCATTGGCCTTACTTCAAACCCAACTCCAATTTTGGCCAGATCCTGACCGATGATTTGATGAATGGCGGCGTCTGCCGCCGCCCCACCGGCTGCAAGTTCAATAACAATGTTAAACCCGTCGCTGTATCCAGCTTCGGTCAGGAGGGCTTTTGCTTTCTCAGGATCATAAGGCCAGCCGGGTAAGCTAGGATCCCAGCCGATCGCGTTGGACGGTGTGGCCTGTGTTGCTGCCCTGGTTTCGTTGTTGAGCAGAGCGGCGATATAGGCTTCTCGGTTGATGGCATAGTTGAGCGCGCGACGCACACGCGGGTCCGCGATTGGGCCTTTGTCGGTTTGAATCCACGCGATGCCTATGGCCCCAACGCCCTGGCTTACATGATGATTGTGACCCGATGCCTCTAGTGTTTGAACATCGTCAGGCCCGATAACAAAAGCGAGGTCAACCGCGCCCGCCAGAATGCTTTGTGTGCGAGCTGTCGGGTCATTCAGTTGAACAATTTCCATACGGTCAAAGCCAGGTGTAATCCAGCCGTTTTCAAATGCGGAAAGTTCAATCTTTGCCGGCCCCCATCGATCTACTTTATAGGACGCCGTTCCAACCGGATTGAGTGCGAAGGCCTCGGGACCGACCTCCTGCCAATACTTCGGTGCAACAACGCGTATGATTCCCAATTCGGCCGGCAGCATCAGGTTGGGGTGGTGGGTGGTAATTTCCACTGTATACGGATCAAGAGCTCGGACTCCCGAAACGGAGTTCAAAAGCCGTGACAGGGCTTCTCGTTTGCCGGCGTCAGAGGTCAGATAAGAAACAGTGTTGATAACGGCATCGGCGTTAAACGGCTCTCCGTTATGGAACATCACATCTTGGCGCAGTTTGAAGTGCCATGTGGTCCGGTCAATCGCTTTCCAATCCTTGAGCAGCCATGGTTGAACTGCGCCATCTGACCCGACGAATGTGAGGGGGTCAAACATGGCCGCCCAGGTGTAAAGCTCGGAAGAGCTTGTGGATCGATGGACGTTCCCAAGAGCCGCTGGCAATGTTTGTATGGCGACGCGAAGTGTGGTTTCCGCGGATGAGACAGTGGGCTGTCCCATCACAAGTACCGCATAGGCGGCACTAATCACGGCGTTGCGTATTTGTTTGGTCAGGGTAGGATTGTTCATAACCAATACAGTAGCTGAGGGGTGGAGTTCATGCACGAAATCATCACAGACTTTGAACGTCCAGATGTAGCTCTTATAGAAAAAGTATCAAAACAGCACGTCGGCGTTGCCGGTTTTGAAACGGGTCCGCGCCAGGTGATGTATCCGGATATAAAACCATTAGACCCTTCGTGGCGGATCTGTGGTCCGGCCTTCACCGTTAGGCCTGAGTATTGGGACGATCGCCTCATGGGAGAGTTGGCCCCAAAATATGCCAAACCCGGAGATGTGCTAGTGGTTGACGCCGGTGGGCATATAGAAATTGCGGCATGGGGTATGTCGATGACCATTGCTGCCGCACACGCTGGTGTTGCGGGCATTGTGATTGATGGCAGTTGTATGAATTCGGCCTTGCTCGCTCGCGAGCGGCCACAGGTTCCGTTGTTTGTTCGGGGTGTGTCGGCAACAACTAAGGGGTCCGAGCACCCAGGCTCACTCAATGTTCCTGTTATTTGTGGCGGTGTGATTGTAAATCCTGGAGATATTATTCTTGCGGACTCAGACGGTGTTGTAGTGCTGAAGCCGGCCATGGCAGAGAAAATAGTAGTCGCTGCGGAGGCCCACGATGATCGTTCGCGCAAAGCGAACACAAAAAAAGTGCCTTACTACGAGCAACGGGGCAGCGAGGAAAAAATACGCGCGTTTCCAGATGTCAAATGGAGTTGAGACGCATATCAAAACTCTGTCCTGCCTTGCGAAAAATCCTGTGAAGCGATAAACGCAGCCCCATGGCTGCGCCCCCACTTCTTACCCTGCAAGACATTTACCTGACCTTCGGTGGCGACCCCGTCCTTCAAGGTGCTGAATTAATGGTCTTGCCCGAAGAGACGGTATGTCTGGTTGGTCGCAACGGCTCGGGCAAATCGACCCTGCTAAAAATCGCGGCCGGCCTTATCGAACATGAGGACGGCGACCGCTTT
>Ga0222718_10003757_pt1 | contig 12899 bp, 16 predicted proteins | sample C33_27DmetaG_FD_165045 | JGI IMG/M metagenome (GOLD analysis project Ga0222718, IMG submission 165045) | Estuarine water microbial communities from San Francisco Bay, California, United States - C33_27D | ecosystem: Environmental > Aquatic > Marine > Unclassified | place: USA: California... | reverse complement strand
GCACCTCGATCCCGGTCAGATCCAGACGGCGAACTCGTCGACGCCGAAGCGCTCGCTCGTCAAGGAGTTGACGGGCGCGTCCGGGTCGGCGTGCCCGATCGCCATCCCACAGAAGAGCATCTCGTTGTCGGGAGCGCCGACAAATCGGCTGATGGCCGAGTGTCGTGACGACCAATACTCCTGAGCGCAGGTGTCGAGACCGGCTTCGCGGGCGAGCAGCATGAAGGTCTGGAGGAACATCCCGAGGTCGGACCATTGCGGTGGCCCGAACCGACGGTCGACGAAGGTGAAGAAGGCCGCCGGGGCGTCGAAGAACCGGGCGTTCCGGGCGAACTGCCGGAGGCGACCCTCCTTGTCTTCGCGCGGGATCTCGAGCAGGCCGTACATCTGCTCGCCGAGGGCGAAGCGCGCGGTGCGGTGCGGCTCCCAGAGCCCCGGCGGGTACACCTCGTACTCGGGCTCCTCGATGGGGTCGCATCCCTCGAGGTAGTTCAGCAAGTCGCCCATTGAGTCACCGTTGACGACATACACCCGCCACGGCTGGACATTGCCGCCGCTCGGAGCGCGAGCCGCTCCGGCCAGCAGCGATCGGATCGTCGCGTCGGGCACCGGTGTTGGGAGGAACGCGCGGATCGACGCGCGGGTGGCTACTGCTTCGGAGACCTTCACGCCTTGAGTCTGTCAGCCGTCGATCGTCGAGTCGGAGCCGGCGGCTCGGGCGCGCAGGTGCCGGATGACCTCGATGAGGATGTTCACCACGAGCGCGGTGCCGAAGGCGATGAGGAAGGCGAGCGTGTGGTTGTCGGAGAAGGTCCGGCCGAAGATGCTCCCGAGTACAGCCGAGTAGGTCGCCCAGATCGTCACCGCGACCACGACCCAGCCGGCGAACCATCGCCGAGGTTGCCGCGTCACCCCGCAGGAGACGGTGAGGGCGGTGCGTCCTCCGGGGATGAACCGGGCGGTGACGAGCAGCAGCCCGCCGCGGTCTCTGATCATGACGGTTGCCCGATCAAGCCGGTCGCGAAGCGCCGGTCGTCGCTCAGCGCGATGATCGATCCAGCTGGTCAAGCGGGCGCCGATCAGGTAGGCGAGGTTGTCGCCGAGGAAGGCGCCGATCGCGCCGGCGGCGATCACGAGCAGGAGATTCTGCTCCCCGAGCCCGGCGGCTACCCCGCCGATGATGACCGTCGTCTCGCTCGGCACGATCGGGACGACCGAATCGAGGAGGGCGATCACCACGATCACGATCAGGAACCACCAGGCCCCGGAGACCTCGCTCAACCATCCCATCAGCTCTCCGAGCCATCCGGAGGCTTCGGCGGCGAACACGACCGGCATCCCGTGGACGTTACCGACCGCGGGATGTCGACGTCCGGTGGACCGCAACGGAGGTCCTCGGGCCGTGAGGCGACCGGAGTGAGATGTGACGGGAGGCACGATCTAGGGTGCGTGCATGCGAGTCACCGTGGATTCCGAAAAGTGCCAGGGACACAACCGTTGTTTCGCTTTGGCGCCCGAACTGTTCGACGTGGATGACTACGGCACCGCTGTGGTCATCGGAGATGGCTCGGTGCCCGCTGAACTCGAGGAGAAGGCTCGTCTCGCGGTGGCGAACTGCCCGGAGTTCGCGATCGGGATCGAGGAGTGAGGGAGCGCCCGTGACCGACATTTACGGCCCTGTTACCGACTGGCAGGACGACTTCGACCACGCCGTCCCCGAGTACAACGAGCGCGCCCACGAGATCTGGGCGGAGTTCCAAGCCTCCGGGTGTCCGGTAGCGCACAGCGACCGCTACGGCGGGCTGTGGGCCCCTTTCACCCATGAATTGGTCCACGAGATCGCCTACGACACCGACCACTTCACCTCGCAGGGTGTCGTGGTCAACACCGGTCGCCCGCTCATCGAGGCCCCGGTCGGTCCGGCGCCTCCCATCACGAGTGATCCGCCGTTCCACAACATCGCTCGCCGCCTGCTTCTGCCGCCGTTCTCGCCGAAGGTGATCGCTGCTTGGGAACCTGAGGTGCGCCGACTCTGTCGGGATCTCCTCGACCGCATGGGTGAGATCACGCCGGGGGAGTCGGTCGTGGACGCCGCTATTCAGTACGCGCAGAGCATCCCGGTGAACGTGATCGCCCGGATGCTCGGTTTCCCGACCGAGGATGAGGAGCTCTTCCGCGGGTTCGTCCACGATGTGCTCGAGCGCATCAACGAGCCGGTTGAGGTGCGCATGGAGTTCATGCAGCGACTCGACGACTACCTCACCGCGCAGATCGAGGAGCATCGGGAGAATCCGCGGGATGACCTGACGAGTTATCTGCTCGGTGTGGAGATCGAGGGACAGAAGCTCTCGATCGAACATGTTCGCGGATCGATCGTGTTGCTGCTGGTGGCGGGCATCGACACGACTTGGTCAGCGATCGGCTCGTCGATCTGGCATCTCGGCACCCATCCGGACGATCTGCGACGACTGGTGGATGAGCCTGAGGTGATGCTGTTCGCTCTCGAGGAGTTCCTCCGCGCCTACGCGCCGGTCACGATGGCTCGGCTCGTGAAGGACGACCACGACTTCCACGGGTGCCCGATGAAAGCCAACGACTGGGTCCTGTTGCCGTTCCCGGCCGCGAATCGTGATCCGGCCCAGTTCGATCGGGCAACCGAGTTCATCATCGATCGTCAGGAGAATCGCCACGGCGCCTTCGGCCTCGGCATCCACCGGTGTCTCGGCTCGAATTTGGCCCGGTTGGAGCTGAAGGTCGCGGTCGAGGAGTTCGTCGCGCGGTTCCCGTCGTTCGCGGTCGATGGCGACGTCACCTGGAGCGTCGGTCAGATCCGAGGACCTCGACGTCTCCCGGTGCGCGTTGACTCGGTCGCCTGAGTTCAGACCATGAGGGCGAAGCCGATCGCGGCCGCGCCGACTCCGGTGAGGAGCTCGGTCACGATTCTCGTGATGCCGCTCCTCGCTTCGGTCGCGTAGGCGTCGACCACCAGTCCTGACATCGTCGTCAGCGACCCGCAGAACCCGGTGCCGATGATGGTGGTCGCGTCGGCACCGAGGCCCCCAGCGATGACGATTCCGAGCAGGAACGAACCGAGCAGATTGACCGCTGTTGTCGCCGGGCGGCCGAATCGGTCGCGAAGAGCGACGCGAACGAGCGCGCCGGCCATCGCGGCCAAGGTGAACAACACCGCGGTCACCCTCTCGGTCTCCCTCGGGCGAGAAGGAACACCGACGGGCATCCGACGGCTGCGGCGACGAACGCGAGGATCACCGGTCTGGCCTCACCGCTTGCGGCGAGTTCTCGCAGGTCCTCGCTCAGCGTCGCGAAGGTCGAGAGGCCACCGAGAAGTCCGGCCGTGATGATTCGTCGGAGTCGTTCGGACCCCGCGCACCAGCGGAGCGCGAGTCCGGCGGCGAGACAGGCGACAAGGTTGACGGTCGCGGTCGACATCCAGGTCATCTCAAACACCTCGGCGACCGCGAGCCGCGACGCGGCTCCGACAGCGGCGGCTGCGGCGATCGCCGGGTAGTCGCTCAGACGGCTCACCGGAGCATTCTCACCGGTCCCTTACCCCGATCTGGTGTACTCGTCACGTGAGGGTGCTCATCGCCGAGGATGACCGATCGGTTCGCGAGTCGCTCGCTCGCGCGATGCGGCTCGAGGGCCATGAGGTGGTTACTGCCGCCGATGGGGCGGCGGCGCTCGAGTCGATTCGCGCCGAGTCCCCGGACATCGCGGTGCTCGATGTGTCGATGCCGTCGATCGATGGCCTCACGGTCTGCCGAGTGTTGCGCTCCGAAGGAAGCACCCTGCCGATTCTGATGCTCACCGCGCGAACCGAGCCGAGTGACCGGGTCGCTGGGCTCGATGCCGGTGCCGATGACTACGTCACGAAGCCGTTCGATCTGGGTGAGCTCTTCGCGAGGCTCCGGGCGCTCACCCGGCGCATTCACCCTGAGGCCGAGGTCGGGGATCATCTCGAGTTGGGCGACCTGTCGATCGATCCAGCCGGTCGTGTCGCGACGAGGGGTGGCCAGCGACTCGAGCTCTCCAAGACCGAGTTCGACCTGCTGGAGCTGCTTGTCCGCAACGCCGGCATCGTGCTCGATCACACGACGATCTACGAGCGCATCTGGAACTACGACTTCGGGCCTGACTCGAAGAACCTCGCCGTCTACATCGGTTATCTCCGTCGCAAGACCGAGGAGAGTGGATCGCCCCGCCTCATCCACACGGTCCGAGGGGTCGGCTACACGGCGAGAGCGGAGATGTCGTGAGTCTCCGTCTGCGCGTCGCCCTGACCCTCGCTCTTGTGACCGCGGTCGCGTCGATCGGGGTCGGCGTCGTCTCGTATCGGCTCGCCGCGGATCGCCTCCTCGAGGCGGTTGACGAGTCGTTGGTGGAGGCCACGCAGGTGGTGCTGAGCCGTCGGATCAATGAGCGGTTCCCCGAGCGCGGACCGTTCGATGGTCTCGATGTGCAGGTGACACGAATCGACGGCACGGTGCTCCAGTCGACCTTTCCTCGAGAGTTGCGGGTCACGCAGGACGTGCTGGCGCTCCCCCGCGGACGGACCATTCTCGCCGATGTCGATCTCGGTCGCGATCGGTATCGGGTGCTCTTCATCGGACTCGATGGGGGCTTGGTGCAGGTTGGGCGCGACCTGAGGGAGACGGATCGGGTGCTCGACGCGCTGCGTGAGCGGACGATCGCCCTCGTCGCGGTGGTCACCGGGCTCGCGGGAGCGGTCGGTGCGGCGATAACCGGTCGAATGACGAGGCCGCTCCGTCGTCTCACCGAGGCTGCGGCGACGGTGGAGGAGACCGGAAGTCTCGACGTTGATCTGCCGGCTCGACGAAGCCGCGATGAAGTGGGGCGGTTGTCGGAGGCGTTCAGCCGCATGATGGCCGCGCTCTCGCGTTCTCGGGCAGACCAGGCACGACTGGTTCAAGATGCCGGGCACGAACTGCGGACACCATTGACGAGTATCAGGACCAATCTGGACATGCTCGATCGGTACTCCGAGCTTGATGAGGGGGACCGGCGGGAGATGGTGGCAGCTATGCGAGCGGAGGTCGACGATCTGACGGGGCTGGTGAACGAGATCGTTCAGGCGGCGAGCGGTGAGATCGAGGATGTGGAGCCCGAGCGAGTCGAGCTCGGGTCAGTGGTGCGGGCAGTGGCCGCACGGGTGGCGCGTCGCGCGGGGCGTGAGATTGTGGTGGAGGCCGATGAGTCGGTTGTGCATGTGCGGGTTGATCCGCTCCGGCGCGCGGTGTCGAACTTGCTCGACAACGCGGTGAAGTTCGACACGGATGGCGGATCGATCGAGGTTCGGATCGCCGACGGTGTGATCACGGTCGCCGATCGCGGGCCGGGGATCCCCGAGCATGAGCGATCTCGGGTGTTCGACCGATTCCACCGTACAGAGGCCGCTCGCTCGCTCCCAGGGTCGGGTCTCGGCCTAGCGATTGTCGCGGAGGTGGCCCGCGTCAATGGGGGCGCCGTCGCGATCACCGATCGGCCAGGAGGAGGAGCAGAGGTGTCGCTCCGCCTGCGACCGGCCGTCGAAGTGCGCGATCTCACCGGTGACGGTCTCACCTGACTCTCACCCTGGTCATGTTTCCTTCTCAATCGCGAGTCCGAGAGTGGGTTGCGTCGGAAGGCAGAGGGCCTTCCGAGATTGGAGACAGGAAGATGAAGATCAACCGCAAGAGCATCGCGACGGTCACGGCTGGCCTCGTGGCCGGAGGTGTCATCGGGTTCGCGGCCGGTGTGCCGGGCCTGACGAGCGCCGCCGACGCGCCGTTGGTGGACGCGATCGACGTTGAGCCGAAGGATGTTGATCGTGCCTCGAAGATCCGGGAGGTACTGCAACCCCTCGTCGACGACGCGACGATCGCCGGTGATCAGGCCGACGCCGTCGCCCAGCACCTCGCCGAGTCGATGGCGGGCCGTGGCCAGGGTCATCGTGGTGGCCGCGCGCTGGGCGCTCACGCCGAGGTGGTCACCGACCTGCTCGGTATCGATGCCGAGACCCTTCGCGGCGAGCTCGCGGCGGGGAGCACCCTCGCCGAGGTCGCTGAGGCAAACGGGGTGAGCGCCGAGGATCTTGTCGCTGCGCTGGTGGACGAGGCTGAGTCGCGTATCGCCGAGCACGTCGAGGACGGCTCGCTCACTCAGGACGAGGCCGCCACCAAACTCGCCGAGCTCGAAGATCGTGTCGCCGAGCGCGTGAACACCGTCGGTTCGGCCGAGCGGATGGGCGGTCATCGCGACGGCGGCCGTGGTGGCCACCGTCAGGGTCACTGATCCACTGTCTCACCCCCCGGAATCGGAGACCCCGGCAAGCGCCGGGGTCTCCGGCGTTTCGGTGAGCCCCGGTCGCGGTGGCCTCGCCTCGCACACCCCGGTTCTAGGATCGACGGTCCATGTCGGATTCCGGGCAACTCCCCCTGTCGGCCCCGGACCCGACTGTCGACACCTTGCTCGAGGGCCTCAACCCCGATCAGTACGACGCTGTCATCCACCCCGGCGGTCCGCTGCTCGTGGTCGCCGGCGCCGGCTCGGGCAAGACGCGGGTGCTCACCCATCGCATTGCTCACCTGGTGCGATCCGGTGTGCATCCCACGTCGATCCTCGCCATCACCTTCACCAATAAAGCGGCGAGCGAGATGCGCGAGCGCGTCGCCGGGCTCGTCGGACCAGTGATCAAGGCGATGTGGGTGAGCACCTTCCACTCCGCCTGTGTTCGAATCCTGCGCGCCCACGGCGATCGCATCGGCTATCCGCGCAACTTCTCGATCTACGACCAAGCCGATGCGGTCCGACTCACCGGCTACGTGGTTCGCGATCTCGGTCTTGATGCGAAGCGGTTCGCCTCGCGTGCGGTGCACGCTCACATCTCGCTGCTAAAGAACGAGCTCGTCGATCCCCATCAGGCGATCGCGCGCGCCGACGACATCTTCCAGCGCAAGCACGCCGACATCTACGCCGAATATCAGGCCCGGCTCGAACGGTCGGGCTCGATGGACTTCGACGATCTGCTCGTCAACGTGGTGCGTCTCTTCCGGGAGCATCCCGATGTGCTCGAGGAGTACCGGCGTCGCTTCACCCACCTGCTCGTCGACGAGTACCAGGACACCAACCTCGCCCAGAACGAGATCGTCCTGCAGTTGGCTGCCGCCGATGACCCCGCTGCCGAGCACAACGTCACTGTCGTTGGCGACAGCGATCAAAGCGTGTACCGCTTCCGTGGCGCCGATCTCCGCAACATCATGCAGTTCGAGGACGCCTTCGCCGACGTCACGATGATCGTGCTCAGCCAGAACTACCGCTCCACCCAGACCATCCTCGACGCGGCGAATGCGGTCATCGTCAACAACGCCGGCCGCAAAGACAAAGACTTGTGGACCGACTCGGGCTCGGGTGAGCGGATTGTTCGCTATTTCGCCACCGACGAGGGCGATGAATCGACCTGGGTGGCGTCGACCGCGCGCGGGTTGTCAACCGAGCGCGGTGCAGCCTGGAACGACATCGCCGTGCTCTATCGAACCAACGCGCAGAGCCGTGTAGTGGAGGAGGCGTTCATGCGCCTCGGTGTGCCCTATCAGGTGGTCGGTGGCACCCGCTTCTACGACCGTCGAGAGATCAAGGATGCCCTCGCCTACCTCCGCGCGGTGGTCAATCCGGCCGACGAGGTGAGCGTGAAGCGGGTCCTCAATGTGCCGAAGCGCGGTATCGGCGACACGAGTGTCGCCCGGCTCGACGAGTTCGCCGCCGCCGAGGGCATCACCTTCCTCGATGCCTGCCGGAGGGCTTCGGAGGCCGGTGTTGGAGGCCGGGCGGCGAAGGGCCTCGAGTCGTTCTGTCGGCTCATCGATGAGGTTCGCGCGGCGATGGACGACCCCGCCCCCGAGGCCGACGATCTCGGACCGGGCGATGTGCTTCAGGCCACCCTCGAGCAGTCGGGGTATCTGGCTGAGCTCGAGGAGATCGACACCGTTGAATCCCACGGTCGCATCGAGAATCTCGGTGAGCTCGTTGGCTCGGCACGAGAATTCACCCGCGTCGACGAGTTCCTCGAACAGGTCGCCCTAGTCGCCGACACCGATGAACTTGCTGGCGACGACCGCGTTGTGCTCATGACCCTGCACGCCGCGAAGGGACTCGAGTTTCCGTATGTGTTCTTGATCGGAGTCGAGGAGGGGGTGTTCCCCCATCACCGCGCGCTCACCGACCCCGACGAGATGGAGGAGGAGCGACGCCTCGCCTATGTGGGCATCACCCGCGCGATGCAGCAGCTGCACATGACGCATTCCTGGTCGCGGATGCTGTTCGGCTCGACGCAGTACAACCCGCCGTCGCGGTTCTTCGATGAGATCCCTCCCGAGCTCTTCGATGTGCGCGGCGACGCCGACGGGGGTCTCGGGTCATCTCGACTGTCGTCTCGTGCCGAGTGGGGCTCCGCGCGTTCCTCGGTGCCCGGGTATCGCCGGCGAGCCGTCGACCGGGCGAGCGATGAGGCGCATCGTGAACGCGTGGTCGATGAGGCGATGCGCGCCGGATCCAAGCCCGCGGAGCGCTCGAACGCGCACGAGATCGGGTTCCGAGTGGGCGATGACGTGACGCATCCCGCCTTCGGTGAGGGCGTCATCATCGAGATCTCGGGATCGGGTGACCGAGCGGAGGCCGTGGTGAACTTTGCCGGGGTCGGAGCCAAGCACCTCGCCCTTGCCTGGGCTCCACTCACCCGACGTGGCTGATCCCGTGGGTCGCGAGTCTGGTTGAATACTGCCGATGAAGGCAGCACTGCTCGTTGAGAGCCTCACCGGCAACACCACCCGTGCGGCAGAGCGAATCGCCGATGGCCTCTCCCAGGAGGGTTGGACGGTCACCGGGCTATCGAGGGTGCGCCGGCCCGATCTGGCGTCGATCCAGCAGGCCGACGTCGTGCTGGTCGGCACCTGGACCCACGGGCTCTTCGTGGTCGGCCAGGCGCCATGGGCGGCGGCCGAGATCGCGAATCTGCCGACGATGCGCGGCAAGCGGATCGCCGGTTTCCTGACCTACGCGCTCGATGCGGGGAAGAGCCTCGAGCGGCTCTCGACCGCGCTCGGCTCGACTGGGGCGGATGTGGTCGGCGGGCTGCTAATCAAGCGCAGCCGAATCGACGAGCACTGCGAGATCTTCGTCGACCGACTGTTGGGTGCCGTCGAAACGGTCTGACCCGTCCCGGGCCCGGTCAATCGGCGACGACGCCGCGCAGGTCGATCTCGAGTCGCGTCGAGTCGTAGACGACCGGGCGAACTCCCGTGTCCGGCGGCGACAGTTGGTCCACGGCAATCTCGCGTCCATCGCAGTCGATGAACCGGTCGGTGCCAAGCACCTGCTCGACGATGCACTCGGGTCCGCGGTCAGCCGGATAAGCCCAGTAGACCCGCCAGCCGAGGGCTGGGTCGTCGCCGGTGTGGTCGATCACGATCGAGCGAGCGCCGACTGGGGTGCCCAACTCGGCGAAGAGGAGGGGGCCGTCACTCTCGACGAGGTCGCTCAGGAACTCGACATTGCCGACCGTGAATGTCGACGGGGCGAGCCGTTCGGAGCTCTCCGCGCCCCCCGACGAGATCACGGCCGCCATACCCCAGGTGAATGAGCCGATCAGGGCGAGCACGATGAGTCCGCCGATGACGGGCAGGACCGCTCTGGCGAGGGGGCTTCTGAACTCGGGGAATCGCACGGCGTCAGTGTGGCGGAGAGTGTCCGAGAGTGCTCACTCGATGTGCCGGGTGATCCAGTCGGCGACGTAGAGCTCGTCGTACGAGCCTGCCGCTACGCCAAGCATGAGATCGACCGCTTCGTCGTCGGTGTGAACGATGGTCGCTCCATTCGATTCGAGAAACCACAGGAGCGCGAGCCAAGCGAGGCGCTTGTTGCCATCGGGAAGCGGATGGTTGCGAGAGATCCGCACGGTCAGCACTGCCGCTTTCGAGGGGAGATCCGGATAGACGTCAACGTCACCGAATCCGGCTCGGGGAGCGTGGAGCGCCGAGTCGAGGAGTTCAACACGCGAAACGCGGCCGAGGGTCGCAGCATCGATCCCGGTTGCCGCTTCGGCGAGGAGCATGGCCTCAGCGAGCGTAAGGAAGTTCACTGGGCGAGGCGGTCGAGGATCGCCTTGTTGTCCTCGACCAGTCGGCGAAGCCGCGCTTGGAACTCGTCGTTCTCGCGGAGTCGCTGGATCTCGGACGCCAGGGCGTCGATGATGAACTGATTCACGCTCGTGCCGTTGGCGCGCGCGGCGGCCTCGGTGGCCTCGGCGAGTTCGGCTGGCAGGCGAACGGTGGTCTGTTTCATCGGCTCTGACTCTACATCATGACATCATGTTGTCAAGAAGTCAGGCTGCCACACCGGAAGTTCGGTACGAGGGGCTGAGCCGGTTGGCCGCTCACTCGAACAAGCGAATAGGGTCATCAACTTGTGAAGCGCCCGTATCGCGTCGTTGTCGGCAAGCCGGGCCTCGACGGCCACGATCGAGGGGCGAAGACCATCACCCGAGCGCTGCGTGATCACGGTTTCGAGGTCATCTACACCGGCCTCCACCAGACCCCAGAGCAGATCGCTGAGACGGTGCTCCAAGAGGACGCCGACGCGGTGGGTCTCTCGCTCCTCTCGGGGGCGCACCTCAACCTGTTCCCTCGGGTCATGTCCGAACTGGGTGATCGCGGGCTGTCCGATGTGCTTGTGTTCGGCGGTGGTGTGATCCCCGATGCCGACGCCCGCGCCCTCCGCGAGCAGGGTGTCGCCGAGATCTTCCAACCCGGAGCCTCGCTGAAGGCCATCAGCTCTTGGCTCGAATCCGCACTCGACGAACGAGAGGACTGACACGTGGATCTGTTCGAATATCAGGGCAAGCAGTACTTCGCCCGCTACGACATCCCGGTGAGCGCGGGTGATGTCGCGCTGACCGTCGACGAGGCTGTCTCAGCAGCTGAGGCCGCCGGCTATCCGGTCGTTGTCAAGGCCCAGGTGCAGGTCGGAGGCCGCGGGAAGGCGGGCGGTATCAAGCTCGCTGCCGATGCTGACGAGGTTCGACACCACGCCGGGAACATCCTCGGTATGGACATCAAAGGCCACCTTGTCGAGCGACTCTGGGTGGAGCACGCCTCCGATATCGACGAGGAGTACTACGCGAGCTTCACCCTCGACCGCGCCGCGAAGAAGCACCTGCTGATGCTCTCCGCTCAGGGTGGGGTCGAGATTGAGGCGGTTGCCGAGAGCGACCCTGAGGCGATCGTGAAACTCCACATCGACCCCGTCGACGGTCTTGATCTGGCGACCGCGCGTCAGGCTGCCACCGACGCGAAACTGCCCGAGCGAGCCCTCGACGGCGCCGCGGACATTCTGGTGAAGCTCTACCGCTGCTTCACTGAGGGCGACTGCGACCTCGCTGAGATCAACCCGCTCATCCTTAAGCCGACCGGTGAGGTGCACGCGCTCGACGCGAAGGTCAGCCTCGATTCGAACGCTGTGTTCCGTCATCCCGAGTGGGAGGCCTACGCCGCCACCGAGGTGCTCGACGATCGCGAGCAGCTCGCGAAGCAAAACGGTTTGCAGTACATCGGCCTCGAGGGTTCGGTCGGGATCATCGCCAACGGCGCTGGTCTCGCCATGTCGACACTCGATGTCGTGAACCAGGTGGGCGGCACCGCGGCGAACTTCCTCGACATCGGTGGCGGCGCGAACGCCGACGTGATGGCGGCCGCGCTCGAGGTGATCAACTTCGATCAGGACGTCCGGTCCATCTTCATCAACATCTTCGGTGGCATCACCCGAGGCGAGGAGGTGGCCAAAGGCATCGTCGAGGCACTCGGACGCGTCGAGTTGCGTGCGCCGATTGTGATTCGCCTCGACGGCACGAACGCCGAGGAGGGTCGTCGCATCCTCGCTGAGGCGGGTATCCCGGAGTCACGGCTTCGTTCGGAGCCCACCATGCTCGACGCCGCGCGCGCGGCCGTGGCCCTCGCCGGCCAGAACTGAATCGGAACGTCCAGGGAGAAGCGGGAGACAACATGTCGATTTTCGTCAATGCTGCAACCAAGGTGATCGTCCAGGGTCTGACCGGCGGTCAGGGCAAGTACCACGGCCTTCGCAACCGCGACTACGGCACCAACGTGGTCGCCGGAGTCACCCCCGGCAAGGGCGGCCAGGAAGTCGAGGGCATCCCGGTGTTCGATTCGGTCGCCGAGGCCGTGGCGGCCACCGGAGCCGACGCCTCGTTCGTCGCTGTGCCGCCGAAGGCAGCTCCGGCAGCGATCCTCGAGGCTGCCGCCGCTGGCGTCGGGTTCGTCGTCTGCATCACCGAGGGCATTCCGGCTCAAGATGAGGCCAAGGTGTTCAACACGCTCGTGCGCGACTATCCGGGCACGCGCCTGCTCGGGCCGAACTGCCCGGGCATCATCAGCCCCGGCAAGTGCAACATCGGCATCACCGCCGGTGAGATCGCTCTTCCTCCGAGTGCTGACGGTCCGAACGTCGGCATCGTGAGCCGGTCGGGGACGCTCACCTATCAGGCGCTCCACGAATTGAAGGAGAAGGGAATCGGGGTGTCGACCTGCGTCGGGATCGGTGGCGATCCCGTGCCGGGCACGAACTTCATCGACTGTCTCCGCGAGTTCGAGGCCGACCCCGAGACCCACGCCATCATCATGATCGGCGAGATCGGTGGATCAGCTGAGGAGGAGGCCGCCGAGTTCATCGCGGCCAACGTCTCGAAGCCGATGAGTGCCTACATCGCGGGTGTCACCGCGCCGGCTGGCAAGAAGATGGGTCACGCCGGGGCGATCGTCTCGGGCGGCAAAGGCACGGCCCAGGGCAAGATGGATGCCCTCGCAGCCGCT
>Ga0222718_10003751_pt1 | contig 12913 bp, 17 predicted proteins | sample C33_27DmetaG_FD_165045 | JGI IMG/M metagenome (GOLD analysis project Ga0222718, IMG submission 165045) | Estuarine water microbial communities from San Francisco Bay, California, United States - C33_27D | ecosystem: Environmental > Aquatic > Marine > Unclassified | place: USA: California... | reverse complement strand
AAGAAGATGAAGGTGAGTTTGAAGTCACAGTCCAAATGATTGTAGACACTCTTGCCCACGAATTTCCAGAGTTCGTTATGATTATGGCTGAGGAAAACTGGATTAGAGGCTACCAACAAGGACTAGACGATGCTACAAAACTACATCAAGAACAGACAACTAATGCTTGAGCAGAAGGGTAACTTCTACACCCCTTCCGGCATTCAGGTTTTCACCAGAGATCCTCTCATCAATGACGAGTTAGACATGGATTCTGTGGTTTCACGATTTGAGTCTTTACTTCCAGATCACATCAGAGACGAAGTAGAGATGATTATCGTTGGTCAGTTTGATGAGTTTGTAGAGCGAAGCATTAATGCTTTTTACAAAGACGGCGCTCTCTATGTTTCTAATTTTCAAAGCGACGGAGATGACCTTCTAGACGATCTAATCCACGAAACTGCTCACTCTCTTGAAGAGGCGCAAGGTCACTTCATCTACGGAGATCAGAAGTTAGAAAAAGAATTTTTGAGAAAGAGAGAGCACCTTTACAACATCTTGTGGAAGATGGGCTTCAAAGCACCGCAAGCGTTGTTCATGGACACCGAATACGACAAGGAGTTTGACGAGTTCCTTCACGAAGACGTTGGCTACGACAAGTTAGGCGAGGTTCTAAAAGGCATCGTCGTCACACCCTATGCTATGACCTCTCTGCGAGAGTATTTCGCCACAGGCTTCACAGAGTTCTATCTCTACCCAGACAGCCACGGCTACTTGCAGAAGACCTCACCAGAACTTTACAAAAAACTAGTTCAACTACATCGCGCAGATTAGACTTGACGCCCCCCACGTTCCGTGTTATATTATAGGCATAAGGAGATTATTATGCCTCACATTTCATTTTCGGCATTGAAGGATTGGAACTACTGCGCTTGGTACCACAAACTAACGCGCATTGATAAGATTGGAGCATTCACTGGTAACGCCTACACGGCGTTCGGTAATGCTATTCACGAGGTCTGTGAGAAGAAACTTCTAAAAGAAGAGGTAGATGAGAATGATCTGTTTATCCGACGCTTTGAGCACTTTCTTGGCGAACTTGACGAAGAGCAGGACGCTAAACTGGTTGAGGAAATGCGCTCGCAGGGTAAGGCTATTCTTCCCGAGATCGAAGACGCACTTGCCGACTACTTCGGAGAATACGAAGTCCTAGGTTCTGAGATTCCTCTAGACGAGGCTATTGAGGATGAGGACGAATACATCTTCAAGGGCTTTATCGATGGTGTTGTGGCTACGCCCGATGGTAAAGTCCACATCTTTGACTGGAAGACCTGTTCTTGGGGCTGGGATGCTAAGCGTCGCAACGACCCTATGACTACTTATCAGTTGACCCTCTATAAGCATTTCTTTGCTCGCAAGATGGGAATCGATCCAAAAAATGTTGAAACGCACTTTGCTCTGCTTAAGAGAACTTCAAAAAAAGATCGTGTTGAGTTCTTTAGAGTGACCTCCGGACCACGTAAAACAGAGAACGCTCTAAAATTATTGAAAAAAGCACTATACAACATCAAGAACCAGAGGTACATTAAGAACAGACTTTCTTGCCAGTATTGTGAGTTTAACAAGACTGAGCATTGCAGATAGAGGAACAAATGCAAAAGAAAAAGATTTTGGTCTTATCAGACCATCCTTTATCCCCATCAGGTGTGGGGACACAGACTAAGTATATGATAGAAGCCCTGCTAAAGACCGGACGCTACCAGTTCGTTTGTCTTGGCGGGGCTGTCAAGCATAAGGATTATACTCCTCAGAGAGTAGATCCATGGGGCGATGACTGGCGTATTTTTCCAGTTGATGGCTACGGAAACCATGAAATTATTCGCTCCATCCTTCAAAAGGAGCGCCCTGACGTTCTCTGGTTTATGACCGACCCCCGGTTCTATGGCTGGCTATGGGAGATAGAAAACGAGGTCCGCGCAAACATCCCAATGGTTTATTATCATGTTTGGGATAACTTCCCAGCACCACAATTCAATGCTGACTTTTACAACTCTACAGATGTTGTAGCTTGTATATCAAAGGTTACGCACGCAATTGTCGAGCAGGTTGCGCCAGATGTTCAGTCTTGCTATCTACCACATGCTGTAAATGAAGAATTCTTTCATCCAGCTTCAAATGAAGAGGAAAAACATGCCGTTGAGGTGCTGCGTGAGAGAGTGACGCAGGGTAAGACAAAAAAGAAAGTCTTCTTCTGGAATAACCGGAATGCCCGCCGTAAGCAGAGCGGGACTCTCATCTGGTGGTTTAAAGAGTGGTTAGATAAGGTTGGTCATGATAAGGCTATGCTCCTAATGCACACAGACCCACGAGATCAGCACGGACAAGATCTACCACATCTTATTCAGCATCTTGGGCTAAGCCAAGGGCAAGTCTTACTTTCGACCACCAAGGTCAACCCACAGGAGCTTGCTAATCTTTATAGAATAGCTGACTACACCATCAATATCTCTGATGCCGAGGGCTTCGGTCTAGCAACTCTTGAATCCCTTTCTTGTGGTACTCCCATTATTGTCAACATGACGGGCGGTCTACAAGAGCAGGTAACTGACGGCAAGAACTGGTTTGGTTTTGGTATCGAGCCTGCCTCAAAGACAGTTATTGGTTCCCTACAGGTTCCATACATCTACGAGGACAGAATCTCGCAAAGAGATTTTGAGAAGGCACTCACCTCAGCACTCAAGAATCCAGCCAAGAAATATCGCCAAATGGCTTCACACGGTCGTAGGCATGTGCTAAAATCTTACAACTTTGAGACTTTTGAAAAGTCTTGGGTCGAACTAATGGATCAGGTCACTACTGAAATGGGTTCTTGGGAGACAAGAACTGGTTACGATAGGTGGCATCTTATGGAGGTTGCGTGAAAAAAAAAGTTCTACTCAAGGGTCCGCTTCTAACCCGTTCTGGTTATGGCGAGCAGGCTCGTTTTGCTCTTCGTTCTTTACGTTCTCGTGAAGACCTGTTTGAAGTTTTCATTCAGCCGATTCAGTGGGGACAAACCTCCTGGGCTTCCGAGATGGATGAAGAGCGTGTTTGGATTGACCAAACTATTGAGAAGACTATTGGTTATATTCAGCAGGGAGGTCAGTTCGATATTTCTCTACAAGTAACTATTCCAAATGAATTTCAGAGGCTTGCTCCAGTAAACATTGGATACACTGCTGGTATCGAGACCACAAAAATAGCCCACCAGTGGATTTCAAAAGCTAACGAGATGGATAAGATTATTGTTGTGTCTTCTCACTCTAAACAAGTTTTTGAAAACACAGAGTATCAAGCACAAAATCGGCAAACTGGTGAACAGGTCATTTTGAGAACTCAGACCCCCGTAGAGGCAATTGGGTACCCTGTGAAAACTTTCGAGAGCCTACCAGAGCTAGAGATAGAACTCACGACTGCTTTCAACTTCCTCACAGTTGCACAGTTTGGTCCGAGAAAAAACCTTCATAATACAATCAAGTGGTTCATCGAAGAGTTCCGAAGCGAAGATGTCGGTCTTGTAGTCAAGTCCAACATTGCAAAGAATTGCCTTATGGATCGTAAAAGGCTCCATGGTGATCTTACAAACTTTATCCGCCAACAGGGAGAGAGACAGTGCAAGGTATACCTTCTACACGGTGACATGACTGACGCCGAAATGCACTCCTTGTATCAGCATCCTCAAATCCATGCATTTGTCTCTCTCCCTCACGGTGAAGGCTTTGGTCTTCCTCTGTTTGAGGCGGCATATTCAGGTCTTCCTGTGGTCACTGTGGGCTGGTCTGGGCAGCTAGATTTCTTGGTTGATGTAGAAGGTCATGAACAATTTTACAACGTCGCCTTTGACCTACAACCAGTTCAGAGAGAGGTTGTTTGGGATGGGGTGATTACTGAAGACTCTATGTGGGCATATACTCACGAGGGTTCTGCTAAGGAACAGATGCGTGTTTGCTTTGAGCAGACAACAGGTAATGCGGATACGAATTTGCGACTAAATGATTATGCCGAGTCTCTTCAGAGCAGATTCTCTGAACAAGCTATGTACGAAAAGTTTGTAAAAGCTGTTAATTTTGTGTGGGAAGAAGTAGAATCTGGACTGGAGTTTGAAGAACTATGATCCAGAATCTAGTTTCAGTTGTTATGCCAACTTATAATGACGCAAAGTATCTAAAATCAGCAATCGACGATATTTTAAATCAAACATATTCTAATTTTGAACTTATTATCGTAAATGATGGCTCCACAGACAGAACAGCAGAGATTATAGAATCATATGCGAAGCAGGACTCTAGAATTAGAGTTTTTCATAAAGAAAACGGAGGAACTGGCTCGGCACTTAATCATGGGTTTGAGCAGGCAAGGGGCGAGTTTGGAACTTGGGTGTCATCAGATGATAATAAGCAGACAAATTATCTTGAAGCCCTTGTAAATGTTCTTAAAAACAATAGAGACATTGAGTTTTGTTGTTCAGCTTTTTACAGCAATTATTTGAACACAATTTTCAGACCATTTTATTTCAATCAACAAACTAACAAATTTGAATTTTCTAATGGACTTAGTAGTAACGCACCGCTAAGTAATAGAGTTTTTATAACTGATAAATGGACAAAAGTAAATAGTGTAAATTGTTATCAAGGAGTTTGCTTTCTTTTTACTATGAGGCTTAAAAATAGAGTTGGCAATTATATAGAAATTCCGGGCGAAGATTACTATATGACAATGGTGATGGGACTTAACTCTCGTGTTGCTTATGTAGATTCTAACCTTGGAACTCATAATAATCCTGTTGATTCTTTGTCTATGCAAGATAGAAATTGTGTTACTGAAGCTAATAAATTAACAAACACTCTTTATCGTGAATCAAAAAAATGGCATTTATCTAAAATTCCTAAAATAGCAAATTTTTATTGGGGAAGCCAAAGAATGTCTTTTATGAGATATATGACAATAAAATCATTTAGAAAGCATAATCCCGACTGGTCTGTTCATCTTTACATGCCCAAAAACATTTCAACTGACACTACTTGGAGGAAGGCAGACAGTCATCACCAGAATGACTCAACAGATTATAAATCAAAAGAAAACTATTTTGACCAACTATTGTCTGAAGAACCAATAAAAATAATAAAAGTAGACTTTTCAAAAACAGTTATTGGTGCATCTGCATCTGAACCACACAAGTCAGACTTTTTAAGATGGAATGTTCTTTATCAAAAGGGTGGACTATGGTCCGATATGGATATAATTTATCATAAACCTATTACAAATCTATATTTTAATAATTATGAGAATTCACAAACAGACCTAATTGTATGTTATGACGAGAGACATGTCGAAAATGGTGTAAATTTGACACCTATTGGATTCTTATTGACAAAGCCAAAAAACCCTTTCTTTAACTCTTTAGCTAAAAAAAGCATTAAGCTATTTGATCCGAATCGTTACCAAAGCATTGGAGCCTATATGTGGATGAGCAGCTACCCAAATATAGAATCAATTAAACAATCATATCATTTACGAGTTTTAAACTTAGATCATAATGTAGTTTATCAGTTTGATTGGAATAATTTAGAACAAATCTATGATTCTAGAACAAAAGAACTCAATGATAAATCAATCGGAATTCATTGGTATGGAGGGCACCCACTTAGTCAGGAGTTTAATAATAAAATAAACCATGAAAATTACTTGACATTTGACTGCCCTATTGTTAAAATGTTTTAGTATTCAAGGTTAAGAAATGAAAACTATTGTTACGATAACTGGAATTCGTCCTGATTTTATTAGGATGTCAAAGATTTTTAATAAACTAGATCAAGTCGATTGGTGTAGACACATCCTAATTCACACAGGACAGCATTATGATGAGCTTCTTTCTGGCGTCTTTTTTGATGACTTACAGATAAGACAGCCTGATTTTAATCTTCAAATTGGAGGCTCTGGAAAGAAACATTATCAACAGCAAGCGGAGCTTGGAACCAAAACAATAGAACTTTTTGAAAAAGAGAACATTAAACCAGATCTGATTTTGTTTCTTGGAGATAGTAATTCAGTTTTAGCTTCCGTGCCTCTTCGTAAAGAAGGTTACAAAATAGGTCATATCGAAGCAGGAATGCGTAGTTATGATGAAAGAATGCTGGAAGAAATAAACCGCAAAGTTTGTGATCATGTTTCTAATTTCCTATTTGTTTATCATGAGAATTATAAGCAGAAAGCCATGCGTGAAGGAATTGCCGAAGAAAAAATTCACGTAGTAGGAAATACCATTGTAGAGCCTTTGAGAGACATAATCGACGCAGACTATCGTGGAACAAAGGAGCACATCCTCATGGACATTCACAGACCAGAGAATTTTAGATATCCAGATAGAATGAAAAAAATTATAGAGCTTGGCAATCTTTGCATTGAGAAGACTGGTAAGCCTGTCAAGATGCTGAATTTTGGTAGAACCATATCCGCTATAAAAAACTATGGACTAGAATTGGGCAAGATAGAAGTAGTTGAACTTATGGGCTATAGAGATTTTGTAAGATTCATGCAAGACTCATTGTTTATTATCAGCGATAGCGGGACTGCCCAAGAAGAACCCGCTTTACTCAAGGTTCCAGTTTTGGTCCCAAGAGAATTCACAGAACGACCTGAATCTGTTGAGAATAAAAATAGTACCATGGTTGAACTTGAGTCTCATAGTTTTGAAAGATATATTGCATGGGCTCTCAAAGACTATGAGGGTGACGAAACATGGCTAGGCGATGGAAAAACTAGTAGCAAGATTATTAATATAATAAAGGAAAATTTATGAAGATTGTTGGTTTTGCACAACTCAGAAATGAATTATCAAAAGGTAATTTAAAAAATTGGTTTAAATGTATGGAATTCTGTGATTACATTTACATTTATGATCAAGCGAGTGATGACGGAAGTTTAGAATTTTATAAAAATTATAGTAATGCTGTTGTAATAGAGTCATCTGTCAATGATTTTGATAAAGAAATACTATGTAAAAAGCAGCTATTAGAAAAGCTTTTGAACGAACATCCAGATACAGATTGGATTTTTTGGATGGACGGAGACACTTTATTAGACGGCAGGCTATTACGAAATGAAGCACAAGAAATAAAAATGATGCTAAACGCTGCCTCATCTCAAGGAATCGATATTCTAACTCTGGGGCACTACAACTTATGGCGAAGCGATATTTTTTATAGAATAGATACTGATTATGATTGGCTTCATAATCATGGAGTAAAAGCTTTCTGGCGCAATAATGGAACTCTACATTTTCCAGATAATCCCGGACTACACCAGCCCCAGCACCCATCAGGTTTAAAGACTGAAGCAAGAGTAGATAGAAATTTGATTCATCGTGGTTTTGCTACCGAACAGCAAATCTTAACAAGATATAATCTTTATAAATCAAAAGGGCAAAAAGGGTATTTATTAGAGCGCTTAATAGATGAAAACAAACTTTCTGTTATTGAGATTGATAAAAATCAGTTACCTGATTGGTTTGAAATTAATGATGCAAAAAATCCGCTATCTAAAGAAAGATTGATAAACAAAAATGAATAAAAATATAGAACTGATAGCACTTATTTACAAATCCGTTGATTATTTAAAAATGATTCACAAGGAATTAATAAGTGAAAAAAACTCGGCACCCGGTTGGAATGTAAATTACAGGATCATAGCCAATGATGCAAATATAGAAGTTCTTAACTATCTTGAAAAAAATGACATTAACTTCTCTATCTATAATGATCCTAAACCAGACGATTTTTATTTGAATAGAGTTTACAGATGTTGGAATTATGGAGCCCTTAGTAGTAAATTTGACAACATTTGTTTTATAAATTCTGATATGGTATTTTCGCGAGGGTGGCTTGAAAATCTTTTGAAATATCATAATGGAAAATTTATTCCTTGCAGTAGGCTTGTTGAGAGTGGCAAGATGAGAAGCGGATTGCACGGCATAAGTCAATATTTTGGTAATCATCCTTTAAACATTCAATATGAGTCTTGGGAATGTTGGGTGTCAGAAAATAAAGAATCAAGAGCCTTTGATGGAGGACTTTATATGCCTTGCGTATTCGAAAAACAAAAATTTATAGAGGCAGGCGGCTATCCTGAAGGAAATGTTTTTAAGAACGCAGAGCGAATTGAAATCGGCCACCCCAATGATCGTCCTGTTTATATGTCTGGAGACACTTTCTTTTTTAAAAAAATGGAAAAAGATTTTGGATTAAAACATATAACAGTTTATGACTCTTTAATTTATCATATTCAAGAAGGAGAGATGGACGAATGATACATCACAGCGATTTTGTTGCACTAATAGCTTCAATCTATAAGCCAAGCGTTTATGTAGAGCTAGGGCTTTATAAGGGTGAGACATGGCATAAAGCATCTCCTCATTGCTTGAAATCCTATGGAGTTGATGTAGTAGATAGAAACATTTCAGGTAATGTTTTCATTGGAACTACAGATGACTTTTTTGCATCTTTTGATAAGAAAATAGATCTCGCTTTTATAGACGCAGATCATAGTTATGAAAGCTGCAAGAAAGATTTCTTTAATTGTTATAATAGGCTGTCTGATTCTGGTATTATTTTGATACACGACACAGATCCAAATGACAATAGACTTTTTGATAAAGGGTATTGCGGAGACTCTTATAAGATAGTAGATTTTCTAGAAAAAGAAATGACAGAACAAGTAAATGTTTTAACGCTTCCGTTGACCGAAGCTGGACTATCTTTAGTTACAAAAAAGACAAGCTCTAGAACCCATTTGAGAAATAGATGACTAAAACTGGCTGGCTGATAAACGATTGCTTGACTTGTATTCCGAACACTAAAACATTCTGGCATTTTCTTCTTGATTCTTTCCCATCTATAGAAGATAAAACAGGTGGCTACACTGCGTTTGCTTCTTTGCCTGAAGTAATAGAGAGGCAACTAGATGATAAAAAGCCAGACTTCTTAATAAGAAACGCTACCTTTTTTAGGCCCATTCGGACACAAGTGCCGACAATCAGTCTTTTACAAGACCCCTACGAAGAGGGCACTGGTATATTCAGGCAACAAATAGAAGTTTGCAACTCTTCATCTCACGTTGTATTCAATTCTGATTACACAAAAAAGAGATATCAAAAATTTATCAACAAACCATCTTCTGTGATCCCGATAGGCACAGACAGTAAATTGTTCGCACCGAAAGCCCAGCGCAAAAATAAGAACACAGTAATCTATGTGGGCTCATCCAATGAAACTTTCAAGGGCTTTTCGATGATAAGGGCTCTGATAGAGAAGACAAATTATAATTTTATCTTGGTGATGAAAGATGGTTTTAATTTAAATCATCCTAGAGTTCGTGTTTATAACTCTATTACACAGGAACAGATAGTCTCATTGATGTCAGAAGCCGATGTTTTAGTTTGTACATCTAAACATGAGACCCTTCATCTCGCTGGAATTGAAGCCATGTTTTGTGATGTTCCAGTTGTGGCAAGCGATGTTGGGATTTATTCAACTTTAAAGAAACAAAAAAACTGGGGTAAAGTTGTTGACAATTATGATGTTGAGTGTTATTGTAGAACAATAGATGATGTTATTAAATCTGACTTTCTTTCTCCTAGAGATTTGATGTTTGAGAATGGGCTCTCATTGGAGTCTTGCTATGAAAGTTGGAAAAACTTAATTAAAGATTTAAAGGAGCAAAAATGAATAAAATTTTAGTAGTAGGTGGCGCTGGCTACATCGGTGGTTTTCTGACAGATCACCTAAGAGAGTCGGGTCATGATGTAGTTGTCTATGATAATCTTCTTTTTGAAGATAGATTCTTAAAAGATTGTAGTTTTATTTATGGGGATATAAGAGATACTGACAAGCTATCACCAATTGTAAACAAGTTTGATGTAGTAGTGTGGCTTGCTGGATTGGTCGGTGATGGAGCATGTGCAGTAAATCACAGCCTCACCAAAGCTCTCAATGTTGACTCTGTAAAATGGCTTGTAAATAATTTTAAGGGCAAGATAGTTTTTCCTTCAACCTGTTCAGTCTATGGAATGAACAACGATTTGATTGAAGAGTCTGCGGAACCAAACCCACTATCGCTTTACGCTTCTACAAAGCTAGAGGCTGAAAAGTATGTTCTTGCAAATTGTCCAGATGCTTTGGTCTTCAGACTTGGAACTCTCTTTGGACTAGGAGACAGACACTCTAGAATGAGGCTTGATCTTGTTGCTAATATCCTATCGATGAGAGCAGCACGCGGAGAGACTTTGACTATCTTTGGCGGTGAACAGTGGCGACCTCTTTTGCACGTTCGCGATGTGTCTACAGCAATCGCTCACGGACTGGAGCATGGAACTTCTGGGCTATTCAATCTTTCTTACAAGAATTATAAGATTTGTGATTTGGGTGACGAAATTCGCAAGGTCATGCCAACATGCGACATCCAATACACTGACATGAAATTTGAAGATTTGAGAAATTATAAAGTCAAGAACGATAAAATCCTTAACACTGGCTGGGTTCCAAGTTATACTCTTGAAGATGGCATTAACGAAATTTTCTCGTTGATTAAAGAGAAAAGAGTGAAAGACACAACTGATGTTGTCTATTCAAATGCTGCTTTCATGAGGAAACTTAATGAGTTCTGAGATAGAAAAAGTTGAAGGTGGATTATTTGCTGATGACAGGGGTTTTTTGAGATTTGTCAATAATTTTGATTTCTCTCAAGTCAAACGTTTTTATCAGGTAGAAAACCATTCTGCTGGTTTTATCCGTGCTTGGCATGGACACAAGAAAGAAAAAAAGTTCATTTATGTTCCGAAAGGCACCGCCCTAATCGGTCTAGTGAATATGGAAACCGAAGAAATTCACAAGTTTACGCTTTCTTCTCAAAAGCCATGCATTCTGTGTGTCCCTGAAGGCTACGCAAATGGCTTTAAAACTCTTGAACAAGACACCATTATAATGTTTTTTTCATCTTCAACTCTCGAAGAGAGCCACGGAGACGATTACAGATTTGATTGGGATAAATGGAACATTTGGGAGGAAAGTTACAGATGAACCTGCAAGAATATTATAAGTATTATTTGACATTACATCAAAACAAATGGAATAGAAGACTTCATGTTATGGGGCAGTTTGCTACTATAGCGTTTGTTGGTATGTGCTTTTACACGAAGCTTTATCTTCTATTACTATTAGCGCCGTTTGTGGTTTACCCTTTTGCGTGGTCAGGACATTATTTCTTTGAAAAGAACAAGCCCGCCGCTTTTTCAAACCCACTTTACGCCAAGATGAGTGATTGGATAATGTTGAAAGATTATCTCCTAGGAAGGTTAAAATGACAAGAATAGTAGTCTTAGGCTCCACTGGAATGCTTGGTCATAAAGTGTTTGAACATTTTTCTAATCTTGAGGGCTACGAAGTGTTTGGCTCTTATAGAAACAAGTCTGTGGCACCTGATAAGAACTCTTTTGCTTTTGACGCTGAGAATCCTGACTGGTCGAAAATTCCTGAATGCGATTATGTTTTGAATTGCATAGGGGTAATCAAGCCATTCATGAAAGATAACACAATTGGTGCAATAAAAATTAACTCCCTTTTTCCTTGGGTGTTGTCCGAGTGGTGTGAAAATAACAACACTCGCCTAATTCACATAACCACAGATTGTGTGTTTTCAGGAAATGATGGCTCTTACACCGAAGAAAGCCTTCACGATTGTCTTGATGATTATGGCAAGTCAAAGTCACTTGGCGAGCCAACTAATTGCATGGTAATAAGAACAAGCATTATCGGAGAAGAGATTCACAAAAATGCTAGTCTTATTGCTTGGGCAAAGACACAAAAAGGAAAGAGTGTAAATGGATTCCTTAATCACGATTGGAACGGTGTCACCACACTTGAATACGCAAAAGTTTGTCAACAAGTTATTGAGAACGGGCTTTATGAAGTTGGGTTACACCATGTTCACTCACCACAATCTGTAAACAAATTTAAACTTTTGCAGATAATTTCTGATAGGTTTGAACTTGAATTAGATGTGAATGCTTTTGAGACTCCTAATAGTTGTGATAGAAGTTTATCATCAACAAAACAATTGATTAATAAATTGAATGTCTCTACTATTGAAAAGCAGATAGGAGAATTATAATGTTTAAATTAAAAAATGATGAATTTAGAAATTTGCAATCTAATTTAAAAAAGTTAAAAAAAGAAATAGAAGACATAGATAATAAAATAGAAAACCAAGGAATTGAGGCATATTTCAGTATTAATAGTGACATGCTAGAATATGCGCACAATGTTTTTGTTTCAATGAGGGTGTTAGGATACGTTAAAAATTTTATAGGAGAAGAAAATGAGTAACGGAACATTTAAACTATCAAATCAGGCAGTAGGTGCCCTAATGATGGCTCTTCAGGAATCACTACTAAACGAGTTGGACATCGTTCCAATCATCAAGGGATTTGAATTACAGACAGGTGAAGACGGACTTATCGTAGCCAACCCGCCTACTGTCCGCATCAGCAACGACAAACCAATTACCGAGCAAGACCTACTCAACTTGGCGGGTGACTAGTTGCCTCGTTACCGATACAAATGTGAGGACTGCGAAGAAGAGTTTGTAGTCCTTCATTCGTTCTCGGACACAAGAGACGAATGCGCCGTGTGCGGTCACATAGGCGTCACAAAAATGTTAGGTAAACCCATTGTCATGAACAAAAAAGTAGAAGATTCTAGAGATACTGGCGCGCTTACAAATGAATACATTGAAGCAAACCGAGAAGTTCTCAAAGAAATGAAAGAGGAAGCAAGTAATGGATTTTATGAGTAGGTTAGAGATGGTGCTATCATTATTATTGGTGCTGTCTCTCGGCATCAAC
>Ga0222718_10003749_pt1 | contig 12913 bp, 23 predicted proteins | sample C33_27DmetaG_FD_165045 | JGI IMG/M metagenome (GOLD analysis project Ga0222718, IMG submission 165045) | Estuarine water microbial communities from San Francisco Bay, California, United States - C33_27D | ecosystem: Environmental > Aquatic > Marine > Unclassified | place: USA: California... | reverse complement strand
AGTAGCATAACACAGTGTAACGCAAAGGGCTGGTTACCCTTTGTTGTTTCCTTTGGTTGGTTGGGAGCGAGGTCAGATTTATTTCTGGCCTCGTTTCTTTTTGTCTGCATTTTTTCTGTTGACAGGCATTTTTGTTTACGGTATTGGTTACTAATCAACAGCCAACAAGGAGAGAAAAGATGGCTACCAAACTAACCCACGCAGAATATGCAGCTAAACATACAGAAATATTTGCTTGTATGTCGGCGCACTTTTTAGCTGACCGTTTGCCCAATGATTGGGATACATGGAACGAAGAAAAGTTAGATCAATTCTTTAGTGACAATCATTGGGCACCATTTGAGTATTGGGATGTCAACGATGTCTACGAATTGATTGATGGTCTGACCGTTGACGTTATGAGCCTGATGGGATTGGAGATGAGCCGTGATTGAACGAACTTGGGAAGTTAAGGTAGAAGCAACGACAACCCGTGAAGTTATTGTCCGCGCTAACACAGAATACGAGGCACAGATAAAAGCCCAGATAGATATGGTGGGCTTAGTCGGTGGTGAAAATACCAAAGTTATATGGGCAAAGGTGATACCAAATGGCTAATCCTTCATGGTATGTAATCGAACATCCGTTCACCCGACCTAGTGTCAGCAACCCCTATTCATCTAGTTCGTTTGCTCTAGATGCAGCCGACAAGATACACGGTCAGCGGTTACGCCGTGTGAAGGTTGCTGATAACGAGGTTTGGGTTGGCGGAATTATTGTTTGCAGTCGTAGAAAAGCTATGGCATACAAGTTTAAGATAAAAGATTGGAAAGGAAGAACCTATGAGTGATCGTGGAGATTATAAGGTAAGAGTTCGCCTGACAACAGAACGTGAGGTGATTGTCAATGCAGAAGACTTCGATGATGCGGAATTTAAAGCTATCAAAGAGGCAGTAGCCCTAGTCGATGGTTACGATGCAGAGGTGCTTTGGGCTTTGGAACATGGAAGCCTTAGTGATTGGGAGAAAAAAGATGACTAAGATTGTAACTGGAATTGAATACTACAATGATGTAGTGCCGGAGTTTAACAGCAACGGTTGCCCTGACTTACTAGGTTGGGATGAAGCGATGCACAACAAGCTAGATGATGAGCGAGATGTCTGGGCAATCTTTCACAACAAAAAGATAGCTGAACTTTGCAGACCTGTCCTGTCGGATTTTTTCGACAAGCACCACAAAAACAACTACGATGAGTTTACATCTGGTGAGCCGACCTTTGTTTTTGAGACAGAACGTGAAGAAGCTTTCGGAGAAGCGACCCTAGATTGGTTTTGGGATGATGTGATTGGTGATTGCTTTGATTACGATTTGTGGGCAGACAAGGATGGCAACGTCTTGGATGCAGAGGGGGAGCCGTTTGACTGGGATAATGGGGGTTATCGCAAACAGAAACCATCATTCAAAAATTACCTAGTTGCATGTGAAAAACATTTAGCTTACGATTTTGAACATGCGATACGTCCTGTGGATTGCGCCGCTGAACATTTCGTTAGTTGGTTACAACAAGACCAAGAAAGATTAATTGAGTTGGGAAGGGAACTTTACAATGACCTGTACTACCAGACATTCGGTGACTAGAACCTGTCTCGCCTGTAACGGCAGCGGCATTGCCGAATACGACAAACCTAGAGTTGATCACGCCAATGGTGGCTGGATAGATAGCAGCTATGGTAAGTGTGATGTTTGTGATGGGCAAGGTGACCTACACGTTCTATCTGAATTTACCAGCTTGGACATGATGCTGTTCTTAAATGAGGTAGCTAAAATCTTAGAAGATGCCGACATAGTTGACAGCACACTAGATGACATATATGGTCACGTTAAGGACGCAAGAGATAAGGTGCGTGAATATATCAAATTTCATGGTTACGATGGAGACGACCGATGAGCCAACCAAACAAACTACTCGACCCAAACAAAACGTATTCAATCGGTGTGTGGGATATGCCAGTCTATTTAGTGGATGACTGCGGAGAGCCTGTTCGCAATGAGGATGGAACTATTGCCATCTTTACCATACCGAATTATGATTATTCATATCTTTGCGATGGCGTGGATATAGATGAATTAGAATTGCGCGAAGAAGGAGACGACTATGATAACGCTTAACCTACCAAAGAAACAAGTCAACGCCGTATTGGTAGCACTTGACGCAGAAATTGAGAGCCAATTAGGTGGCAGACCTGTTGACTGGGAGTATTTTCCAGAGGTTGCCGCATTGATGATGGCTTACTATACAACACGTTGTAAGTTCGAAGACGCTAAGTATGCGGACGATGCGTTTGAAACAGAAGTCGAGGATTTTTGATATGGGTAAGGTCAAGGCTTGGGCGATGCAGCTAGAAGAAGACTTCTGGTATCTTGCCAACAGTAAGATAGGCAACTGCGAATACTTTGGCGAATTTATGCAAGAGATGGAACAGCATCGTGATTTCTTGGGCTTGCACAACGACAAAGAATATGCTGAGATGTTGCGTGAAGCTTGGGATAACTACTGGAGTAAGTACATATGAGAACCGCTTGGGAGTGCCGCCATACACTGGCATATGTTTCGACAAGTGCAATCACGCCACGATACCCCAACGCGGCAAGTGATCCGCGCCTAATTAATGTCAACGATGAACGAAAAAAACTCAGGGAGATTGTCACTGAGAAAGAATGGCAAGGTAAAAATGCTGACGCAGAAAAATGTCAGATAAAAATATTGTCAGCCGCGTTACAAGAAGGACGATCCTATTACCCTGCATTTTAGTCAGCGGAGATTTTGTCAATGAATAATGTCAGCCTAAATATTGTCAACCGTGTAGAAAAGAAAACTACATTAAATCCCGCCTATCGTTGTGATGACTGCGGAGAACCGGCGATGGTTTATGTAGGCAATCTGTTTTACTGTCCGAAATGTTATCTAAAAAAAGAGGGGCAGCAAATAAAAGGGCTTGACCATGCCGGTTATTATCCTTAAAGGTAGGTAATCAACAAACCAACAAAGGAACCGAACCCATGAAAAAGGCAGATATAAACAAGCCAGCTATGACCATGTATCCGAAATCCGTTAAAGTGCTGGCGGATTATAACAGGAAAGATGGCAGCCCTAATCAGGTTGTAAAGCAATCTAAAAATGCGAAGCTTTCAAAAGACAAATTACCTGTAATTAAAAAGGGCAAGTTTAAGGGCTATGTGATTTATACCTTAACTCTAGAAGAACGAGCCACCTGTCCGCGTTCATGTTACCACTGGGATAATTGCTATGGTAATAACATGATGTTCGCGCACCGGTTGCAGCATGGCAGCGAATTAGAGCAGCGCATCAAAGATGAAATAGAAGAATTGTGCGCCACCTATAAAGGGGTGATTGTCCGGTTGCATGTATTAGGCGACTTTTATTCTGTCGATTATGTTGCAGTCTGGCAGTATCTCTTGACTAAATTTGATAACTTGGCGGTTTGGGGCTTTACCGGCTATGCGCCAGATAGTGATATCGGGCTTGCTATTCGTGCGGTTCGCGGCGTGTTCGGTGAGCGTTTTTCTGTACGATATAGCAACGCACCAACTTGGCAATTCAGCGCGAACAGTGCCGACCTATTCAAGCCAGTTAAAAACAAATCTATTGTTTGTCCCGAACAAACCGGCGCGGCGGAATCTTGCGCGACTTGCACCTTATGCTGGTCTGCACCGGAAAAACAAATCTTGTTTGTGACGCATTAGGAAATAATGTCAGGCCATGCTTTATCAGTTGGCAAATAATGTCAGCCCATGCCTGAAAATTTTGGGGTGTCTTGCCGTATCGGTTTGTTGGTTTAATCCGGCGGCGGGGGCATCATTGGATCAGTTGAGTAGCGGGGCTGATCTACTAGGGGCGGGGATTTTTCCCGCCTCTTTTTATTTCATTTTTGTTGTTGACCTATTCGGCGGGGCTATGGCATAAACAAATCAAGGCTGGTAGCAAGTACCATGCCAACAACCAAACAGAAGGAATAACCAACCATGTTTGATTTAATACCGACTCAATCAATTGATAACGCAAGGGCGAAGGGCAGCGACCTTTCATCCGTACATCATGACGTTTTTGACTGTGCAGTTTATCATGAATTTGCCAGCTTTGAACCGGTGCCAGTCGAAGCCGTTGTTACTGACGCTGATGGCATTGTTGAGCCGCAGCGGATGCCATACCATGCTTTGCGAAATACCCGAACAAACCGCGTTGTTGATGTGGTGCCGTTCAATCTGGACACCTATAACTTAACACCCCATGCCGAACTTATGCGGGAACAAGCGCACATTTTAAACGATTCCGGTTTGCGGGATTATTTGGGCAATGTTGAAGTTTGCGACCGGATCTATGAAGAGGGTTTGCGGGTGCACCGGACAATATATTTTCATGATCTAATCGACCGCAGCCGGACAAGATCAGGCCAGCAAGATGATACACGTTGCCGCTTGGATATTTTTAACAGTGTTGATAAGAGTTGGACGCTGCAAGTATTCAGCGGGGCATATCGTGATCTTTGCCGCAATACGTTGGTTTTTGGTGGTGAGAAGGCATATCACCAGAAGGCCAAACATACTAAAAATATGAATAGCGGCGCACTTATAACGAAGGGCGTTTTGGGCTTGGAAATGTGGGATAACCAGCGGGACACGATGCAAGCCTATCGCGAAATCGGCATGACTGAAAAGCAGTTTAATGACGTGTTGATCGATTCCGGCATGATCGACAAAGTTGGAAAGGTTGCCGCAAATAATGACGAATTGAAGGTAAACCAACGCAAGCTTGCGACCTTGCTTGATCTTTACGGCAAAGAAACCCGCGAATTAGGTGAGACAATGTGGGCGGCATTTAATGCTTTGACCCACTGGTCAACTCATTTGCCGGATGCCAATAAGGGGGGCAGGGATGAAAAGAAACGGCTTGATAAATCCATTGCTGTTCGTGATCTTGTCCAGTCTGACGCATGGCTAAATCATGCAGGAATGGTAGCGGCATAACATGGGCGAATTTATTGCTAATGCGTACAAGGTAGTTTGGATCATATTCCTTGTGCTTGCTATTTTAATGATCCTATAAACCAAAGCCCTGAGGGGCAGAAAGAAACCAACCAATGGCTAAATCAATTGAAACAATCCGCGCATCTCTTGCAAATGATCTTATCCTTGCTGAAGAGGCGGCAAGACTGGACGAACGCGAAAAGCTGAATGCACAATGGAAGGCGTACGTTGCCGAACTAGAGGCCAGCTATAAAAAACGCAATCAGGAATGGAACGAAAAACTTGTGCGTTTGTTTAGTGACCGCAACGGTGAAGAAACCGACCGGCAGCCGGTAAAGGTTCGCAAGCTTGGTTCGGGGCATTTCCGCATCATTCGGGAACTTCAAAAGGGTTTCACAGCTTGGCCGACCTTGATGGGCTTGACTGGTTATTCGCGGGCGACCGTTGCAACCTACATGAAAGAGATCAGGCATCATGGCTATGTGATCAAGACCCGCCCGAACTTGTCCGGCAATTCCCGCTTTCGGAAGCTTTACAAGATCGCTAGCTAATGCTATCAAAATCAGGCGGGGCAGCGGTTGCCCCGTCTATTACAATCGAAAGGAACTAAACCGACATGTCTTACAAAGCTTTTCTTACTGATACCGGCCTTGCCGATACCCGCGTCTGGAATATCAACTGGGCTATTGAGCAATTACATGTTGCAGTCAGCCAGCTTGACTTGACTAACCTTGCAATATTGAACGAGCACTGCCCCGAACTGGTGGCAGCGGCTAATCGCTATGGTAAACTTGAACAGGGGCTTGCTACGTTCGAGGGAACTCAACCGAAGTTTGCAAGGGAAAAGATCGCATTTCCTAGCCCTGCAATAGCAAAGTTAATCGGCAAAACCGGCTAACGAAACCGACGTATTCCTCCCCACCTTGACCCGCTTGGCTAGTCCGGCGGGTTTCTTTTTGCCTGAAGCTTAGTAAATACCGTTGCGGATTGATATCGCGGGATAATCTGGGCGGGGCTTATCTGCAGCATTGCTAACAAATACGCAGTCAATATCCCACCAGTAAAGTTTTCAATATCGTTTAAAGTGTCAGGCGGGATTTTAAAAAGGGCAATGTGTCGCGCTATATAAAGGGAAAACAGGCGGGATCATTCCGGCGGGTTTGCTTGTCGGGTGGTTTCCTTGGGCTTGGCAAGAGGGAGACCCCTTTGGGGGTTGGTAAGGGCCACTGGGGGGTACCCAGTACCTGTTAGCAACCTCTCCCGTGATTTTATCCGGCAGGGTTATCGATACGGGAATAAAACCGACGTGTAGGGGGAAGGGTTTGTCTGTGGTTTAGGCAAAAAAAGACCCCAAAGGGATCTCCCAGTGGGGTAAGAAACCGACGTATAGGGGGAATGGGGTGGTATAGTGTTATTTCCCGGCGGGTCTTACCCTCAGTATAAGGGTCAAATTCATTTTTGTCAAGAAAAAACTAACCAATACCGCTATTTTATACATTTGTTATTGACTTACAGGCTGTTGATGGCTATACTTGTGTTGTGGGGCTAGATTATTCTAGCGCATCCCGACAATTAACCTCTTGACTTGTAACAACAGGGCGATGTAGGCTAAGAAATCGGTCCCACAACTCTTTTCACAGGAAATCGACATGCTATATGAAGCAGCAATACTTGTCTGCCTGTCGGTTTCGCCCGACACATGCCACGAACTCAAAGATACACGCGGTCCATACGAGACAAAAGAAGCTTGTAAGGCTCGTGTAGACGAGATGTCTAGGTTTGCAATAACAGCTAACCTATTCGAACTCGATATCAAGTGGAAATGTGCGTCGGTTTCGGGACAAAACGATGAATCTACTTCCCCAGACACAAAAAAAGAAGGAACTAAGTCCTCAACAGGAAAAGTTCCTCGACTTTCTGTTTGAAAATGGCGGACAAGTCACAGCAGCAGCCATCGATGCCGGTTACTCGCGGGGTTCTGCCGCGTGGCTACGTTCTACGCTTGCTGATGAGATTATTGACCGTACAAAAACAGTCCTAGCTACTAACGCATTCAAGGCTGCAAGCCGCGTCATAGCAACAATAGACAATCCTACCCCTGAACGTGGAGACGACTTGCGCCTAAAGGCTGCTGAGTCGCTCCTAAACCGCGTTGGCGTAGCAAAGCAAGAACAAATCAACCACAATGTAACTGCCGTTCACGGCGTAGTATTATTACCACCTAAGAAAGAGGTAATTATTGATGGTTGACAGCTTAGATAAGTATATAGTTTGCGTTGAAAACGTAGTCCCACACGACTTGTGTGATGCTATACTCAAAGAATATGACAGTAACGCAGAATGGGAAAAGGCCCGTATAGGTGCCAGCAATCGTATAGATACTAAAGTAAGAAATTTAACAGGAATAAACATCTCAAATAACGATACTAAAATTAAGAATCCTGAAATAAGAAATAATTTGGATTTGGCGTTGTTTCAAAGTGCAGGTAGAGCCATACAAGGCTATCAAAAAGTATTTGAAAAATGTAATATCGAAGAAGATACAGGTTATGATTTACTTCGTTATAAAACAGGAGAGTTTTACAAAGAGCACGTAGACCACTTTAAAGCTTTTCCACGTACTGTATCTTGTTCGTTTAGTTTGAACAGCGAGTATGAGGGGGGTGAATTTTCTTTCTTCAATAATCAATTAAAAGTTCGTGTAGATAAAGGCTCTGCTATTATGTTTCCTTCTAACTTTATGTACCCACATCAAATTTTACCAGTAACGAGCGGTGTGCGATATTCTATTGTAACGTGGTTTAGATAATGGCTAACGATATTATAGATGTATACTGGACACCTCTAAACGAAAATACTCCTATATCGATTCTAAAGTATCAAGATCCTGTGAAAGCAATTTCAACCTTTCCTCACAAAGATAGTTTGATATTTAAATGTCCTGCATTCAAGGACTACTATAAAAACACATTTGCTTTAAAATTTCCTATCGATTACACCTTAGACATAGGTCCACAAGGTCAGCTATCTACACCAGACTATGACGCCGAACTAATTAACAAAATGTTTGTAGTACGCGATGCTTTGACTAAGTTTTACACGATGAATATTTTTCATCTAATGTTCAGCGAAGAATCCCTGCCTTTGCAACTTTCTTCAGCACACACGATGGATGAAAACGGCTTTGTAAATAATACTGTGGTAGTTCCCGGAGTGTACGATATAGGCAAATGGATACGCCCCATCGAATGTCCCTTTTTTGTAAAAGAAAATAATAACCGCGTGATCATAAAAGAAGGTAGTCCTTTTTGTTTTATTAAGTTCAATACAGAAAAAAAGGTACGGCTAAATAAATTTTCAATGACAGGCGACATGCACATAATACTAGATGAAATACTGGCTTCAAGAAATCATAGTACAAGAGTAGGACGACCTCTTGTGGAGTTCTACAAAATACTATCACAGTCACGGTACAAAAAACAATTTTTAAAGTTAGTGAAGGAAAACTTATTATGAGTGATTACGGAACTCGCAGCAAAGAATACCAAGCACAAGAACAAGCAACTCGTAAGCGTCAAGCTGCCGAAGCAAAAGCAGGTTCAAAGATTTCAAAACAAAAAGATGCAGAATACAGCGCAACTGAAAAAGCTAAACGCAAAGAACTAGACGCTGCTCAAACGGCTGTAAAGAATCGTATGAAGTCTTACGGCGGTGGCAGGTATCAACAACCTCGTCGCGCACTAGGTATCTTGAGTGATGCAAAGAGACTACTAAGAATCTAATGTCTGAAACCGACGAGCCAAAGCGTAAAGCGGGTCGACCTAAAAAAGATCCGAACGCACCGAAGCAAACGTACCAGCTATCTACGGCTGAACGTGCTCGTCGTGGTGCACAAAAGCGACTACGTGCCGCAAAGAAAAAAGCAACGCAAGCAACTAAAAAAGCAGAAGCACAAAGAGACTATGCACGTAAACTCGAAAAGACAATCGGAAAAGTCGAAAAAGGAATTAACGGCGACGGAAGTACAGTGGTCGACATGGGAGATCTCTCCGTTCTACCCGAATCCGTATCTGAACTCGTACAAGACAGTGAAATTGTATTTCAGCCAAACGCTGGACCACAAGAAGAGTTTCTTGCAGCGTCAGAGCAAGACGTTCTTTACGGCGGAGCCGCTGGTGGCGGTAAGTCGTTCGCTCTACTTGCTGACCCCTTACGCTATTGTCACAACCCTAATATGCGCGGCCTTCTTCTCAGACGCACCTTAGACGAACTAACAGAACTAATCGATAAGTCACGCCAGCTATATACAAAGGCATTTCCCGGAGCAAAGTTCCGCGAATCAAAATCCACATGGGTTTTTCCATCAGGTGCTACGATTTGGTTTACCTACCTAGACAGAGATAAAGACGTTACCCGTTTTCAGGGACAGGCTTTTAACTGGATAGGCATCGACGAAATAACACAATATCCAACCCCTTATGTCTGGGACTACCTTCGTTCTCGTTTGCGTAGTACCGATCCCGAATTACAGAAATCTTTGAATATGCGTTGTACAGCCAACCCCGGCGGTGTCGGTGGCTGGTGGGTAAAGAAGATGTACATCGACTCTCGTACAGAGAACGTCGCCTTCCCCGCATACGACATAGATACTATGAAGCCGTTTGTGTGGCCTACCGGTCACGAAAAGGCAGGTCAGCCGTTGTTCTACCGCAAGTTTGTACCGGCACGGTTGACAGATAATCCCCACCTCATGGCAGACGGTCAATACGAAGCCATGTTGAGATCGCTCCCAGAAGTCGAGCGGAAGAGGCTTCTCGAAGGGGATTGGGATGTGGCAGAGGGAGCGGCCTTCCCTGAATTTTCACGGAGCAGACACGTTGTCGAACCTTACGATCTACCTACCAATTGGCCTCGCATTCGAGCAGCAGACTATGGCTATGCCAGCCCGTCGTGCGTTCTTTGGGGGGCTATTGACTGGGACAACAATATCTGGGTTTATCGTGAGTTGTATGCTAAACACTTGACAGCAGAGCAGTTGGCTGATAAAATACTAGAAGCAGAGCAATTTGATCCGTTACCTCATTATACCGTACTCGATTCTTCCTGCTGGAACAAGACTGGCTTTGGACCATCTATTGCGGAAGTTATGATGAGACAAGGTGTTCGCTGGACTCCTTCAGATCGGAATCGTATTCAAGGTAAGATGGAGGTTCACCGCAGACTTGCGGATGATCCTTATTCACAGGAACCACGTCTTCGCATATTCTCTAACTGCCAGCACACAATCAAACAGTTGGCAGGTATCCCGCTATCAAAAACCAACAGCGAAGACGTGGATACTAAAGCGGAAGACCACGCATACGACGCTTTACGTTACATGGCAATGACACGTATGAGCGGGTACGCAGCAATCCACCAACAACTAGGCGCAATCAAGAACCACGTATATAAGGTTCAGGATGAAGTATTCGGGTACTAACGTATGGCTGAACTAACCAAACAAGAAAAAACCGTTGTCGATGCGTTCCTAAATACGCAACGAGCATTGTTTCCTGACGGCGACATTCCTTCTTTAGAAGAGGTACGCGCACGAATTGACTCCGGTAGTCACACCGTTGGTGATGCGTTCATTGCAAAGATGTACAACGATGGCGTACCGGATGAGCCTATTCTTGCTGAGTTAGACGAAACAAAAGATTTCTACAGTAAGTTCGAAAAGTCTTTTTCACGCGAAGTCGTCGGACCTGCTCGTAACACAACAGGTATTAGTAATAACATTACAAAACTTGAGAAGGGCGGTATCGATCTAGGTTCGTCCTTTTCTGATTTCGAAGAACAGTCCAAAACGCCGGGAAGCGGTATTAGCGAGGATGTTCGCAAGAATATCGTTCGCCCGTTCAAGGTTGCCTCTAACAACGTATTAGAATTGAAGCTATCGCGCACAGGAGCCTCTAAGGGCACCCGTAAGCTTGCAAAGGGTGCTATACCTGCTGAAGTCCTTCAATCGGTCTTACAGGGCATTGGTGACATCCCTGACGCGGTTACACGCGACGCGGTACTGGCATCCTTGCTGGGTTATCGTGGAGAAGACTTATCTAACATGCGTACAACTCGTGCGCTTGCCACACGATCTAAGCCGGTTCGTCCCTTCTACGATAGGGAAGCTGGCGTTGCTCGTGACCCCGAAGTAGCTACAGGTGGTGGTCGTAAGGCAAAGGGACCAGATAAACCGGCAGGTCCAGTTCTTCGTGAGATCTTGAACCGTCGCTACGACGCAGCAGGAGCAACAGGCGAACTCTTTCCGAACATGACTACAGGAAAGATCAGCGCAGCCCTCAAGAAACATGTTTTTCCGAAGATTCCACAAGACGTACAAGATAAGCTTCTGACTAAGCCATCTGGCTATACCGATCTTCGTCGTATCACTGCTTCTGCCATTGCTAACCAGCTTGGTCGTCCTGACCTTGCAAGTGAAATCATTAGTCACAAAGGTTCTGGTGAAAGTTTACTTGACAAAGTTATGACAGGATACTATACTGATGTAGAAGATATCAGTGGTTTACAACAACGTGGCGAAATCTTAGTAGCCTACGAAAAGATGATGGCAGATGCCGTTGGTGCCACAGATGCAAAAGGATTAGGCGAAGCCCTTCGCTTAGACTTAGCACCAGAGTTCAACGCACAATACCCTGAAGTAGACGCGATGGCAACTCCGTCGCAAGCACCGGTTCAACCGACTGCTGCTACTCCAGAAGAGATTGCACAAGGCGAAGCGTTTCGTGCAGCAAAGACTGCAGAGGCGACAGCTACAGCAGAACTCTCTGCACAAGAGAAAGCTGCAGCAGCCGAAGCTAAGATGCTAGAACGGGCTTCACGTGCACCGGAGATTGCCGAAGCAGAACGCAAGCTTGCAGAAGCTAAAGCCGGATCGAAGAAGGTAGCCCAAGTCGCATCAGGAGAATCTTTTTTACAGAAGGCTCTCAAGATGGCAAAGCCACTCAAGATGTTGGTTGGTCCTGCAGCTTTAGGTATATCTGCTCTTGCTGCTAAAGAAACAAAGGCAAGTGTCACACAACAAGCCGAAGCGTTAGGATTACCTAGTTCCGTTGCTGAAGCAGCAGGGACAGTAGCAGGAGCCACAGAGTTTCTTCCAGTTGCTCCTAGCGATGTTATCGCAGTAGGACAGTCTATGGCATCTCCTGTAGCTGATCCCGGATCGGCTCGTCCTATCGAACGTATCATGGCAGACCAGCCGAACCTGTTTCGCAATAACGAACCTGCCGCTCCTAGCGCAGATACGGTTGTTCCAGCAGCACAGCCACAGATAACAGAACCGGTACGTGTACCAGATGCTGTACAAAACGTACCCACCTCTTTTCTTTCTAACCCAGAAAGATTGAGCCAAGCGAGAAAAGCCGCTCGTTCTGGCAACGATGCAACCGGCTTTATTTCCTACACACCATAAACTGGGAGACTAACCAATGAACATGAACATGGGTCCAGCTTACATCATGAACAGCGACAAAACTAACGTTGACGACATGATGGGCTGCAACAAACTGTATCGGGAAGGTCTAGAGTTCGACACCAAAGCAAAGCAAGGTGTACTTACCGAAGACATGCCTAAGAAAATGACAAAGAAAGCAGTCGATCCTTCAGTGATGAAAATGGCTGAACAACGCGACTATTAAGGACACCTAATGTCTGATAATTTTCTACAACCCCCTGACGACGATCAGGTTGTAGTTGTTGATCCTGACGGAAACATGCCGGGTCTTGCCGGTTACGTTCGTCGCAAGTTTGAAGATTCCGAAAATGGTCGGTATGCTTACGAGCAACGCTGGCTAAAGGCATTTAAAAACTTTCGTGGTATCTACGATTCTACAAC
>Ga0222718_10003747_pt1 | contig 12917 bp, 21 predicted proteins | sample C33_27DmetaG_FD_165045 | JGI IMG/M metagenome (GOLD analysis project Ga0222718, IMG submission 165045) | Estuarine water microbial communities from San Francisco Bay, California, United States - C33_27D | ecosystem: Environmental > Aquatic > Marine > Unclassified | place: USA: California... | reverse complement strand
CCTTCTTCTAGAAAAATAAAAAAATCGCAACCTTCGATGCGTTCTCCTGCTAGTAAGAACCTATTCATTTGCTCATTACCTTTCTTATCTCTTTGTCTAACTCTTTTTTATATGTGCTGTTGACAACACTCTTAGCTATCTGAAAAAAATCTAATATCTTTCTGTGTTGCACAAATGGTTTAGCAACTGCTAATAGTTTTCTTTTACCACCTGCTTGATTCTTCCACAAGGCATCGTTCGCAAACGTAATGTTCTTTGGTGAATCTACTTTCTTAGACTTCAAACCTATTATGTTTCCATACTTGTTTAGTCTTTCACCGCCAGCAGATGTTACTGGTACAAGCATTGATGTTTTCTCTGCCCTTTCAACACCACCACTATATGCATATCTAAGATACTTAGCTGCAATGTCTTTAACAAATACTAACGCTGCTAAGTCATTGGGTTTGGCTTGGAACTTCTTAGGCATGACAATAGATTTAGTTGTGAATGGCGTTGGTCTATCTAATTTCTTTTTAAGTTGTGCAACCTCTGCCTTTACAACTTTATGTCCTACATTATTAATTGCATTAGCCATAGCTTTAGGTGCATGTTTTCTATTAAAGAGATTAAGTTTTTTCTTAACTTCTCTTTCGTTTGTTTTAATCTTTATAGATATAGTCATAGTTCCTCGTAATGTGCTATTAACTTATCAATATACCATTTAGCCTTTTGTAAGTCTTGTATGTTAGCGTTCTTCATACGATGTCTGTGTATGTACTTAATAGCTGAACCTTCTAAATAACTAGGAAACTCTGAGCCTAGTTGTTGTTTGATGTACTCAATGCACTCTACTGTTCCATTGTTATAGTGCAGAGGTGCTGATACTGGGTCATGTTTTTTCTTCATAATACTCATTTTTATTTTACTCCTTTTAGTTAATTTATCTTCTGTGTTCTGAAACGACCACTCTAAAAATCTATCTATTGCTTTTCCTATCATCTTTCTTTTTCTTTTTCTTTTTCTTACCAAAGATAGCTTCATAGTTATCTTCATATTTCTTTGTATCTTCAGGTCTTCTTTTATCACCCTTACCACCATGCCATTTAGTCATAACTTATCCTTGCAAAATTTACAGTCTTATCTAATTTAGACAACAACTCTTTTGCTTTCATAAAGTCTGATGGGATGCATCTAAGTAATTCCTCTACACTAAAGATCATCATGTCAGGCTCATCTTTATGTATCTTGTTTAAGATTGGCTTCTCATCATCGGTATCACAAACAATTGCTGTTTTCTTATCAAAGTTAAAACATCTTGTATTAGGTTGTATTCTCATATAACCACTTTCTTCACATTTCTTATTAAGTGCATCAAAAGCTCTATGCATCATTTCAACCATTTGTATTTTCTTTTTTGCATGAGCATCATGTAATGTATCTTTTAATAACATTTCAGCTCTACAAAATTTAATTTCAAAATTAACACCAACCATCTTAAATATTCTTTTTCTACTACCCCACCTCTCGTATGTTTCAGATTCATAAATTCTTAATTCTTTTAATTTTGTATCTAAAGTTTCATCTAAATATGTTTTCATTGGATTGGTCTCATTTTGTGAATTATAAGTGGATTGGGACTGGTTGCTTATAAAAAGCAAACCAATCCATCCAACTTTTGGGTAATTTGGCACTAAAACCAATCCAAAAACAGTCCAAAACCAATCCAAAACCAATCCAATTAATATAACTCATTATCCCACCTTTTAGATTGATAACCTTTTTTTTCATGATAATGAACTAAATCATTTTTGTATAAATCCCTTAGCCTAGTTGTAGCAGTTTTATCAATTATATTTAACATTGATGCTAATATAGGTGCTTTGACCCAAACATCACTCGGACTTTTTGGATTCTTTTCTAACTGATAATCTTCTATTGCTTTATTTGTTTCCCTTCTTGTTGGCGTCCATGTAGTGTATTTAGGCTTTTCATCAGTTTCTAACAATAATCCTGATGTAACACCCTTAAACCCTTTTAGCTCTACTTCTTGAAATTTAAGATACATTTCATCAATAGGCGTACCATCTTTTACTAATGTTTGCTTTAAATTAACTAACATAGCTGCATCATCACTATTCTTATCTCTATCTACCTTAAACTCATAATCTAATGCTGCAGGTAACACTGAGCTTCCTCTTGATCTTGCACCGCTACCATGTCCAGTGTGATGCACAATAACAATAGATGCATTAAATTCTTCTTTTAAATCATCTATATGCTGTATAAACTTATTCATATCCTCAGTACTGTTCTCGTTAAGACCGTAGTTTCTAGCCAAAGTGTCCACAATAATCATTCCTATTGAACCTTGTTCTTTTTCTATGTTTCTACAAACCTCTTGTAGATTTTTAAAATCTTCATTATCACCAATTCTTGTACCTCTATTACTAACTAATAAAGGCTTATTCTTTAAACTGTAGTCGTGATGTTGCTCATGGCTTTTTATTCTCCGACCCACTCCAGTAAAACCTTCACCCGCCAAATAAAGCACTGTAGCTGGTTTAGTTTCATAACCATAAAAAGTCCTTCCTGATGCAACAGCACATGCCATATCAATAGCTATAAATGACTTACCACTTTTAGCTGCACCAAATATAGATGTTACTGTGCCACGTTCTATGCATTTGTCTATCAACCAATCAGGCTCGGTTATGTTTGACATAATCTCATCAACTGTTTGGAAATATAGACTGGCTCTTGGTGCTTTTATCTCTTTAAATTCATCCATACCTTCTATGTATGTCACCAAATCACCTGACGTTGGAAAATCACCTCTTATATGTGCATCCCATAAATCATCTTTAGGTTCAAAATGTGATGGTGGAGTTACTACTTTAACTGTAGATTTATTTTTAGTTAACATATCTGCTATTTCATTAGCACACTTTAACCCTGCTTCATCGTTATCAGGAAATATCCAAACTTCCTTACCATACAAAGGCGACCAGTCAGACTTTTTCCAACTATTAACGCCACCATGCCACGTTGCACAGTCGCCATCATATATCTTCTCTGCACCTCTCATGGCCTTTTCGCCTTCTGATACAATTATAGGTTTATCTGTATGTTCTGCTTTGTAATATAAAGGCATTAAACCTTCAGGTCTTTTTAACGACCAAGAACCATCTGCGTTCTTTGTAAAGGGTGCGTATTTTTGTCTAATATTATGCCCATCAGGAAACCTCATAACCCAAAAATCTACTGCATACTGCACCGCTACAGATGCTTCAGACAAAAGTCTACCCATCTGTTTTCTATCAAATGATCTTGCATTGCCCTTGTTAGTGCCATTTGGGGGAGTCACACTAACGCTGAGTAAGGAGTCAGTGGACAATGCTTGATCATAACCAAACTGTTTTAAAACTGTATTAACATCTTGATTCATATGTTTTATTAAATCTATGATTCCACCGCCTACGCCATCTTCAAAGTCATAGAAAGTACCTTTTTCAAGGTTAAGAACCATACTGCGATGAGTACCCCATCTCATTTCTGTAGATGAGATACTCCTTGGTTCACCTAAAAGTTGCTTGGCAACTTCAGGTGCTATTTTTACCCAATCAACAGATTGCATCAGAAAGGAATATCATCGTCAGATAGCTCAGATGTCTTTACTATCATGTCATTCACTTTATCTGCAAGACCTTCATTTGGTGATACAAAACCATCATCATCGTCTGTTGGTGCATCAGGGTCTATATACCAATCAGGTATGGCATTGCCATCAAATCTATCTGCCCATTTACTGAACTTAAATGAAAGCTCTGATGAACTACCCATGCCAACCTGTATGATTTCTGATCCAGTAAACTCTACAACTGGCAACTTGCCTACATTGTTAGCTCTATCATTCCAAAACAAGTCTAAAATGCTATCAAAAGCACTTGATTCAGCAAAAGTAAATCTTTGCCATAGATAAGCATGCTCTGCACCATGTGGCATTACCCAACATGAAAAGGCTCTTTTCCAATCTTCATCAGGTTTAGGCTCAACTGAACCAAACTTAGCGTCCCATTTGTATTGAAAACCATCGGCCTTTGTATATCTACCCCATCCTGATTTAAAAGTTTCAGGGTCTAGCTGTAGATATTTAACATCAACCTCAGTTTCACCATTAGCATAAAACCTCTGACCCATTGTTTTGAATCCTAAGTAGATTTGCTGTTTATTTTCGGTATTTCCCATACCTCCAAGAATACTCATATTATTTTTCTCCATTTAATGTATCGTTAAATCTTCGATACTGTTTATATAATCAGTTTCAAGTTGTGAATAACATCTCTCCTTAAAACCCTGATAATCCTCATCGTTTATGATTCCTAAGAACTCACATGCAACTTGGATTTTATTGTAGGAATTCCTACAAAACTCTTCAAAATCTTCCTCAAATAAATAGCTATTTAAGTCCATTCGCCTTTTGTACGACTTCATCTAACCTCTCACATACTTCAGATAGTGGACACATATAGTATTGTTCCCAATTCTTTTTATACCCACTCTCCATTAAATATAGAGGTATTACACACATAATCTTACGCCTATCATACTTATAAATTAAAACTGGTATTAAATTATCAGCAGCACTCTCTACCGCTTGATTCCACCAGTCGTTTTTAAATACATCACTTTTGCGATTACCTTTGTATCTTTTACATTCTATTGCCAAGTTATCCCAGTAAATATCAGCCATTCCTTTAGTTTGATACTGATCTAGGTTTCTTTTAACAGTCTTGGTGCTACCTTTAGATGCAAGATAAGTATTAATCTTTTTAACTATCACTCTCTCAAATGCAGCACCTTTTGTTCTACTGTTAATTGGCATCTATAAAAATCTCCTTCTTACCAGTAGCATGATAAGTAATAGTCAATGTGTCACCTTGTTTTACTTCAGTATAACCAGCACCATTATTAACGTGGATATACCATTCATCTTTCTGCTTATTCAGCTTTAATCTTTGCGTTTCAACTATATCGCTATACTGAGTCATTGTTCTTTTCAGCTTCATAAGTCACCATGCCTAGTTTAATTAGCATCTGACTGGCTTGCTCTATTGTTAAGTTGTTTTGTATTGCAAAGATTTTTATGTCTTTGTGTAGCTCTTCAGGAATCCAAAGTGCTTTTTTTATTATTTCATCCATTGTTTCGACTCTCCATATTTATATTAAAATTAATTTGATAATAAAGCAAAGACTTTATTACATCTTTCTCCAAAAACCTTATACTGTTGTTAAGGGCAAAGGATAAACTCTCCATACTATACTCTAATACTCTCATTATCTTATTTGCCCTTACTTTTTCTTATAATTGTTATTCCGCAAAATTTCAAACCAAATTTATGAACGCCACGAATTCTGCGTAAAGTTTTTGCAAAGTTTAGACATATCATGTTATCTGACCTATTAAATTTTTTTGCTAAAGTTCTATATGTAGTAGGCTTATCCTTCATTCTTTCTTTATATATATACCAATTTCTATAAATAAGACTTACTTCAAATTTATAATACTTTCCATTTCTAGGATTCTTTAATGATTTATAAATAAAAAGGTGTTGTTTAGTAAGTTTTAAAAACCAAACAAAACTAACTAAAGTAAATTTATAAATACTCATAAAACCAAATCAATAACATTAGGACTATTATAAATACTCAATGTTTTGCCCTTTTTGTATTCTTTAAAGTCCTCTAGATAGCTCTCCATGATTGACCAACCAAAGTCCATCTGATCTTTAGTCATTCTGAATACTTTAGATGCGTAAGGATAAGTCTTCTCTTGGGCAACAAACATAAAGTCAGTTACCTTATATCCAGCAGCTTCCATACCACGCCTATAATAAGATGCTTGTAGATCATACCTAAACTTCTTAACTGACATTGCAAAAGAATAAGGTTCAACTGATTGAGTAGTTTTGTAATCCACTATAACTATCTCATCTTTAGAATCAGTATTATCTAAAGGTGGACATATCAAATCAGGCCTACACTTACATAACACATCATCTTCATACCAATAGAAACTACTCTCAGCTACTTTACCCTTAGCATCAAGATAGGCATTACCTTCATAAATCATGTTCTCTTTCATGCTAAAAATAGTACTTGCAACATCTTCATGTAACACTATATAACCATATAATTCTTGTTCAGCCTTTTCTTCTTTATATGCTTTTGTGTAGGGTGAGCCACTCATGACCCATACTTCTTTGTCAAAGGCTTCCTGACCTTCTACAAGCAGTGAATGAGCAGCAGTTCCAAATCGCATCGCTGGTGTTGTTTCTTGTTGATGCTTTATTGCATGTAGTTGTGATTCGCCAAACCTTCTGATAAAACTACTGCTAACACCAACACCTGCATGATAGTCTTTGTTTGGTATATCTTTAAACACCCATGCTTTGCCACGTTGCTCAGACTGGTATTTTTTTAACTCTTCTATCATTGCACTATACCCATAAGGTAAGCTATCTCAGTCAAAGACTCTCTGACCTTATGCTCATCATTGCCAACTTGGACTAAAGTGTCTCCAGTTAAAAGGTTTTTGTAATAACCTCTTATTTCTCTTTTAGGTAGTCTAATTTGACCTGCACCCACTATGTTAAATGTTACTTCGTTTGTTTGCATACTAACTCCTTATTTAATTAATATATAAATATTAATTCATAAAAATATAAAAAGCAAGTATTTATTTTAAAGGGTTTAATACTGGCACTTGGCTAAGTGTATCTAAGGTTTCTTGTAGGGAATCTATTTCTAGGGTTGGGGTGATTATCTTTTTATCAAAGGTAAAGTAAGTTTGCGAAGTAGTATTTGGCTTGAAGAGAATTCGCTTATGTTCTTGGCTGAAGAAAACAAAAGCAAGAATATCACAATGATAGTTTTTATAAATCTCTGACATTGCTCTTGATGTTTCAGATGCAAAAGTATATTTGCCTTGTCTTGACTCTCTTCTTGTTTTAACTTGTATTGTGTATTTTGCATTATTTATCTCAGCTAGGATATCTGCTGGGTGCTTGTCTTGCGTTGGATAAACAAAGTCAGCATATTCTAATAAGAATGTTTGTACTAAGGATTCACCCAAAGCACCAAGTCTTGAATTACTTTGATGATCTTCCGATGTTTTGTTTGCCATCTTTAGTACAAAGTGCTAGTTGTCTTGAATTGTAGGATGATCTATTTGGTAGTTGCACATGATAACGAGAATCTAAAAGCTCTTCTGATGCTTCTAACCACATTCCCATTTCCATCAAGGCTCTTGTTCTTCTAAAGTTCATAAAACCATTTATGCCAAGATTAAACACTAGGTCTATGCAAACCATTTGTGCTTTTTCAGGAAAGCTACGCCAAACTGCCCAATGTTTATCTAAGTTTTTAATAACTCTATCTATATCATTTTCTAATAGGTACATAGCTTCATCTTCTGATATGCCATTGTCTGTTAAATTTCTGCCTACGCCTATGCTAGTTTTATCAGCACTACATTGATATAGAGTACACATTAAGCCTTCATGCCTTATTAGCATGTCTTTTACTTTATCGTACATAAGGCTTCCTTATAAAAAATGCTGATAGTAATCCAGCACCAACACCAGTTAGTAATGCTTCTGAATACCATGAATAAAAATGAGTAGGATGCACCAAAAGATCAGCTACAAAAGTACAAACACCTAAGATAATCGCTGGTGCATATTTGTATTGCATAAACTTTTGATATTGAGCATTTTTAGTAAGTAGAGCTAAAGTAGCTGCAATAATTCCTGTAATGTTTGCTTTCCAAAAGTGAGTAAAGGTTAAAGCACTTAGATCGCCTTGTACCATCATAGGATAACAAACAGCAAATGCTTTTGCCCAGTTTTTATAAAACTCTGTGTTCTTGATTTTATTTAGTATTTTCATTATTAGTCCTCTTATATGCTTCTAATTCTGTTCTTAAAATAATAACTTCTTTTTCTAATTTTATCACCTGTTCTTCAAGCACTCTTATATCAGGAAATATATATTTATTTTGATTGGCTCTTAGGTTTTGTGTTTCTCTTAAATTAAAATCTATTCTTTCAGTTGTATGTGCATAACCCCATACAGCTAAAGCTGAAACACCTATGATTTGCAGAAGATAACTAAGAGATATGTTTAAACTTGATTTATCATCAACTTTGGCTATTTGGCTCATTACTTACCTACGCCTTTTACCCTCTCAAAACTTCTCATGCCACCTAGTCCTAGCATACCCATAAGTACTGGTAACATAGTTGTTGTATCTGCTTGGGGTATGTAGATTCCAAAAGCTGTTGCTATAGGGCTGATAAGAAAGTTTACTGCAAAACCCGCAACACATACCCAAGCTGTAGCTGGTCGCCAAGATGATTGAAACCAAGTACCTTTAGCTTCTGCTTTATTTACTTCTATTTGTGCTTTAGCAATCTCATGGATGTGCTTTTGTGACATGGTAGCAATTTCATGTGCTATCTTTTGTTTAGTATCAGCATCAGGAATAAACTTATCTAGTAGCTGACTTACTGGTTCAATAAGTTTGTCTATCATAATCTATATAAGAAAATCCTTTAAAAGAATCAATAGCATTGATATAACTATTGTAGTTAGACCGCCTTTTATCCAATTATTTAAACCAGCAATATCACCATCTAGTTTTTCAAAATGCTTAAATGCTGTAGTCCACCTCTCTGCACATTGTGTCTCATGTATTTGCAAAGATGCATGAACTTCTTGGGCGGTCTTTCTAGGCATTAATCTTCCTTATCTTCCTCTATTGTGTCTGCAAATGCTTTTTTATTTATTTCAAAATAATCAGCAGTCATTACATAATCTTCATAGGCTTCTTGTAATCTTTGCAACTTTCTTTGTGCTGCATTTAGTTTACCAGCTATATTTGCCTGTTCTTCTGATAAATCCTCTGCTTTAAAGTCTCTATCGTTATATGTAATTATTACGTTTTTTTTCTCTTCAACCATTTGTCTCTCCTAATAATTATTACTTAATTTTATTATATATAAATTTAGGCCTATGACCATATTGCAGATGCAATATCTTGCACTAATTGATCTTCACCTGAAACATCATCACCTTGACTAAAGTGCGATACTTTAGTTGCTGTTACTGGTAATTGCTCATCATCAGGGTCATCAAATACATCGTTATACACCACCATAAGTGTTGGATAAGTTGTTTCACCCTCTTCTGCTGGTACTGCTGGATAGGTTTCTATCCTTTGCACTGTTCTTGTTAATGTTATTGCCATTTTTTTCTCCTATAAAGTTGATATTATAAATGCTAAGAGTTCATTATACCTAACTCCTAGTCTTGTTTGCTCGTTACCATCATCATCAGTCCAAGTGCTAGATATAAACATACCATAGTCACTTGCATCTAATCCTTCTGCTGTAAAAGCATCTTGCAAGTCTTGTGCTATGACACCAAAGTGGTATCTAGCATCATCGCCTTTTTGTATTACTGCTGATTGCCATTTAAATCTTCTTATTAAACCTTTACATGCTGTGGCTACTCTTTGCTCTGCATCTGTTAAGGCTTGTATGTCTTGCTTTTCGTTTCTATCAGAAGTGTTAATAGTGCCATTGGTTGCATAGATATCATCAAATCTAGCACCTGAATTACCTAAGTCCATAGTGTCGTCAACAGTAGAGCCATCTCCTTTACAAGGTAGAGCTGCATTTGTTACTGTATAATCTATAAATCTAAGACCAAGTCCTGCACTACTTGTAGTACCACTTGCAATGTATATATCATTGCCTAGTGAACCTGATACACCAACCTTACCCTTAACGCTTCCAGAAAGACTTAAATTAATATCATCATCAATAGTGGTCTCTTCTTCTATTGTGATCTTGCCTTCAGGATTTATAGTAAGAGCTGTATTAGTTGTTTTAAATATTAGTGAATCTGAGTCAACACCTGCTTTAAAAATAAGATTGTTGCCTTCAGAAGACTTAATAATAAAATCATCTGTTTGCCCATCATCACCAAGAGTATGACTTGCACCAACTGTGATAGCATCAAATGAAACATCAGTATCATGCATAGCAAATTTTTTCCAAGCTGTAGTTGCTGAGTTATTAGTTTTTCTACCATAAAAATCTTGGTCAAAAAAACTACCTGCAATTTGCATAGCATAGTTGTTGGCGTTGTTGTTATGTCTAGCTTCTATTAAATGTTGCCAAGAAGAAGCACCTGAATAATAGTTGCTTGGTGATGCAGTCTCAAAAAAACCTGATTGTGAAGCAATAGTACCTGCATTATCTTTAGTAAATGTTCTTGAACCATTAGTACCATAATTTAAAGTTGATGAAGTACCGCTTGAATCAAGTGTTAAACTTGCTACATTAGTGAAGGCTCTTGAGGAGTTTATTATTTGTGTTCCTGATCCTGTTCCACTTAAAGGTTTAACATACAAACCTTCCTTGAACATTAATTTGCCATCTGCAAGTATGGTTGCGGTAGATTCGCTACTAGTAAATACAAAAGCATTACCTGAACCATAAGATGAACCATCAGCATGGTAATATCTTATGTCACCATATTGTGCATAACTACCACCTGCATGGTCACTAAACCTTAATCCTGAAGAAGCACCGTTAGTGCTTGAATAGATTTTTGTATAAGTATTAGAAGTTATCGTTTGTTCACCACTAGAGATAGTTCCTATATTTTGTAGATTATTAGAATTAAAATCAAAAGTGCCTCCACCACCAATCGTAAGTCTTGCAGTTTCATTTGTACCTAAAACTAAATCCCTTGCACTTGAATTGTGATAGATATGCATAGCAGAGCCATCTAAAGCAATAGCACCTTGATAACCATTACCATCAACTTCTAATTGTCCATTAGCAGAAGCATCCATGCTAATGTTTGTGCCATCTCCTGCATGAAGGTTGCCACTAGATGTAATAGCACCACTAGTAATAGTTCCTATATTGGTTAGGTTTCTTGAGCTTGAAATAACCTCTGTTCCTGATACTTGATAGGCTAAACCATTTATAATATTTGATGCAGAGATACTTCCTGCAAAGATAGCGTTTCCACTTGTATCTAATTGAAGTCTAACTTGTGGTGCAGAACCATCAAATACACGAAAGATTCCGTTATAGTTATCAATGTTGATGCCTTCATTAGAACCTGCGCCTGTGAGGAAAATCTCTCCACCTTCAGCACCGCTTGTATCTCCATTAACAGTTATATTTCCACTAGAGATAGTTCCTGCAAAGGTAGCGTTAGATGATGAATCAATGGTCATTACATTTGCTCCATCGTCTTGTATTCTTAATAATTGTGTACCACCACCGATTATGTTTAACCTAAATCCTGAAACAGTATTAGTTGCAGTTGATGTAATAAGTGGTGCATCACCACTAAGATGTAATATAGATGCAGGACTAGTCGTCCCAATACCCAAAGCCTCAGCACTAGCATCCCAAAATAGTTTAGCTGTAGTTCCTGTATCTTCGTAGAAGGAGATGTCTCCGCCTTCACTTATAGTTAAGCGATCTAATAATGAAGTAGCTGACCCAGTTTTAAAATTAAACTGACCTAAACCTTGTATAGAACCTCTGTTTTCTATTTCAATAGAAGCAACAGTTCCAACACCTTGGTCTGATGGATCATTTTGATTTATTTTTATTTCTGCAAGTGTTTGTCCAAGAGATAAAGAGGTATCAGTATTATTCAGCGTTATAACAGAAGCATCACCATCAACAGTCAAACCATCAGCAGTTACTGTTCCTGTTACGTCTATTCCTGTACCATTTGCTCTTAAACGTTCAACACCATTTGAATATAGAACAACATTTCCATTATTAATGGCTTCAATCATTTTTGTTCCATCAGCTTTTTGTAAATTAATTTGTGTGCCATTAGATTGAATATTTAAAACACCAGTACCTGCATCATTTACATAACTATTAGACCCATCATGGTAAATCTGTAAATCTGAACTTGCTCCGAAGATGGCTTTGTCGTTATCGCCAAAATTGATATCAGCACTTGTTGTAAGACCATCTGTTGTTATTACGCCTGTTACATCTATGCCTGATGTGCTTACAGATAGATAAGTGCTACTCGCTATCTGTGAATCTATTGAACCTGCTGATGCATTGATTTGACCACCAGTTCCAGTTGTAATTAATCTTAAATCAAAATCATCTGTGTTTGGTCTTTTTAGATCTATGTAAGCACCTGAAACACCGCCTAGTTCTATAGTTCCATAACCTGAAGAACTTGCAGTAAAACTTTGTGCTGATACATCTGCTGATGAACTTATATTGCCTGTTACATTTAAAGGATGCGAAAAGTTAAAGCTATCGTTAGCTGTGTTCCAAGTTAAGGTAGCATCTTCTGTAGAACTTACAGCATCTTGAATGGTAATACCTGCACCATTAGCTGAAGCTGATGAATCACCTGTTGAATAGTTAAGGGTAATGTTTTTGTCTTTTACATCTAAGTTAGCTGTATCTATAGTTGTTGTAGTACCTTGAACAGTAAGATCGCCTTCAATAACTACATCATCATCAAATGTTTTAGAACCTCTTACTGTAGTTCCTATATCTAGTGTAAATGTAGCATCACCTGAAGCAAAAGAAGCACCGCCTGTTAGACTACCACCTGATGTATTTATAGTTACACCTGTAATATCTCCTGCACCTGTATTAACACTAGAGCCATTCCAGTATAAAGTACCGCCTACGTTATATAAAAGGTCTGTTGTGGTTGATGGTGCTGTGCCTTGATCTAAATTTAATATTGGCGTTTTGGTTTTACCATGTAACTCAGTTAAAGGTGTTCCATAACCATTTGCTGAAGTTAATTGAAATGTAGCTATTGTGCCTGATGCTGTAGAACCATCATAACCTTTACCT
>Ga0222718_10003746_pt1 | contig 12920 bp, 19 predicted proteins | sample C33_27DmetaG_FD_165045 | JGI IMG/M metagenome (GOLD analysis project Ga0222718, IMG submission 165045) | Estuarine water microbial communities from San Francisco Bay, California, United States - C33_27D | ecosystem: Environmental > Aquatic > Marine > Unclassified | place: USA: California... | reverse complement strand
AACTCTTGTTACTATGTCGTTGTTGTTTACCCAACGATGATGCGTAACACCAAGACTGCTAACGTAGGTTGGCCATCCAACTCTTGGTGAGCCATAAGTGTAAAGTTCCTGCACAGGTTCTACTTCTGGGTATAAGTGACAACGGCTTGCCATAATTGTTGCCATAGCCGCTCCCAATGAATGGCCGCAAAACCATATTGCTTTTTTATCATTTGCTTTATGTTGTAGATCTTCTAATACTAAAGGCCATAGTTCGTCTACTTCTGTTTTAAATCCTGCATGGACTCTACTTACAGTTTCTGCTATTACAGGAAGTGCATTTGCATCTGCTTTGATATCATTGTATTCTGTAGGCTCAGTTCCTCTACAAGCAATTACAAGATCATGCTTGTTCATAAAGCGGTATGCTTGTGCTCCGTCTACATTATAAAATTCTACAGTGGTAAAACCAAAGGTTTTAGCCTGTTTAGTGGCTTCTTTTGCATCTAAGTATGCAATTCTTGATAGTTTAGCGAACAATAAACTTCTTTCACCAAAAGTTAAATCTTTGATTGACATTATGCCCTCCTTCATTATACAATATTTATTTGTTAGTTGCCATAAATAGTAGTAAGGAAACTGTATTATGAAAAAACGCACCAGATCAATACTCGAAGAGTTGAATAATCTTCATCGTGACAGAGACAATGACTCTTTTATTGCCACTACAGGTACTAATCTTATCGAAAGTGCTGTTAACCTATTAAGTCGAATCAACGAAACATATGGCGCTGAAGAAGCATTAGATCTTGAGCGTAGATTCATTAACAGTATTAGAACAGCCGACCCTAAGAAATTTAGAAGAGGCGTTCAAAAAGTACAAGAGAGCAAAAAGGGACAGTAACATGATTCTTAAAGAAGGTGGAAATGTTTTCAAAAACGACGATGGAACACCTGTTACCCAACGCATAAATCAAAAAGATGTAGACACAACACTAAGATGGGCAGAGCAAATTGTAGGATTTGATTTGGTTAATCACAAATTAGGATCAACAGGAATTAGAAGTACCAGCGGTGATATGGATATTGCTGTCGACAAAGACAAGGTTTCTAAAGACGAGTTGGTTGCAAAATTGAAAACGTGGAAAGATAAGAATGCCCCCGACGATGATGACAGAGCCTGGTTTGCTAAATCTGGTATTAATGTACATTTCAAAACACCAATCAATGGTAACGTTAAGAACGGCTTTGTACAATTGGATTTGATGTTCGGCGAGCCGGAGTTTATGAAATTTGCTATGAAAGGCTCAGGAGATGATACTCCTTACAAAGGTATGCACAGAGCAGTTCTTATTTCAAGTATTGCAAAGTTTCACGGATATAAATTTAATAGTCAGACAGGACTTGTAGATAGAATTACAAACAAAACTGTTTCAAAAAACCCAGACGAAATTGCACAGTACCTCTTAGGAGATAATGCTAAAGGACAAGACTTAGACAGTGTTGAAACTATCGTTGCTAAAATCAAAAGCGATCCTAATTATAAAGCAATGGTAGATGATGCTATGAAGTATTTTGAGAAAGACGGTTTGACATTACCTGAAGCAATTGAGCCTCGAGGCGTCGAGTGGTTTAGAAACACATTGGATAAGTTAAATGAAATTTAAAGATTTTAAAGTTGAAGCGCCTAAACAACCTGCTCCTGTAAAATATAAGGATCAGACTACTACTCAACAAATTACAGATCCAGGCGAAAAGGATAAGAATGATTCTAAGGCTTGGAGAAGAGGTCGCGACTTGGGTCAAGTAGGTGCTGGCAACAAAGGTAAAGGAACACTGAGTGGCATAATCGGTGCAGTCAAAGATACTGGCAAGGAACTTAAGACTTGGTACAAAGATGGTCAAGACAAAAAGCCTCAAGTAAAAAAAGCAGAACCAGAAACAGTAGGGTCGGGCGTAACTACAGCAGGAAAGTTATCAAGTGATCCAATTTTTAATACCAAAGAATTAAAAGACGGAACTAACTTTGTTGATGAAAAAGGAATTCAATGGACTTTTAATACAACAAAGAAAGGTTGGTTCTCTAACAGCAAAATGTATTCTAAACCTATAAATGCAAAACAAGGATTAGAACAATATCAAAAAGCAAAAACAAGAACAAAAGTAGAGTCAAAACTATACGAAGCAGAAGCAAGAATACAACACGCAGAAGACTTGGTTTTCTTTAAAGGTAGTGCAGGTGCTAAACTTGCCTTAGCAAAGTTGAAGGAGTTAGCAGGTGGCGGACAAGAAAAAGTTACAATTAAATGGGACGGATCTCCCGCAGTCATTTTTGGACGCGATGAAGATGGAAAATTTATGCTTACCGACAAAGGCGGATTCGGAGCAAAAGGATACGATGGAAAAAACAAAAGTCCTGAAGCAGTAGAAAAAATGTTTATGAATCGTCCAGGTGCACAAAGAGATCCGCAAGGTTTTAAAGCATTGGGTGCCAACATGAAAAAGGCTTACTCTGTAATGGAGAAAGCAACACCGGAAAATTTTAGAGGATATTTCAAAGGAGATATGCTTTATTTTAATACACCAAATCAAGAACAAGATGTCTATATGTTCAAACCACAGATTGTACAGTATATGGTTAAGGCTGATAGCAAGATTGGCAAGAGGATAGGACAAAGTTCAGTTGGTGTAGTTATACACAGAGTAGTAGATGAAGATGGTACAGAATCGCCTTTGAAACAATTTGATATGTTTCAAGGCAATGACCTATTTGTTATACCGCCTGTTACAGTTTCTGAAGCCCCAAAGGTTGATGATACAATGGTAAACAAGTTAGAGGCTCTCATTAATAAAAATGCAAGTTCTATTGACAGTTTCCTTGACAAAAGTAAATTGCAACAAATGAAAGTCTCTGACTTTGCCAACATTTTGTATTCTTATATCAATTCTAAAGTAGATACAGGATTAGACAATCTCGGTCGCGATTTCCTTAAATGGTTAAGCAATTCTAAGGTAAGCAGAAACAAACAAGAAAAAATTACACAATATATAAAACAAAATATTAATACTTTTAGTGCCATGTGGGACGTGGTTAATGGTATTATGAAAGTAAAAGACAATATTATTGCACAACTCGATTCGCAAGATGCTGATGTTGTTGCAACGATAAATGGACAACCCGGAGGAGAAGGATATGTGCTGTCTGATCCGGACGGGGATATGAAACTTGTTAATCGCAGAGGATTTAGTGCGGCTAACAGAGCACAAATGAGATAGGAGCAAACTATGAAACTAAAAGAAATGTTAGATGATGTGAAGATGCACGAAATTGACGACGACTTAAGAGACTTAGGACTTGGTGGTCCAGACAGTGCAGATGACGACAATGCTGGACTTGATCCAGATTTTAAACAAACACCAATGATTATGCAGGTGGGTAAAGTACTTGACTCAAGAGGCAATCCAAACCCTGTAACAGAACTTACTACAGATGATGGTGCTAAACACAAAGTATCATGGCAACAAGCATCAGTACTTAAAATGTTGTTGACAACTGACAAAGTTAAACCTGATATCAAACGTCAGTTTACAAAAGATGTCCAACAAGCAGACACCCTTGGAATGTTATTAAAAGCAGGCAATCAAGATGAAATGATCAAAGCCTTCTTAGTAAAATACAATCCAGGTGCGGCACCGGAGAAGAGCAACTACTAATGGAATTTTTGGCAGAACTTCATGAAGCGAGAATGACTCGCGACAGCAACAATCAAAAGGTTCTTACCTATACAGATTGTTGTGAGCGATTATATCTTACTATGCTTTCGTTAGAACTGCTTAGAAGATATCCACAGTTTGCTCCTCTTGCACATGGGTATGCCAAGAAGACCACAGACAGAGACAATTACAAACACTTTAGAATGTATGCAACCGATCTCTATAACTTTGCACATTTTGTAACAGGCACTCCTGAGACACTTAAAAAACTAAAAGATCCTAAGGCGGCGTTGGCTGTTAGACAAAAAACAACCCTGCCTACTATGTCATTTAATAGATACTTGATGGGATTAGCAAGTGGTCGTGCAACTAATATGAACGACCAACAGGTATTTGTTGGTATCGAATCAGCATTACATATTGTAAATGCAGACTACAAAGATGTACGTAGAAATATTTTTAACTTGGAAAGATTAGCAACAGCAGACAAGAAAAAAACTGTTACACGTTTGTTGTTTGCTTGTCGTGCAAAACTTCGTTCAAGTGACATAATCGAATACGTAGAAAAACTTGCGGCCATAAGAGATCTTGAAACTGCAAAAGTAAGTGATCCTGAACCAACTATTAGCACTCCGGATATTCTTGTACAAGGCAGAGATCTTGCACTGTATAGATACCTTGTAGGTACTAAGAATCTTATCCTTGCTAAAAAGTTTATTGAGATGGCAAAGTCTAATCAAAGTATTCCTAAGAATATTGTACAGGCATATATGCCTGCTATTGAAACTATAGATAATATAGTAAAAGGCGGGCCTGCCTTTATTTCTATGCTAAGAGCACTTGAAAAACGTGCAAAAACACAGCATAAGAAGTAATTATTCCAAAATCGACTAAATAAATGTAACAGTAGAGCGTAGAGTAACGTTTTATTGCCATTAGAGAGAATACATTCTCAGAGAAAAACATATAGGAGAAATAAAATGGCAGGTATAGCAAAAAGAGCAATTTCGTCACCTAAGAAGAACGTAGGTCGCGAGTTCAAATTAATCAACGTTTCGGCAATAACAGCATGTCCAGCATTAGTTGGCGGTGAGTTACAAAGATGGCCAGAATTAGAGGCAGTAATCGATGCAATTGGTCAAGTTGCTTCAATCACAGCAGTGGGTGATTTCACAGCGGCGGCGACTGAAGTTAACATCATGATCGAAGGCATGGACTTCACAGCAGGTGCAGGTGCGGCTGGTTACAGAGATGCATACGCAGGTGAAACTGTAACTTGGTTAGAGCATTTAGCGACACTAACTGGTGAAACAGTAGCAGAAGTTGCATTCTAATTTTGATTAGATAAAACTTTGAAAAGGGCTCAGTTTTTACTGGGCCCTTTTTTTATGACCGATAAGTAATACTATGAAGATCATCGTTAAGACATTATTGGACATCACTGAAACCAAGAAGCACAAACATAATTGCACAGACAAACTACAGGTCAATCAACAGAGCAATTACATGAGTTTCTTTAACTGTTTGAGTATGCGTTTCAATCCCTACTATGATGTAGGTCCTACAGTTACTGAACAAGATGTACAAGGTCTTGGATTTGGCAGTGACTACACGGGCACACAAAAAGTGTGGGAGTTTGAGTTTGATTTAGAAACTGTAGTAGCAGGTATTGATCATCAGACTCTTGTAGACGACTTTGATCTTATACCTATGATTCCTGGACTTACAGAGTCTATCAAGATAAATAATAATGTGCTGTTAACAACTGATAAGAAAAAGCGTAATATAGTTTTTATCTTACCAGATAATGAATAATCACAGTCTACTAAATACTATTATAAAAAAGGCAAACTTACACAACATACAGGCATCCATAACATTCAATTAGGCCAACTAAGAGTTTACTAATTTGCCCTTGAGCAGGGTATATGGAGAGATAACATGGCAAGAGCCACAAGTTTAGAAAAAGAAAATTTAGAAGCACACGTAGATTTGTGCGAACAACGATATAAAAACCTTGAATCTCGTCTTACGAAGATTGAGGAAAAAGTCGAACACATCCATACTGACATCACTCATGGCAATAAATCAATGATCAAAGTAATCATTGGCGCTTCCGGCACAATCGTTGCTGGTTTACTATCAACAATCGTCGTAATTCTTATCAACTTCAATTAAGCATTTTAAACACTAAATACAAGTGTTATGCTAATAGAAGAAATTATCTCACCACTAACCGAGAAGCAGATCTGGGCAAGAAGTGGGAAAAAAGTAGTTCGTAAGTATCGTTGCTCTACAGGACAACGCAAAGGCCGTATTGTTTCTACAATCGGACAATGTTTTGCGGCTCCTAACATCAAAGCAAAAATACGTATGAAGAGAACAAGAGCCAAACTTGGAGCAAGAATGGCACGTAAGGCTCGCAGGACCAAAAGAGTAAATCCTGCAAGTATCAGAGTGCAAAAATTAAACAAGGCTTCTTCAGGTAAGAGGTCAAGGATCAAGACAGGAAGATGATAGTTTCAGAAATACTTACAGAAGGTGCATTACAAATTATGGGCCGTAAAGGAAACAAACTTGTACGCAAGTATCGTTGTACGTCTGGTTCACGCAAAGGACGTATCGTTGCAGATCCAGCAACTTGTAACAAACCCAAAAGAGTTAAAAGTAGCATCAACATCAAGAAGGCAAAAGCAAAACGTGGATCAGCAATGGCTATTGCATCTGCAAGAACTAAGAGAGCAAGAGGCACTACCCAACGTCTTACCCGAATAAATAAATCAGGTAGACGTAATTTAAAAAATATTAAACCAAAAGCACGTAGCAGAAAGAGGAAACGTTAATGAAATACAACGAGTTTCAAATCAACGAAGACGATCTACGAAACAAAGTCAAAGAACGTTATCCTCATCTTACCGAACAGCAGTTAGATGAAGTATTGCCAGCACTTGGTGCAGTGGCAGGAAAAATAGGAGCGGGTGCCGCCAAGATGGGTGCGAAAGCAGTTGGCGCTGGAGTAAAAGCCGCTGGTAGAGTAGGAGCAAAAATGGGCCAGGCGGCGGCAAAGGGTGCCGCAAATATGGCCAAAGGTGCGATGCAGGGTGCCAAGGGTGCCGCAAACAAATTAGCAAATAAGGCCATGAACAAAGTCGCAGGAGCGGCAGTTAATAAAATGGCACAGCAAGTGATTAAAAAAGGTGCCAAACTTCCAATGCCAGATGCAACAGGTAAAGAAACCGAGTTTGAAATTGATGATGTCAAAGGTGCAGAAGTTACACTTAAAAATCCAAAACCTAAGCCAGGTGATCCAATCAAAACAGTTCATAATAAAAAAGATTTAGATCCAATTATAAAACAATTAGCAGGTCTATAACATGAAAATAAATGAACTTATATCTAAATTCACTATTCAATTAAGTAATGAAGAATCAGAAGTACTTGAAGGTATGAAGGACAAAGTAAGTCCACTACACTCTTACACACCGAGAGAACAATTCGTAATTGAAACACTTATACGCAAGGCGGTAGTAAGTAAAGTAGTGAGGAATGGAACTGTTTTGGTAATGGCTAATGAAGAATTCAAACCCTGAATTATTAAAAACACTTGAAGATATAGTAGATGCTGAGTTAGATCAGACTCCTATCCCTGTGGTAAAAGGCAATAGCATACGTATCAAAAATGCTGTTGTACGTAAGAACTCACACGGATATCATGTGTTTGATTTAGCAGAAAAGAAACATATTGGATATTGGCACACAAAATTAACAGCAGTGGCTATTGCTCACTGTGTTGCAACAAAACAAACAAATTCAATAAATAAAATTAAATACTTGGACAACAAACTAAGCAAACACTACAATGATGCTGTATTTTTTAAGCATACTGTAGAAAATACCAAGGACGAACTTAAAAAAGAGGCGGCTTTGATGCGTTTTGACATTGCTATTGAAGATTGTTGGCTGATCAGAGAGCAGATTGAAAACCATATATTTGATAAATAACTATAGTTAAAGGAATAGTGTTATGAAAGTAAGTCAATTTACAAAACCAATTACGGCAAAACGTTTGAACGAAAGTCTCGAACAGCGTTTCGGACAAACAATCAATATTGATGCGTTTAGCACAGAGCAACTTCAGGATGCTCGTAATAAATTGCGAACAGCATTGCATGACATTGAAACTAACGAATCATTTGATGCAGTAGGTAACGAAGATTATCAAAAGAAAAACATGTTCCTTAAAGTAATTAACCAGGCTATTGAAGAGAGAGCGAATATTGTTGAAGGTGATGTAGACACAGACACACCTATCACAGAAGGCGCAGAAGAAGCGGCAACACTTGTTATGGCCGCAAAAGATATGGTTGACAGAATCACAGGCTGGATGGAAGACACAGCAGAAATGCAAACAGAATCAATGCTTGAAATAGGCGACAAGATTAGAGATGAAATGGGTTCAGAACAATCAGAACAATTCATCGGAACAGTTAAACCAGCACTTGAAACATTATTTACAACACTCGAACAAACACGTGATGCACTAACAGGTGGCGTAGCCATCTTGACAGGCGAAGGCGCTCCAGAAACTATGGGCGACGAAGTACCAGCAGAAGAGCCAGATATGGAACCAACAGTTGATGCAGAAGAAGCACCAGCAGAAGGCGAAGATGAATTTGGTGCCGCGGCTCCGGCAACTGGTGGAGAAGATGAAGCCGGTAGAGAAAAACGTGAGTCAGTTGAAAGAAGCAGAAGGCTTGGGTCTATCCTGGGTAATTCAAAAAAAAAGTAATTGAATCAGCATCACCCAATCTGCTGAAAATCTTAAATTTCCTCGTAAAAAATAAAAAGGCATCAGTCTCTTGGGAAGAACTCAACGGATACATGGATAACATGGGTGCTGAAGAATATAACCAAGAGACATTTAAAGCCGCTTACGATCAAGATCCACAAATCAAATCATTAGTATCAAGTTTCGATCCAGAGGGTATAACACTCAAAGGTGGTGAAGAACCACAACAACCAGCACAAGACAACACAGTTGATCAAATGGCACAGTCGGCAACGGCTAATGCTATGTCTCAATAATAATTAAACACTTGACTTTATTGCGTAAGTAGTGTATAGTACACGTTATGAATGAAGGTCGATATGATTCAAAACTATAAAGAAGTTGGAAACCAATGGGTATTACATTCCCACTATCCCCAATACAAAGAATTTGAAGTTCTTTTTGATAAGATTATTGCAGACGACGAAAGTGAAGGAACTACTACAGTTGACGGCGAACAGATTTATATTCCAAAAGACAATGTTGAATATCAGTTAATTCAAAAAAGATTTTTTGATTGGCTGGAAAAACAATTTGAATTCAAAAACATCTATGACTTTAAATGCATTGAGTCTTGGATTATCTTTTATCAAAAAGGTGGATACCAAGGCCTTCATGTGCATCAAGGAGATATGAACAAGAATACTTTTAGTGCAGTTATACACTTGGATACTATTCCTGTCTCACACAATACAAAAAACAAGTTCAACGGAATGCTTTGGAGCATTATGCCTGAACCAGATGGCTATCAACATCCTGATCACTTTCCAAGTGTAGAAGGTGGTGTTGTTTGTCTTGATGGTAGAGTATGGCACGGTGTGTATCCTACCGATACAATTAGACGCACTGTTGTTTACGATATAGAATATAAAAGGAAATAATTTTGTCATTAATAACCGAACGATACCAGTATAGCGAAATCAAGAGACAACAAGTAGATGGCAAGCGGTTGTATGCTTGTCCAGATGGAAATGCAGTTGCAAGTGTAACAACTATCCTTGATAAAACGAAAGATAAAACACATTTAATTGCATGGCGTAAACGTGTAGGCGAGCAAAAAGCACAAGAAATTGTGACAGAAGCCGCAGGTGTTGGCACACGGATGCACAAATACCTTGAGGACTACATCGAATTTGGAGAGTGGCCGACACCTGGATCTAATCCCTATGCTCAACAAGCACACAAAATGGCAGAACAAGTAAAAGAACAGGCTATGATTAATGTTGACGAGATCTGGGGTAGTGAAATTAATTTATATCATCCTCAAATTTATGCAGGAACTACAGATCTTGTAGGCACCTACAAGGGACAGCCTGCAATTATGGATTTTAAGCAAACAAATAAGCCTAAGAAAGAAGAATGGGTAGAAGATTATTACCTTCAACTTGTTGCATATGCTCTTGCACACAACGAAGTGTACGGCACAGATATTAAAGAAGGACATGTGTTTATGTGCAGTAGAGACCTTCAATATCAACAATTCGACCTTACTCCTGATAAGTTTAAACACTGGGAATCTAAATGGTGGGATAGGGTGTATCAGTATTACGACAAATTCGCATAAATACTTGTAATAAGGAGTATAAAGTGGCAGTCGTACAAATATCACGTATTCAAGTTCGCAGAGGACGTAAAAACACAGGATCAGGTATACCGCAACTCGCAGGTGGTGAACTTGGTTGGGCAGTTGATGCACAAGAACTATTCATCGGTAATGGATCAGTTTCAGAAGGCTCGCCTGCTGTAGGTAATACAAAAATTCTCACAGAAAATGATAACTTATTCACACTTGCAGATCAATATACTTACAAACAAGGTACAACAGTACAAACTGGAGCAACAATTAGTGGTCCAATCAAAAGAACATTACAAGATAGATTAGATGACATAGTTTCTATTCGTTCATTTGGTGGTACGGGTGACGGTTCAGATCACACAGCAATACTTCAAAGAGCAATCGATCAATTATATATTAACACTGCTTCCAAAGGCACAACAGGTAGTAGAGTAAAACTGCACCTCGAAGCAGGAACTTACAGTATTAACGATACAATTTACTTGCCACCTTATGCAACAATTATAGGAGCAGGCAAAGGTAAAACAGTTATTAATCAAACTGTTGACAAACCTATTTTTAAAACTATTAATGAAACAGCAACTCCTGGGAACTATCCAGATGATTCAGGTTCAACATCACTAAATCAAGCACGTAATATCGAGTTGAATGGCTTGACTCTTACTCATTACACAAACGGATTTATTGGATTAGATCTTGTTACTTGTAAAGATAGTTTGTTCAGAGATTTAGAAGTTAGAGCAACTTGGACAACAGGTACTACTCCTAACACAAACAATATTGCAATTAAGTTATCAAGTTTAAGTACAGTTACAGGATCATTTAATAACAAGTTTGAAAATTGTACTATTACGGGTTGGTCATATGGTGTTGTATCAGATGACGATGTTTATGAAAATACATGGAGTCATTGTATTTTTTCTACATTAGGTTACGCAGTTACCTTTGGCGAAAATACAATTATTGGAAACCAAGGTCAAGCAACTGGTCCTGAAAGAAATGTCTTCACTCATTGTAACTTTAATGACATTGATAAGAATGGTATTATTTTTACTAACGGAAAATATAACGAAAGTACAAACAATAAATTTTATGGAGTAGGCAACAACGGCGGAACAAGTGCTTCAGCGGCATATACTATAATCAAATCAATTCCAACAGGAAATGTAAGTATTAATGATTGGTTTGACCGAACTGATGATCTTTCAACTAATGTTGCTTTTAACAATACAACTCCTTACATATCAGAAATAGAAGGACCATTACATAGCGAATACATTTATACAAATGAATTGTCATTAGGCCAACAAAATTCATTTGAAACTATTTTTAATCTACCAGGTGACTTCACAAGAATTTATAAAATTGAATATAAGTTTAAGAGTAACCAAGTAGATGCAATGCGTCAAGGAGAGTTAGAAGTAATTGTAAACAAAACAACAAATACTGTAACGTATAGCGATGCATATGATTACAATGGTGAATTAAGTTTTTCAGAAACAATGCAACTAAAAGCACAAATGTTAGATCTTAACACAGATACTGTAATGGACACTGTAGGTATTAGAATGAAAAATACAGTGAACACAGAAGATGCAACATTTTCTTATAAAGTAAAAATCATAAATTAAATAAATGTTTTCAGACGTATTTGAAAATAGACTAAGATCTTGGCGTCAGATTAGAGAGCGAGTTAACAACTCTGATAATCCTTATAGTGAAGTTTTAGCAGTATATAGTAAAGCACCAGTTATCCATAATAAATCTATCGATATGTGGGATCCCAAGACTTGGTTAGGTCCATGGGATTTAATTAAGCAAAACGGTTACACAGAGACTTGCATTTTATTAGGAATCTGTTATACTTTGCAATTAACTGAAAGGTTTTCTCGATCAGAGTTTGAGATACATATATGTACGAATAACGAAACAAAGGAAACCTTTCTACTTTTGGCTGTTGATGACACTGTTATACAACCGCAGGAAGGTCAACACATGAACAGGAGTGCAGTACCAGCGTCTTGGATCTCACAAAAGATTTACAAGGCACCTGCGATCCACTAAATATTTTTTGTAGTAAAAAAAAAGGAAGTCAGAATGTCAAACAGTACAGTAATCAATATTATTAAAAGAAATGGCAAAAGCGAGCCATTAGACGTAAACAAGATCCACAAAGTGGTAGAATTTGCTTGTGAAGGACTCACAGGTGTAAGTGCATCTCAAGTAGAAATGAGTTCGCATATTCAGTTTTATGATGGAATGACATCTAAAGAGATTCAAGATATTATGGTCAAGTCAGCAAACGATTTGATTACATTAGAGAATCCTAACTATCAATATGTTGCGGCACGTTTATTACTGTATGCAACATATAAAGATGTATACGGTGAATTTAATAATAAAACATTACATCAAATGATCGAACTAAACATCGAACGTGGTGTTTATGATCCTGAGATTCTTGAAAAATATGATGCTGACGAACTTACTACATTAGACAAATATATTAAACGTAACCGAGACGAAAACTTTACATATGCTGGCCTCAGACAGGTTGTGGACAAATATCTTTGTCAAGACAGAAGTACTGGACACTTGTTTGAAACCCCGCAACACATGTATATGATGATTGCGGCAACACTATTTGCTAACTATCCTAAACAAGATAGATTATACTACGTAAGGAGATACTACGATGCGACCAGCCTTTTTAAACTCAACATCCCCACACCCGTTATGGCAGGTGTACGAACTCCTATTCGTCAGTTTGCTTCTTGTGTTCTTGTTGATAGCGATGATACTCTCAATTCCATTTTTAGTTCT
>Ga0222718_10003744_pt1 | contig 12924 bp, 17 predicted proteins | sample C33_27DmetaG_FD_165045 | JGI IMG/M metagenome (GOLD analysis project Ga0222718, IMG submission 165045) | Estuarine water microbial communities from San Francisco Bay, California, United States - C33_27D | ecosystem: Environmental > Aquatic > Marine > Unclassified | place: USA: California... | reverse complement strand
GGTAACGTTGTGACACCAGAGATGGTGGAGGAACTGATCATCAACGGTGCGGACATGGTCAAGATTGGTATAGGACCAGGTTCGGTCTGTACAACAAGGACAATGACCGGAATAGGTGTGCCACAATTTTCAGCAATAGTGGAATGCGCGGACGCGGCCAACGGTGTTGATGGACACATAATGGCGGACGGCGGATGTGTGTGGCCCGGAGACATAGCCAAGGCTTTCGGTGGTGGAGCTCACGCTGTGATGATAGGCGGAATGCTGGCCGGACATGATGAGTCTGAACAACCAGTTGTGGATGGCAAGGTAGAATTCTATGGCATGAGTTCAGACAGGGCTCGTGAGAAACACGGCAAGAGAAAAGACGGATACAGAGGCAACGAAGGAAGGTGGATCAGCCTACCATACAGGGGACCTGTGAATCCAACAGTGGAGGACATATTAGGCGGAGTGAGATCAGCGGCCACTTACATAGGTGCCAGAAGATTGAAGGACATGCCCAAATGCGCAACTTTCGTCAGGGTCAACAACAACATCAACAGGGTTTATGAGCGTTACACCAAATAGAGTAGACGAAATAGAGGATAAAATAGAGGCCTTGGAAGACAGCCTCAGTTCGGTGCGCAAGGTCACACCCATACACGATTCCACATGGTACGTGAAATGGATATCTGTGGCTTTCGTTTGCATGGCGGTTCTGTGCAGATCAGTGGAAGAGATCCCCAAAATATTTGACGTGTCATTCTCCATAGTGGGCACGGCGGGATGGCTTTGGGTGGGATTCAAATGGCACGACAGGGCCTTGATCATTCTCAACACCATACTACTTGCCATGCTGGTGTCTGGGGCATTCAGATACTACCTAACGTACTTCGGATGGATACAATGACGGAAGAAATCAATAAAAGTTATTTCACAACAGGACAGATGCGAAATGCACTGATACAGATCGAGGACCAGATGGTGCACAGCAATTGGATGCCAAGTTTAGTTTTAGGCATCAACAGGGGAGGATGTATACCCGGTGTTTATCTCTCACACAGACTGAACGTACCACATGAGGCACTGGACGTGAGACTGAGGGATCACACAGCCAAACCCAATCTCGCCGTTCTAGAGAAGGCGTTCGCTTTCCAGAACAAGATCCTGATCATAGATGACATCAATGATTCGGGCGCCACGTTCCAGTACATCCTCGACAATTTCGGCAAGCGCGAGAACAGGATACGTTTCGCGGCCCTGATCAACAACAAGCCTTCGCCTGTCAAGATGGACTACCACGGTTACCAGATCAACAAGGACGAAGCACCCGCTTGGATAGTTTTCCCATGGGAAGAATGGGACAAATAGACTAAAGGTTGTGTTGACACAACAATCAAAAAACTGTTAAAATACGGAACATTAAACAAACCTTAAGGAGGATTAATGTTTAAATCACTACTGGCAGGTGTTGACAAGACACTTGTAAGAAATCTAGTAATTCTACACACGCTGGTCATCGCTGTGTCGAACTACCTAGTCACAATCAGATTTGATCTGTTCCCTGGCGCGGACCTTCCGTTGTTCGGATCGTTCCCACTTGCGGCGGCGGCATTCACATTTCCGATTGTTGTAGTAGCCACCGACTTGACAGTTAGGTTGGTTGGCAAAAAAGCAGGAAGGGCCGTCGTGGCAATGGCGATCATTCCGGCCATCGTGGCATCGGTACTGGTACTGTTGGCACTGGGTGATCCACACGCATACAGGGTGGGATTCGCATCAGGTACGGCATACGCGATCGGTACCATGCTTGACGTGTACGTTTTCCAAGCGATCAGAGAAAGATCTGACAATTGGTGGGCGGCACCGGCGATCTCAACCATCGCGGCCAACATAATCGACACATACTCGTTCTTTTATGTGGCGTTCGCGGGTTCTCTCGACGCAGAGGGCAACCTGAGTTGGATCGGTGCAAACTGGCACGTGGTTGCCCAGAACAACACCCTGACCAAGATCGTGGTCGGTCTGATAGTGTTCCTACCAGCATACGGAATACTGTTGAACAGACTGCAGGTCATAGGCAAGAAAAACAAATAGTCGATCGGGGGAGTTTTTTGCTCCCCCATTGACAACTCATCTAAATACCTTGTATAATACAATATAGGAAGGTACAAAATTATGTTCAAAGCAGGCAAGATATGGGGAGAGACGGAACTGATCCTGGCCAACAACGCATTGGAGTTCCACAGGATCGACTACAAGAAGGGTGGTGTATGTAGCAAACACCTACACGAATGGAAGTGGAACGGTTTCTACTGTATGTCGGGTCAACTGAAGATCCGAGTATGGCAGAAGGACTACGACCTAGTGGACGAGACCATTTTGATGCCAGGAGACTTCACAGCGGTCAAGCCAGGATTATACCATAGTTTCGAGGGCATGGAAGACGGTGTTGCCTTTGAACTGTACTGGGCCAACTTCTCACACAACGACATAAAGAGAGAAAGCGTTGGACACCTCAAGGACGTTGACGGTAAAGTTGTTAGGCTAGACAAGAACAAGAAAAAGTAGTATGATCCCTATCAAAGGATATGCTACTTTCGATCCCCTTAAACAATGTTGGATAGGATCAGGATTCAAGACCGAATGGTTTAAGGATCTTGATATCTACAAGAACGATCGTATAATGGATCCACTTAAAAAAATTGCCGACGAGACCGAAGAGGATTACCAGACACTAGAAAAAATATTAAAGGACGCTGGTGTAGAAACTTATAGAAGTTTCCTAGACATCGATAAAGTCAAATCATTAAAAAACATAATGAGGCCACCAGTGAACCCTAGAGATCACTTTGCTGTGATAGGAGAAAAAATATATGCTGTCAGCGGTGGATCGCCGGGATATGCAGATATACTCAAACAAATAGCAAGGAAAGATATGATTATAGAAAAAACAACAACAGGTCATATCTCAACAGCCACTATCTGCAGGGTTGGAATGGACATTTATTGGGACATATCTCCTACAGTGCCAAAAACTATAGTAGACAAGTATAGCAAACTGTGGACAAGTGAGGGGTTTAGGGTACATATCTCGAATAGAGGATATCATTCTGATGGTGCTTTCTGTGTGGTCAAGCCAGGTTGCATTGTGACATTGGATGATGTACAGGATTATAAAACAGAATTTCCAGGGTGGGACGTATTATACCTACCAGATCAGAGTTGGGACAAGGTTTCGACGTTTCTAAGAATGAAAAACAAAGTAGGAGGTCGTTGGTGGCTTAAAGGTGAAGAACACAACGATCAATTGATAAACTTCGTTAATACCTGGTTAAATGACTGGGTTGGATATGTGGAAGAGACCGTGTTCGATGTGAACATGTTGTCGATTGACCAGAACACGATTATATGCAACAACTATAACAAGGAAGTTTTCGATCATTTCAAAAAGCACAAGGTAGAACCCATCATATTCAATTTCAGACATAGGTATTTCTGGGACGGTGGGATCCACTGCATAACACAGGACCTATACAGGGAAGGCACAATGGAGGATTACTTTGGCTAATATATACACAATATACGCGGACCATAAAGAAAACATCTCAGCACACGACTTCGTTGCTAAGATGCGATTGTTCCTAGACAAACTTGTGAAACATAACAAGATGATTACATACAGGATCACAAGGATGAAATTGGGATTCAGATCTATGGACTTGCCAGAGTTCAGGATAGACATGGAGTTTGAGAACATGCAGGCACTAGACGATGCCATGACTATTACCATTGCTAACAAAGAAATTGATCAAGTGCATGTTGGATTCAATCAATATGTTAATACCGATACCATACAACACTTCCTATACAGAGATTTTCCAGACGATTTAGACAAGCCAAAGTTGACAGAACAGCAAGATCAGTTTACAATAGATGAGATAGTCAAGGCAACGAAAAAATAAAACCAGAATTATGGAAAGAATAAGATACTCAGAGATATTCTACAGTGTGCAGGGAGAGGGAAGGTTCGTGGGGGTGCCTAGTGTGTTCTTCAGGACGTTTGGCTGTAACTTCCACTGCCATGGATTTGGTCAAGGCCGAGACCGGAGCAAATGGATCAAACCCGAGGAAATGCCCTACAACACACAGGACATCTCAAACATCAAGCATATTTCAGAACTGCCGGTTGTGAACATAGGCTGTGATGCCAGCGCCAGTTGGAGCTCAAGATACAAGGACCTAGTGGACTGGGATCCTGTAGATGAGATAGCCCGGAAAGTCACGGCATACACACCAGAGAACAAGTGGACCTGTGCGAACGGACAGGACGTGCACTTCATAATCACGGGCGGTGAGCCCATGATGTGGCAGAGACAGATCGAGGCACTGATCAGGCAACCAGAATTTAACGATTTGAAGAACATCACCATAGAGACCAACTGTACACAACAATGGAAGGACAACTTCGACAAGTTCATGCACGGGCTTACAGCGGGTGACTATACCAAGAATCCCGTACATGTCACGTGGTCAACTTCACCCAAACTATCAATATCAGGCGAGGCGTGGGAGAAGGCCATTAGAGCAGATGTGGCGAGGCAATACTCGCAGATACCAAACACACACCTATACTTCAAATTCGTGGTACAGGATGAACAAGATCTCAAAGAAGTGGATCAGGCCAGGGAGGCATACGCAAAGTCCGGAGTCACTGGTGACATATACTTGATGGCCGTGGGGGCCACACAAGAAGGGCAGGCCAAGACTGCCACGCAGGTAGCAGACATGGCCATGAAGAACGGATACAAATATTCACCAAGACTGCACGTGGATCTCTTTGGTAACAAATGGGGAACTTAATGAATTTCATGCAGACGATCGATCCATTATGGGTCTGTTTAGTTGCCTATCTGGCACTGACTTTGATAGCGACCAGCACAATAGGTTCAAAATACAAACACACCAACGAGGGATTCTGCGTATCCGACAGAAACGCTCCTGTATGGATGGTTGCCACGAGTGCGGCCAGCTCTTGGTTATGGGTCTTGGGATTACTCCTTATAGGTAGATTCGCAGTGGAGTCAGGACCGGCTGGCGTTTTATGGTCTTATGGACTGCCCTTTTTAGGTACGGCTGTGCTTTTTGGATATTTTGCCAAGAAACTTGTTGGTAGATTCCCTAATGGGTTGACTTTGAATTCTTTTATTAATCACAGGTACCAAAATAAAAAACTTACGATGCTGTATCAATTCTTACAGATTGCGGCCTGTGTCTACGCCGTGAGCGGCACACTTACTTCATTCGGTATCGTAGCCGAGTTTGTGTCAAAGGATTTTAATTACAATGTCATAGTATCAATTGTGGCGATAACAGTACTAGCCTACAGTCTATGGGGAGGACAGAAAGCCTGCCACCGTACAGATGTCATCAATATCTTGTTTTTACTGTTTATCTCGGTATTAGCAGGTTTTTACATCGTTGACACCAACGGAGGACTAGGTGAAGTTTACAGCAATTGGACATCCGCAAGAAATTTATCTTTTTTTGACTTAAGTCTGATGTGGAACAATGGCATGTTCCTTGCACTTATCTTTGTTGGATCATTCCTGGCAGATAACATGCAGTATCAAAATGCTTTTTCACTCGGAGACAAGAACAAAACTGTCAAGGCCTACTGGTTGGCCAGTTTTATTTTGTTAGTGGTGATTGCTGGGATATCATTGATAACGGGCAGTGTGTTCACTGCTGATCCAAATTTCGCCTTGCATCCAGATTTGGTGCAGATGCATATGATCAAGACGACATTTGGCATATCCGGGGTTATCTTTTTCATGCTGACCGTTTTGTTTAAAGCATCCAGTGTGATAGACTCAACACTAAACGGAGCTGGAACAGTGATTTCAAATGATGTGATGTTGAGATCGAATCCTTTGACCGTGAACCGATTGAGCATGGTCATGATAATGGCCATATCAACACTGATAGCGATTCTGAGAATTGATATATGGGTGTTAGTGTCAACCTTTGGATTGTTACGTATAATAATGATATCTCCCACAGTCTACGCAGTGTATTCTAAAAAAATAATATCAACTAACCTACTGTTCTACACCCTTTTTACTACCACTATACTAGGCATCGGTTCAACTTTCTTTGCTATTCCCATTGACAGGGCCACGCTGGGACTGGTTGTCTTCCTTATACCTGCTTTAGTGATCGCATATGAACACAAAAAAGCAAAACAACTTCGCGCTTAGGGTATTCGAAAACGTACAGAATCCCACAAAAATTTTCTGTGTAGATTCAAATGGCGGTGCCATAACATACGGCGAGTTGGAAGCAAAGACTAGGAAATTCGCACACCTGTTCAAACACAAACACCAGATAGGACCTGGGTCACGCGTGGCAATCGCTCTAGATGATTGTGTTGACTGGCCAATCTCATTCTTGGCTTTGATATTACTGGGGGCGAATCCCTTGCTGTTATTCTCAAACATGATCGATAAAGATAGGCATGAAGTGATGTCTCGATGTGAGGCAGACTGGGTGATATCTGACAAACTCTACCAAGAAGATAAAAGTATCACCAAAAAAGATCTACTAGATTCTACAGAGACATACCACGATTCACATCACTGGGATGACACCAAAACATGCTGGTGGTCTCTGTCAAGTGGCAGTGGAGGTAAATACAAAATTATAGTGCAGAACCATGCTTCTTTCACAAAACTCTATGACCTTGCCAACGAAAAGGTAGGAGTAAAGCAACACGATGTTGTTTTGTGCACTGCCAAGATGGCATTTCCTTATGGACTCGCACAACTGTACTGGGTGCTCAAAAACAACGCCACCTTGTGCCTGATCAACAAAACCCCAGCGCCTTCGTTGGTTTTTAAATTGATAAAGGATAACAAAGTCACAAGGTTGAATGTTGGCCCATACTTGTTAAACGCCATGTGCGAAAGTAAAAATAAAATTGACCTAAGCCAAGTAAAGGTGATATGCTCCGGTGAATACCTATCGTCTGATCTACGTGCAAAGGCCAAGGAAAATCTCGGTTGTAGAACATATGACACCTACGGAGCAACAGAGGTGTGGACAACCATTTCATTCCAAGATGATCCAGATACCAACGATATGGGACCTGTAATTCCAGGAGTTGAACACAAACTCGTAGATGGTGAGCTATACATAAGGCATCCAGTCCGGGCAATGATGTACTGGAATGACACAGAGGCCACTGGAAAAACTTTCAAGCAAGATTGGGTGGCAACTGGAGACGCAGTCAAAGTCACTGATAATCGCTTGAAGTTCCTAGGGAGAATAGATAACATGATCAAAATAAAAGGAACCTTTTTATCTATACTAGATTTAGAAGATGCCATCAATTCATCAAGTGATGTGGCGGAATGCATTGTTGTAGTGAAAAGTAGTGGGCCTGTGCCTGAAATTGTGGCACTTGTCAAATTTACCCAAGACGGGAGCGTTCCGTCTCTAAGGAGATACCTTCGAAAAATCCTGCCGTCAGACAAAATGCCAAAGTACATCGAACAGGTCGAAGAATTACCAAAAACTGTGAACAATAAATTAAAAAGAAATATCACAGCACAGATTGACTATTCTAAATAAAAAAGCTATAATTGTATTATGAAGGTAAAGAAAACAGCAAAGACAACTATCAAGAATAAGAACAAGAAGGGTTCCAAGAAGAGCGAGGAACCAATGGTCAAGGTGTTGAACTTGAACGTGAACCCAGAGAACCCTAGGAACGGATTCTTTGAACTGGACTGGAACGACGAGTTCGTGAACATGCTGAAGCAGTCGGGATACCAGGGTGCCTCCGAGGAGGAGATCGTGGATAGGTGGTTCCAGACGCTGTGTAGGACCATCGGCAACGAGCAGGGCATCGACGTTACTGGATCTGGCTACGTGCAGATCAACAGGAGAGACGATGGAAAAACCGAAGTCTCCTAGGATCAACAGTTGGTGTGGTTGGGATCCACTCGAAGAGGTTTGGGTAGGAAGACATCATGGTGCTGACTACTTTGATTCTATAAAATCAAAAAAAATAAAAGATCCTTTAAAACGCATAGCCGACGAAACAGAAGAAGACTATCAACAGTTGATTGCGATTTTACGAGACTACAAGGTACATAATATAGAAAGGCCCGAATTTGATGCCAATGTAAGATTTGGTGATGGCATGCCAAGTCATGCTACCAATCCAAGAGATTATCATTTTGCTTTTGGAAACGCCTTATATAGATTTGAAAATAAGACTTGTTATGATAAACTGTATCAAAAATACAAAGACGCTGGAGAACACGTCTATGACCCTTACAAAGACGGTGAAATAAAAGTTGACAAATTACAAGCCGCTCAATGTGTAAGATTTGGTGATGCTGTTTTGATCGATGCACTAGAAATAGATCATATGAAATGGTTCCGGAAAAATTTCAGTGACTTCAAAATATTTGTGTCTGCTTTTGGTGGGCACAGTGACGGTGTATTTTGCCCAGTCAAACCTGGATTAATAGTGACCACCTATGATTATAAGGAACACTTTGCCGAAACAATTTTTAAAGACTGGGAAATAGTGTGTACTGAAAATAATAGCTGGGAGCAAACAAAAGATATAGGAAGTAATACGGATAGAATGATGTACAAGACAGGAAACAGATGGTGTGTCGATGGCGAAGAAGACAACGACGAATTTATCGAATTCGTTGATACATATTTGTCTCACTGGGTCGGCTATTGTGCTGAATCCGTGTTTGATGTAAACATGTTAGTGCTAGATCAACACACGGTAGTAGTCAATTCATACAATGAAAGAATCTTCAACGCCTTCAAACGTCACAAGATCGAACCTATTATCTGTAATCTAAGACATAGATGGTTCTGGGACGGGGGACTGCACTGCAATACCCTAGACATAAGGCGTAACGGCAAGAAAGAAAAGTACTTGAATTATTAATGGAACCGGAAATTTATGTTTTTAATAGTTCAGGGTGTCATGGACACTATCTTCGTTATCTAATAGACAGGTGTAGCTCTAATACTCCTCCGATCATAGACCTACCATTCAACAGTTTAGGTAATAGCCATAAACCTATAGAATATTCCAATTATGTAACTTTCGTTGATACATACCAGCACATAGAAAACAAAAATCTTAAAAATAAAAAAATTATTAAAATCATTTACAGCGAAGATGTGCTGTATTACGAACGAGTGTCAATGAATAGAGCAGGCGATTCTGGCAAGGATATAAACACTCTCCATAAAGATATTTCATTCCTAAAAGATTACAATAACACATTCTACAAAAAAATCAGATCCTTGTATTCCATAGACATAGATTCTGTGCCAAAATGGCTTTTAAGAGATGCGTACAAATTAGGATTTCTCGATCAAACAAATCAAGGGAGTTTCGTTGCGGCACGAGATGAAATTAGGTGGGCACAAAACAATCTATCACAAAATAATCATCTAGAATTTATACATGTAAATGTTTTCTTTGGATTCGAATCATTGAAAAACAAATTATTAGAACTCGGTAGTAAATTTGATTTAAAACTAGATTTAACTTCCTTGCCTGAGATACATGATGAATTTTTAAAATTGAACTACATTTTAAAAACCCAAAACAATCCTAAGATAACGCTTGACGCAGTTGAACATAAGTTAGATATTACTGTACCCGACTTAGACATTATACAACAAGCCTTTGTGTATGCCGAACTTGAAAAAAAATACCAATTTGTGACTATGCCCATGACAGATTATTTTTTTGAAACAACAAAAGAGATAATAGATTACTGTGAACATTTTCCTCAACATTACAAAGCAATGAACCCAAATTTACCAAAATTTAATAATATAGATAATCCGTTCTTTCTACATAGACACAAAACCAAATAAGTGTTATAATACTGTATGACTCACATATTAGTAGACACAGCAAACACATTCTTTAGAGCAAGGCATGTTATCAGAGGAGATACCTCCGAGAAGGTGGGCATGGCCATACACATCATGATGAATTCTATCAAGAAGGCCTGGCAGGACTTCGAAGGCAAACACGTGGTGTTCTGTTTGGAAGGCAGATCATGGAGGAAAGACCATTACGCACCATACAAGCGAAACCGTAAGGAAATGGCCGATGCCATGACCCAAACAGAGAAGGAAGAGAACGAAGTGTTCTGGGAAGTGTACGATGACTTCGTGGACTTCATCAAGACCAAGACCAACGCAACTGTATTAAGGAACCCAAGGGCAGAAGCGGATGACCTGATAGCGAGATGGATAGACAAGCACCCAGACGACAATCATGTGATAATAAGCACTGATAAGGATCTAAATCAACTGATCACATCAAAGGTCAAACAGTACAACGGGGTTAACGAGACCACGCTCACACACGAGGGCTGGTTCGACGCCAAAGGCAATCCCGTGATAGACAAGAAATTGAAAGCACCCAAGCCTGCGCCGGACACTGAATGGATCGTGTTCGAGAAGGCCATGAGGGGTGATCCAAGCGACAATATATTCTCAGCATACCCAGGTGTGAGAACAAAAGGCACCAAGAACAAGATCGGACTGCAGGAGGCCTACGCGGACAGGCACGAGAAGGGCTACACATGGAATAACTTAATGTTGAGCAAGTGGGTTGACCATGACGGCAATGAGCATCGTGTGTTAGAGGACTACGAACGTAACAGATTATTAGTTGATTTACACGCACAGCCAGAGGCCATCATAGAGGAACTGGACCAGACCATAGCACAGGCCAAATCAGAGGCCAAAAACGTGGGGCAGGTTGGGATCAGATTCATGAGGTTCTGTGCCAAGTACGATTTAAATAGGATCAGTGAGCAGGCTCAACTGTATGTGGAGCCATTTAACGCGAGGTTACAAGCATGACAGTGAGAGCCAAGACCCTAGTCAAGGACAAGTTCTGGATAGTCGAGCAAAACGGCGAGAAACTGGGCACCCTACAGAAACAAGAGGACAACGGTTGGACTTTCCTCAGCAAGAAGGATCAGCGACAGGTGTTCCACACGCAGGAGAGCCTGTTCACACGGTTTGGATTCAACATATTCGAAGAGGCAGATGCGAAGAGGCCAGAAGAAGAAATACAGACAGACAACTTTGATGTGCATGGTTTCCCATGTAGTCAACACCCATACAATCCCATGTTTGATGTGCAGAAACAACTGCCCGTGTACACCAAAACACCGAAGTCAAAAAGCCAATTCTGCGCCGGATACTACATCATATGTTTCGAGAAGGGATGGCGCAAGGCCTACTGTCCAAAGATGATCACATTGTCTAGGTATGAATACCGAGGACCAATGAAAACCAAACTAGAAATGCAACAGGTATTGAACAATGCAGTCAAAGAATTCCAAGATTCAAACTAGGCCCATCGAGGACCTCATAGGCAGGATACGTACACTGCGCCAAAAGGGTGAAAGACATATCATCATACCCGCCAAGGAAGCAGACCAACTAGCTGATTCTTTGAGTCAAGTTATGACTCGCATGGTCACAATTCAGGAAGAGATCATAGAAGCCCTCAAAACAGCCAAGGAAGCACAGACCATCAACATCGAAATGGACGGCGGAGAGTTTTCGGCTAAAAACAAGTAGATATGATTTTATCACATAGATCAACATTGAAATTGTTTCCTATCGGGTGTCCTAGCACTCCTTTTGGATAATGAGATCGAAAACTTTCAAAGTCATTGAGTATAATTTTTTGCGATGGCAGTGCTATACTGCTACTATTGTCTGGTGTAATATAATAATTTTTAATACCATTATCAGAGGAAATTTTTTCTAATCTAGACACTATCTTACCGGTATATCTCTGCAGATATCCCACCTTCAAAATTCTATGTCTGTATAATCGATGTGTATTAAAAATATCGTCCTTAAAGAACGATTTATCAAAACCAAAATTATTTCCACTATCGACGTCAGATGGTAGCACATTGATTCTACCGTGTGTTCTATTGAATCGCATGTACATTCTTGAAAAATAAGGTAATTGGTGAATCACTAATATCTTTTTTTTAATTGCTGTGCGTTGCCCTATAAAGTTCGAGTATTCTATCAAAGTGCGTCCTATAGATGAACCTATGTTGGCTAAATTAACCACAGGTATTCCTGTCTTTGTCTGTAAAAACGCGGGCCAACTTGAATCTCGTTCTTTTTCCTCCCAGTGTTCTTTTGCTGTGTTTTGAAGATCTTCAATACTCTCAAATTTGACCTTTAGACTACTTTTCGCCCATTTCCAGATGTGCATTTGCCTTTCTTTAAGATTAGCAAATGACGGTAACAAATGATCATTCATTTCCATACCACACGAAAAAGAGCACCCCGTGACGATGATTTGGTCATACTTAAAATTAGGCATGTACCTATTTAAAGCAATAACAAAACTAAAAAAGATTTCATAAAATTTCTGGTAAATATAGTTGTATAATTTTACACCTATGAGTAGACCGAAGCCAACAGTGCTGTTGCAACACAGCAATAAGACCACCTACAAGATGGATGAAGTCCTGGCCGCGGAGGGCATCTGGGCAGTTTTTTATGATGGGAAACCTATCAACCTAAAGAGCTCCAGCCTGGTTTCAAACTATCCCGGACCCAAGTACAAGAAGGTTTCATTCTCCAACCCCGGTCACGCAGAAAACCTAGCCAAGAAACTGAACGCACAGCACAACACGGACAAGTTTGGTGTGTACCTGCTGAAGACTGGCGAAAAATTCAAACGTTAAATCCACCCGTTAAATAGCAGTATGGATCGCAAGACCGCATACACACGCACTTTCATGGAACTGTTGGAACAACCAATCCACGACGAGAGCATCAAGACCAACTACTACACCTGGTGGCAGAATGTACGGGAGAGTTACCAGGCTAGGA
>Ga0222718_10003743_pt1 | contig 12926 bp, 12 predicted proteins | sample C33_27DmetaG_FD_165045 | JGI IMG/M metagenome (GOLD analysis project Ga0222718, IMG submission 165045) | Estuarine water microbial communities from San Francisco Bay, California, United States - C33_27D | ecosystem: Environmental > Aquatic > Marine > Unclassified | place: USA: California... | reverse complement strand
TCCAGAGACAGATAGCTTTCTTGCAATTTGAAATAATCTAAAAACTCTTTTTATCATCTAAATTTTCCACCCAGAATGTATTGCCGATATGCCATTTGAAAGGTTTCTATATTCAACATTAGAAAAACCATTTTTGATCATAATTTCTAAAAGTTCTTTTTGATTATAAAATCTATCAATACTGTTGATTAAGTATTCATAAGGTTCTGAAGTCCCAGCTACGTATTTACCAATTACCGGAATTGCTTTTGAATAATTCTTATAAAAAAAATTTAAAATTTCATTATCTATTTTTGAAAATTCCAGACACAAAAATCTTCCGCCAGGTTTTAAAACTCTATACGCCTCTTTTAAAGATTTATTAATGTCAGTTACATTTCTAATTCCATAACTAATTGAGTAAAAGTCATAAACATTATCTTTAGCAGGTAAAGACTCGGCATTTCCTTTAATCCAATTTATATTATTGAAATCTTTAAGGATCTCTTTGCCTTCCTGAAACATTTTATCGTTTGGTTCTATACATGTAATTACAGATAAATTTTTGGTTTTTTGTGAAAATAATTTCGCAATATCACCCGTTCCAGAAGCAACATCGATCAATTTTGAATTTTGTATGGGATTCATCCATTCGATGAATTTATTCTTCCAAATTCGATGGATACCTAAAGACATTATATCATTCATCAAATCATATTTTTTATAAACTTTGGAAAATACAGAATTGACTAATTTTGTTTTATCTTGAATAGTGTTTTTCATAATAGATATATATGCCAGAATTACCAGAAGTTGAAGTTGTTAAAAGGTCTTTAATCAATAAAGCCCAAAATTCAATTGTAAAGGCAATTAAAATTAATGATGGAAGATTAAGATATAAAATAGATCGAAATCTTATAAGAAAAATAATAGGGCTTAAAATTGAAAAAATCACAAGACGTTCTAAGTACCTATTATTTTATTTCAATAAAAATATTGTTATGCTTGTTCATCTAGGGATGACAGGTAAATTCTTTTTTTTAGATAGAGCAAATACTAAATATAAAACAAGTTTTTATTATAATATTGATGAAAAAAAAGACAAAAAACACGATAGAGTAATTTTTAATTTATCAAATAATCAAAAATTAATTTATAACGATGTCAGAAAATTTGGTTTTATCAAGTTTTTAAATAAAGATCAATTAAGTGAAAATTTACACCTTAAAAAATTAGGACCAGAGCCATTACATAAAAAATTTACTTTTAATTATTTTAAAAAATATACTTTGGGTAAAAATAGAGTAATTAAAGAGACTTTAATGAATCAAGCATTTGTTTCAGGATTAGGAAATATATACGTTAATGAAATACTTTTTTTAAGCAAAATTAAACCAACAAAAAAGACCAAAGATCTTTTAGATAGTCATATAAAAAAAATTATAAAATTTACAAAAAGAACACTGACAAAAGCTATTAAGTTAGGCGGTTCCTCGATAAAAGACTTTTCTAGTAGTAATGGAAAAAAAGGACTATTTCAGCAACACTTCAGTGTTTATGGAAGAAAAGGGAAAAAATGCTATAACAAAAGATGTAATAACAAGATTATTAAAATCGTTATAGCTAGCCGAGCATCTTTTTATTGCTCAAAATGTCAAAAATAATAAAGTTGACCATATTAAATTGCCAATATATACAATCGTAAAAATATGCCTAATACTAAATCAGCAATCAGAAGAGTAAGAAGGGTAAAAAAACAAACTCAAATTAATAGGGTAAGAAAAAGTAAGTATAAAAATGCAATTAAGCAGATGGAACTTCTTCTTAAGGCTAAGGAAAATGATAAAGCTAAAAAATATTTTGCAAAATTTCAATCTATTCTAATGCAGGTTGCTAAATCAGGCATCATTAACAAAAATACGGCTTCAAGAAAAATTTCAAGAATCTCAAAAAAAATTTCTTCTAAATAACAATTCAAAGTTGATAGATTAAAGATTTTAAGTCTACATTTAGTGCTAACTATCTAAATATTGAAACTTAATTTATAAAGTTGAATTTTATTTTATAATTCTCGCTAGACGATAATCTTACAACCTAGTCGGATTTATTTTTTTATTTTTTTAAATACTTGTTGCAAATGTTTTTAAAAGAGCGTTTATAGATTCTCTTACAAAATATCTACATGGAAAATAATATTACAAAAAAACAAAGCACTTTTATTTCTGAAGAAGAAAAAACGTTAAGTTGGGAAGAAATACAGAACGCATTCAAAAAAACCTTTGGCAGCGAAGTATATGATAGCTGGCTTCAAAAAATCTCCTTGGTTAAAGAATATAATGATTATTTAGTGTTAGGAGTACCAACTAGGTTTTTTAGAGATTGGATTGTTTCACGTTACTTAGACAAAATTTTAGAACAAGTTAAAATTTTTAAACTTAGCTTAACCAGAATTGAATTTAAAATTATTGAAGAAAATAAGCAAAATCAAGAGTTTATTAAAATAAATGAACTTAATAAAGTCACTGAAATAAAAGACTCAATTTTAAATTATAATAGGCTGAACCCAAACTTAAGTTTTGAAAGCTTTATACAAGGTAAAAATAACGATATAGCATTGTCATATTCTAAAAAAGTTTGCGAACACATTTCTCGATACAACCCATTATATATATGCGGGGGCGTAGGATTGGGTAAAACCCATCTTTTAAATGCCATAGGTCTAGAGCTTCAAAGCAATAATAATGTGATGTTTATATCAGCAGAAAGATTTATGTATCACTTCATTAAATCTATTAAAAAAAATGATATGGTTAATTTTAAGGATTTTTTTAGAAAATCATCTGTTTTTATAATAGATGATATTCAATTTATCAGCGGTAAAGAAAGTTTACAGGAAGAGTTTTTTCATACTTTTAATAGCCTTATAGACAAAGGTTCACAAATCGTCATTTCTGCAGATCGTGCCCCTATGAAATTAGATAGAGTTCAGGACAGAATTAAGTCTAGGTTGGCTGGTGGATTAGTAGTTGATATAGACTTACCAGATTTAGAGTTAAAAATAAAAATTATTAAAAAGAAAATTGAAGAGATACAATATCAGTTCAAAGAAAATATTCTTTTAAATGATGATGTTATTAATTATATAGCCAGCGAGAGCAAAACGAACATTCGAGAACTTATTGGTGTGCTTAATAGAGTTATAGCATTTAGTAGAGTACATAACAAAGATCTTACTATTGGAGATTGCAAAAATATTTTAAAAGACGTCTTTAATCAAATTAGGGTTATAACAGTGGATAAAATTCAAAATATTGTATCTAATTATTTCAATATTGCCCTCAGTGAAATGCTTTCACAAAGAAGGTCCAGACCGCTTGCAAGACCGAGGCAGATAGCAATGTACTTAGCAAAAAAAATGACCACAAGATCCTTACCTGAAATAGGAAGAAGATTTGCCAATAGGGACCATACTACGGTTATACATGCTGTAAAAACTATTACTAGACTATCTGAACAAGACGATGAGATGAAAAAAAATATTAGTCAGATTAAAAGTTTGTTACTAGAACAGTAGATAAATGCAATTTGTTGTAAAAAGAGATAATTTATTAAAATCACTAAATTTTGTTCAGGGAGTTGTTGAGAAAAAAAATACTCTACCAATACTTTCGAATGTTTTGTTGCAACTTAAAGATAATAAACTATCAATCATAGCAACAGACCTCGACATTATTTTTTATGATGAAATTAGTGAAGTAAAAATATTAAAAGAAGGAAGTACTACAACTTCTGCTGCAATATTATACGACATATTGAGAAAAATTTCTTCAAACTCAGATTTAAATTTTGAATTAAAATCAGAAAATAAACTGAGTCTAAAGAGTGAAAACGCAGATTTTAATCTTTTGTGCTTGCCTACAGATAACTTTCCAACATTTGCTGATGAGTTCGAAGGAGAAGAGATATCTTTAAATAATAGTAGATTTTTAAAACTTTTAAATAAAACCAAAATTTCAATTTCAAATGATGACACGAGGCACTATTTAAATGGAATATTTCTTCACTTAACCGAGGCACATGGAAGAAATTTTTTAACTGGCGTTGCCACAGATAGCCATAGATTATCTTCCAGTAGCTTAGAAGTTGCGAGTATTTCTGATTTTAATGCATTAATTTTACCAAGAAAAACCGTGTTTCAACTTTGCTCTCTTTTGGCTGAAACAGGTGATCAGTTAACAATACAAACAAGTGATAATAAAATTAAGTTTACTCTTGGAAACATAAAATTAATTTCAAAAGTAATTGATGGTAAGTTCCCTGATTATAAAAAGGTTGTGCCAACAACAAATAACAAAACATTAGTTGTATCCTCTAAGGATTTTATTACATCAATAGAGAGAGTCGCTAGTGTTTCACTTGATAGAAAAGAAGGTGTAAAATTAACAATCAATAAAGACAACGTTCAACTTTCAGTTAATAGTGCAAATTCTGGTGAGGGTAATGAAAAAATAAAAGCTGAATTCAGTTCTGAAACCTTAAACATAAGTTTTAACTCTAAGTATCTAACTGATATTATTTCCGAAATAGAGGATAAAAATTTAAAAATGAATTTAAAAGATTCAGTTTCACCAGTCTTAGTCGAAGATGTATCCGATAAAAATAGTTATTACGTCATTATGCCAATGAAAATATAGTTTTATAGGAATTAGAATATTTTTTATTTTTAGCTCTATAATTGTTGGTAATAAATAGTTTTAAGTCATCCATGTCAAAACTGATTTTATATTCCATTAAAAAAATGATATACATGTTCACTCTTAAAAAAAATGTCTAAAAATTCAGAACAAAAAAATACGCCGTCTTATGGCGCAGACTCGATTAAAGTCCTCAAAGGTCTTGATGCAGTCAGAAAAAGACCTGGTATGTATATTGGGGATACAGATGATGGTTCCGGTTTACACCATATGGTTTTTGAAGTGATAGACAATTCTATAGATGAAGCTTTAGCCGGTCATTGTAAAAATATTAATATTTTAATTAACTCTGACAACACTGTTACGGTTGAAGATGATGGTAGAGGTATACCAGTAGACATGCATAAAGGTGAAAAGATGTCTGCAGCAGAGGTTATAATGACCCAACTACATGCTGGAGGTAAATTTGACCATGACTCTTATAAAGTATCAGGCGGTTTACACGGAGTAGGAGTATCAGTTGTAAATGCTCTTTCTGAAGAACTAAAATTAAATATTTTTAGAGAAGGTAATGAGTACGAAATTAAATTTAAAGATGGAAACACAATTAAACCATTGAAAAAAATTGGTAAAACGAAAAAAAATGGAACTAGAATAACTTTCCTGCCATCTAAACGGATTTTCTCCTCTGTAAAATTTAGCACGACAATACTTGATAAAAGAATAAGAGAGTTAGCTTTTCTTAATAAAGGAATAGCAATTAAGCTAGCCGATAACACGTCAAAAAAACCTAAAGAATTCATACATAAATATGATGGAGGAATCCTAGAATTTGTCAGGCATATTAATAACAAGAAGCCAATTTTGGTTAACAAAAATGAAAAAGAAGTATTTAAAAAACCTATATACGTCACGGCAACAAAAAATAACGTTGTTGTGGAATGTTCTTTTGAATGGAACGCTGGATATTCAGAAGAGGTTTTACCATTTACAAATAATATCCCCCAAAAAGATGGAGGAACACACCTGCTTGGCTTTAGAAGTGCATTAACCAGAGTGATTAATAAATATACAGCTGATAAAAATAAAAAAAATAAATTTACGTTGTCTGGAGAAGATATTAAAGAAGGCTTAACCGCCGTACTATCGATTAAGATGCCAGACCCAAAGTTTTCATCCCAAACAAAAGATAAATTAGTTTCATCCGAAATAAGAAATATAGTTGAACATATTATAAGTGAAAAAGTTTCAACATGGTTTGATCAAAACCCTTCTATTGCTAAAACAGTTATAGAAAAAATTAGTCAAGCTGCAATGGCAAGAGATGTGGCCAGAAAAGCAAGAGATAGTGTGAGGCGAAAAGGTACGTTTGAATTATCAGGATTACCTGGAAAACTTGCTGACTGTCAAATACAAAAACGTGAAGGAACTGAACTATTCATCGTAGAGGGTGACTCGGCAGGTGGATCAGCTAAACAAGGAAGAGTAAGAGAATATCAAGCCGTGTTACCACTCAGAGGAAAAATTTTAAATACTTTTGTAAACGGGAAATCAAATGGTGAAGATCATTCAACCAAAGCGTTATCTAAGATGATGTCATCAAATGAAATTGTCACTTTGATTAACGCCTTAGGAACTGGATCAAAAGACTTTAATATTGAGAACTTAAGATACGATAAAATTGTAATTATGACAGATGCAGATGTAGATGGTTCTCATATCAGGACTCTTTTACTTACTTTTTTTAATAATTATCCGTTTAATCAATTGATTGAAAATGGACATATATACCTTGCTCAACCGCCGTTATTCAAAGTTACAAAAGCAAATAAAAGCGTTTATATAAAAGATGAAAAGGCATTGGAGGATTATATTTTAAGTGTAGCAAAATTTGATAAGAAAATTAAAAAAGGTTCATCTGAGTACAATAAACTTATGCAAGAACAAAGAGAAAAACTCTCTATTCAGCGTTTTAAAGGATTGGGAGAAATGAACCCAGAAGAACTTTGGCAGACAACCCTGAATCCAGTTAACAGAACTATGCTTAGGGTTCAATATTCCAAAGGCACAAAAGATAAGTCAAAAGAAGATCAAAAAATGATTGAAATATTGATGGGTGACGAAGTTGCACCAAGAAAAGATTTTATCACAAATAACGCATTAAATGTGGCTAATTTAGACATTTAACAAGACAATGAATTTTTCAACTCTCTTTAGAACAAAAGAGAATTTAAATTTAGATAAAAACACTTTAACCATTCTTAGATATATCGCTATTTTTGGTCAATTTATCGCAATAAATATCGTTTTTTTTTATCTAGAACTTCAATTTCCTCTTAAAGAGAGTTACGTCATTATTCTTATAGGGCTAATCACAAATTTGTTTCTACAATTTAGGGTAAAAGTAAATCAGCTGAAAGACTCATATGCATCTTTATTTCTTCTGTATGATTTATTCCAATTAAGCTCTCTCTTATATCTAACGGGTGGTATTTTAAATCCTTTTGTAATTTTGCTAATTATTCCAACTATAGTTTCGTCTACATTTTTAAGTATGGGAACTACTATAATACTTGGAGTAATTACTTCTTTTCTATTATTTATTCTCTCTTTTATTTACCTTCCGCTTCCAGGATTTGATAAAAATATTTTTGATGTTCCAAATTTTTATAAACAAGGAATACTTACAGCTATTTTAATTGGACTTGTATTTCTAAGTTATTTTGGAATTCGATTTGCAGGAGAAACAAAAAAAAGATCTGAAGCTCTTCGCAAACTACAAGAAGTAATATCAAAAGAATACGAGCTCGAGTCTTTAGGCGGACAAGCCGCAGCCGCAGCACATTCTTTAGGAACACCGTTAGCAACTATTAGTGTTGTAGCAAAAGAATTAAAGAAAGAAATAGGTGATGATAAGGAAATATCAAAAGATATCGATTTATTGATTAGTCAAACTAAAAGATGTAGCGAGATATTAAAACAAATATCAAAAAAACAAATAAAAGAAGATGTTTTTTTAAGTTCTATAAAATTTGAAGATTTACTAGAAGAAATTATTAATTCTTTTAAGGAAACGTCATCAAAAGATATAAATCTTATAGTGGAAAATGATAATAATAAAATAGCAATACAAAGAACTCCAGAAATAATTTATGGATTAAGAAATTTTATTGGAAATGCCGTAAAGTTTTCTAAGAGTCAAGTCAACATTAATTTAAAAAGTGATCAAAAAATCATTAAGATAGAAATAAATGATGATGGACCAGGAATACCTGAAGATATAATTCAAAAAATGGGTGAACCTTATATTAAATCTAAATCAAAAGAGTTAAGTGTCAATTCAGGATTAGGTTTAGGAACTTTTTTAGGAAAAACTTTATTAGAAAGACAAGGTGGACAATTAATTTTTAAAAGAAATAGTAAACTAGGAGGAGCTCTAGTTACATTGTCTTGGGATCCAAATAATTTTATTTCTTAAACTGAAAAGTGTAGGCAAGAATTTTATATGCTAATTTTGCAACTAGAAAATTATACGAGTCAAAGTTTTTTATTGGAGCTAATTCATTAATATCTGCACCCACAACTTTAGAGATTTTACAGACTTTTTTTATAATCGGCAAAACATCATCCCAAAGTAAACCACCAGGTTCAGGTGTTCCGGTAGCAGGCATAACGCTTGCATCAAAGCCATCAACGTCAAAAGTGATGTAAACTGTTTTATCTTTAAAAAGATTATCTAACTGAGATAAATCCCAATTTTTCTTGTCTTTTCCCCAAAAAATCTCAATTCTATCTTTATTATCACTATAAAAATTCATTTCCAACTGAGATAAATTTCTTATGCCGAACGACACAACGTTAACATTTTTAAAATCTAAACATCTTTTAATTGCAGAAGCATGAGAAAATTTCTCTCCTTGATAGCTTTCTCTCAAATCAGCATGAGCATCAAAATGAAGAAGTGTTATCTGATCATATTTTTCTACGAATGGTTTTATAGATCCAGGTGTAATTGAATGTTCACCTCCAAATACCATTGGAAATTTATTTTTTGACAGTATTTCTTTATTAATAGCTGACAATTGATCTAAAGCGTCATTTATTTTTTTTTTTATAGCAAAAGGCTTAATAGTTTTTATACCTATTTCTTTATAGGGTTCTTTATTTAGCTCTTCATCAAACAGCTCAACTTGATGAGAGGCTTTTATAATTTCTCTCGGGCCATTTTTTGTACCTCCTCCGTAGCTGACTGTTTTTTCAAGTCCAAAAGGAACAACTATAACTTTTGCTTCAATATCTTGATTAGCGTCATAGCCTAAAAAACCTTTTTTTTGACTCAAGAATTTCATTTATGAGTTAAATATTTTTGAGAAATTTCTTTTTTCTCTTTTTTTCCAATGATTTCGATGATAGGCATCACTAGCTATTAAAGGTAAAACACTTGTTGCTTCTGCAAAAACCATTTGTTCTTTAGTAATATTAACTTTTCCCCAAGAGCTAGCTTCTTTTAATGTCGAACTGCTGCAAGCTCCATCACGTGTGTCAGCCACGGTAATTTGTATTGCATATTTGTGCATATCAACCCTCTTACCAAGTAATTCAGCGCAGACTACTGTATCTTGAATAAAATTTTTTGGCACGCCTCCTCCAACCATCAATAGACCAGATTGTTTAGATTGTAATTTAATTTCAGTTAATTCCCTGAATTCTCGGATAGAGTCTATTGTTAAATGCTTTTTAGGATTTTGCTCCTGATGCATTACTAAGCCGAAACCAGCTGAACTATCAGTGAACGCAGGACAAAATATTGGAACATTATTATCAAAAGCAGTTTCAATCAAAGAACCTTTCTTTTTCCCATTTGATTTTAGGTATTTGCCTAACTCTTTAATAAATTCTCTTGAAGTGTAAGATCTTGGTTCTAAAGTATTTGCCACATCACATATGGTTTGGTCACAAGCTTGTAACTCCTCTTCATCGATGTAGGTATCGTATATTCTATCGATATAATTTTTTCGAAGTTCTGTATCGTCTTGAAATTGAGAACCTTGATAATGTTTGAATCCTAAAGCTTCAAAAAAATCCATATCAATTATAGAAGCCCCAGTAGCCACTATCGCATCAATCATATTATGTTTTACCAAATCAGTGTATAGATCCATGCAACCACCCGCCGAAGTAGATCCAGCTAGAGTTAGAAAAATTGAGCAGTCTTTATCTGCTAGCATTTCATTATAAATACCCGCCGCTCTAGCAGTGTCCCTAGAGGTAAAAGACATCTTGCCCATGCCATCGATGATCTTTCGCGCATCAAAAGATTTAATGTCTATGTGTTCTACCGGACTATTAAGAAGTGATTTTTTATTATGTCCAATATTAGGATTAATTTTTTTGGCCATTAAGCAACTAAAGAATCAACTTTATCGTTTGACCCTTCGTATAATGACATAATTGGTTTGTCGTATACTTCAAAAATTTCATTTGAGTAAAATCCATTGAAATTAGTTCTAAAAGTTAAGCCATAAGCACCAAGCTGACCTAATTCTATATAGTCGCCCTCTTTAATATTATTAGGTAAAAGAAAAGGTCCCTTCATATAATCCAGACTGTCACAAGTTGGGCCAAAGAAATTAAATGCAGTTAATTTTTTTGATTGAAATCTTCCATCAGTAATCATTTTAGTTGGCAGCACAAAGTTTGGTACTCCTGCATCAAACAATGTACCATAAGTTCCATCATTTAAGTAAAGGCTTTGCTTTTTTCTTAATATAACTTTTACAATTGTCGAGCCGCTTTCAGCAACGATTGCTCTTCCTGGTTCACAAATAATTTCAGGCAATTTACTCAATTTTAAATTTGAAAGACTTTTTTTAATTTCCTCCATGTAATTAATTAAAGGTTCTGGTTTTAAATCAGGATAAATGGCAGGAAATCCTCCACCTAAATTAATTATGTCTGGAATAATTTTTGTTTTCTTAATTATATTTTCTATTTCTTTTATACCTTTAGTGTAAGATATTTTATGCATACATTGTGAACCAACATGAAAACTTATTCCTAACCTTTTTGAATGTTCTTTACATAATCTTACTAAACCCAAGGCCTCAGAGGGTAGTGCTCCGAATTTTCTAGATAGATCGATTTCAGCGTGTTCATTTGAAATCGCAATCCTTACAAATAATTTTAAATCTTTGGCTTGGTTGGTTGCCTCAAGTATTTTTCTTAGCTCGTCCTTGTTATCTAAAGAGAAACTTTTTACCCCATAATTAAAATAAGCTGATGAAATGCTATCTTTGCTTTTAACAGTGTGCATGAAGTGAAGATTTACATCGGGATTAATTTTATGAATGAGCTTAATTTCATTCAAGGAAGCAACATCAAAATCATTTATACCATTTGAAATTATTTGTTTAATAATTTTTTCGTGAGAGTTGGTTTTTACAGCATATAGAACTTTACCTGGGAAATTTTCTTTAAAGAATTTTACAGATTTTTTTATTTCTTCACTCCGTATGCAATATACGGGATAATCAGGCTTTAGTGTGTTAACTAGTTCGTTAACCGACTTAAATTTTCGCATTTCATGTGTCCCCCGTTAGTTTACACAAAGGTTTTTTAAAAAAATTTAATAAAAAAAACCTTGATTAATTTGCGTTTAAGGTTTTTTTGACTCTATGTAAAGAAAAAAAAGCTGTAATAAGATGTTGTAATTCTGTTCACAGCGCCCATATATAAGTTGTATGAGGACACAAAAAAATATTCCAGAGCAACTAAAGCTCTCTGATTTTGCAGATAAATCGTTGCTTATTTTGGATGATGACGATCCACTTCGAGGAAGGCTTGCAAGGGCTATGGAAAAGAAAGGTTTTCAAGTAAAAGAGGCCAAAACAGTGGCTGAAGGTCTAAATATTGTTAAAGCAACGCCCCCAAGCTTTGCTTGTGTTGATCTTAGGCTTGAGGATGGAAATGGCCTAGATGTTGTTAAAGAATTATCAAAAAATAAAAAAGACAGCAGAATAGTAATGTTAACGGGATACGGGAATCTACCCACAGCAGTAGCTGCGGTCAAGGCTGGAGCAATAGATTATATAGCTAAACCAGTCGATGCAGATGATGTTGAGTCGGCATTATTAGCCTCACCTGAGTCGAAAGCCAAACCACCGGAAAACCCAATGTCTGCAGATAGGGTTAAGTGGGAACATATTCATAGAGTGTTTGAATTATGTAATAGAAATGTTTCTGAAACTGCTAGAAGACTTAAAATGCACAGAAGAACTCTACAAAGAATTCTTTCTAAAAGATCGCCTCGATAAAATTAAATTAATCTATTTATTTTCTTAATCTGATTAATTGCTAAAGTTGCAATAAGAATTTTAAATAGTTCAGCTAATAAAAATGGTTGTGCGCCTAACGTAAAGATTGGCTTATCCCAACCTATTAAACTGCCTAACCAAGCCATGCCTATTAAATAGATAAAACTCGTAGCAAATAAAAGTTTAAAAAAAGTTTTAAACAAATTGCTGTCGTAACTAAACTTTCCTGAAATATAAACTGCAACAAGAAAACCCAATAGATACCCCATTGTAGGTCCAGTAAAGTAAACTAGTCCCATTCCTTTTTCTGGTGTACCCGAGAAAACAGGTAATCCTATTATCCCTTCAAATAAATACAAAGACACAGTTGCTAGCCCAATTTTCCATCCAAAAGCAATTCCAATCATAAGAACCACTAAAGTCTGCATAGTCATTGGAACGGGATAGAAAGGAATTTTTATTTTTGATGAGACAGCTAAAACAATGCTACCTATCAATGCAAAGAAAATGTGTTTAATTAATTTTGATTGTTTTAAGTTTTTTACAAGTTCCATATAAACAATTTAACTTTTTTTTCATTAAAATCTAGTGTTTTGTCAATTGAACGAAAACATCCTCTAAATCACCGTCATCAGTAGAAATGTCTACAATTTTTATGTTGTTTTTATTAAAATAATTAACTATTTCACCAAAATTAAGAGAACTTTTTTCATAGGCCGCTGTTATTAAATTTTTAGAAATGATCTTAAACTGGATACCTGTCATGGCTAAAGACATATTTATGTCTACACTTTCAACTTTAAAATTTATTTTTTTTGCTTGAATTCTTTCTAAAAGTTTTTCTGTTGTATCAAGCGCAACTAAATTTCCCTTATCAATAATAGCTATTCGATCACACATTTCTTGTGCCTCTAAAAGATAGTGAGTAGTTAAAATAATT
>Ga0222718_10003738_pt1 | contig 12942 bp, 20 predicted proteins | sample C33_27DmetaG_FD_165045 | JGI IMG/M metagenome (GOLD analysis project Ga0222718, IMG submission 165045) | Estuarine water microbial communities from San Francisco Bay, California, United States - C33_27D | ecosystem: Environmental > Aquatic > Marine > Unclassified | place: USA: California... | reverse complement strand
ATACCATTTTCTTTTTGATATAGATAGTAAGTTTCCCCAACTATAGGTTGGAAACTGTATTCTGAATTATATATTAACTTAGTGTCATCATATTCACTAAGTAGAGATTCATATTCCCTTTTTAATTCTTCTAATCTACTATTAAAGTATTTATCCGCCTTAACACCTTCACTCTTATCCACTATGATCGGTTCAAACTTCTGTGAACCGACCGTAGTAGGATAATGTTTAGTATTCGCATCAAACTTATCCGAATCTTTATTATATACTATTTGATCTGGATACTTTTTTTTCACAACAAATGTGGTTTAGATTCAACCATACCCGAAGAAGTTATCTCAACATAATCAGATTTTAGTTGGAAAGATTTGACATCCTTACAACCACTATAAGAAAACGCAGATTTAACTCCATCATTTAATTTACTGATAATAAAGTCTACACTACCTTTAAATGGTATCATAGTAGATTCACCTTCAATATGTTTAGTCGACTGCCCATGTGTGGATTTAGTCTCTAAACTCGCAGAACCTCTATATCTTTTATATAAAGAACCATCATTTCTTTCTACAATATTACCAGGCGATTCCTTTGTACCTGCGAGTAATGAACCTAACATAACACAATCCGCACCTACAGATAATGCCTTAGCGATATCACCACTACTTCTTATACCACCATCCGCCATAACTGGTACTGTAGAACCTTCTACACAATCAATGATAGATGTTATGTTTGGTACTCCGTGACCTGTCTGAATACGTGTGCTACATAAGGACCCGCCACCGATCCCGACACGTAATCCATCAACACCCCAATTACACATATCTTCTGCGGATTGTTTTGTAGATATGTTACCCGCAATAATATCTACTTTAGATGGTAAAATCTCTCTTAGTTTCTCCACCATATTTTTTACGTTAACATGATGTCCATGTGCCACATCGATTAAAATTATGTTTACACCAGAACTAACAAGTCTTTCCGCCCTTTCAATATCAACTTCATTAACACCTATTGCCGCCATAATCGGAATGTCTTTAATTTCTGAGTGCCAATCATCATACATAACACCCCACTCTTCATACATGTGGTTATTATTAATATACTCAACAACTTTAGATACTTGTTCACATTGTTCATCTATAGACATAAATCTATGAATACAACCAACACCACCTAACTCTACCATCTTTATTGCCATCTTATATTCACAAACTGTGTCCATACATGATGCAACATATGGTCTCAATAATCCATATCTTCTACTAACTAATGTTTGTAATTTTATATCACTTCTACTTTTTATCTCAGAATATTGAGGTACTAAAAGTATATCATCGTAAGTTAATGCCTTTTTTTTCATATTAACACTTTTATTTATCATTTATTTGGTTTATAATGTTCTACATACCTGTTTCTAACTCTAATTCCTTTTTTAATGTCGGAAATGGTTACACCTTCTTCCATTCCACCCATCGCACCAACAAAATCATCCACTTCTTCGTCAGTTGCATTTTCTAAAATAACTTCATATTCATCTGATGTTATGTTATAAAAAGCATAAACCATCATATCAAATAGGTCCAACATCCCACCCGAAACAGGCATATCTTTTGATACTTCTTCTCTTAAAATTTTACTCATTTTTCCATATCTACTTCAGGGTTCTCATCCAAATATTGTTGGTATTGATATAAGCGATTTAAATCTCCGTAATTATCTTTCATCCCTTCGAAAATTTCTGAAGTTCTTCGAAGAATTTGATCGATTGGATTTTTAACATAACCATCACTATCCTTCTCACCCATAACATCCTTTGGAGTTGATACCGCCAAAGCGGTTAGTTCCCGTTTCAAATATTCAATAGAACCTTCAATCTCTTTTATCTTTTCATCGAGTTCGTATCGATTTTGAAAGATTTGTCTATTCAAATAAATTTCTGTTGTAAATGCAGTTCCATATCCCATAACTTTTATTTTAAATGATTATTAACTAACTCCCAAGTTGACTCAAAACTATAACAAATAGGTTTACCATTTTCATCTTTTGCACCATACGCTTCCATTGGGTCTCGATCAGTAAGTTCTCCTCGTGAATTGAATACCTTATAAATACTCCAGTCCTTTTCCCCCCAATCGTTCTCATAAACAAACCAATTAATCCATTCAACACCCTCCTCAGTGAAATGAGAATTTAATGCCGTATCAAATATTTTAGTAACATTATCTTCGAGTTCGTACTTTCCGTCCATAAAGTTAAACCCCATTGAATATAATTCTCTAAAGTCCTCCATTAACTTCTTATAAGGCATCAATATACCTAAAAAATCTTCATATTCAATACTCATCTTTGTTTTGTTTTAATAACTCATCAATTGTTTTAGGTTTATAATTTATAAGGTGTGCGTCAACATTAAAGTATTTACTTTGTGTTAATATCTTCTTACCTTCATTATCACCATACCTATCCATAACCTCTACTTCCTCCAATACATTAGTGTGGTGAATATGGGCATGAATGTTTCCTCTACAGAAACTAATTTCATTAGGATGTATAGGTGCATGTGTTAAACTAAATCCTTTATAATCTATCATTCCCGCAACACTATCAACATACTTCAACAACTCCTTTACATCCTGATGTCTGTCATGATTACCTAATACAACTATTTTTCTACCTTTTAATCTATCTAATTGGTAGTAATAATCAGGTGTCTCCATTGTGATATCACCTAGAATATATGTTAAGTCTTTTTTATGCACAACTTTATTCCACTCTTCTATAAGATGTTCATCATGATAATATTCATCTTGAAATCCTCTATGTGTTGCCATCCACTTATGGCCAAAGTGTAAACAACCAATAAACCTCACATTACTCATCTTTACCTTGTTTAATTAATCTTTTTAATTCATTATACCCCAAAAAATCCTCAAATTTATTGTTATAAAACTCCAACATCCTTTCCGCCATTTCAAAATGTTCTTTAGTATTACAACTTTTAATTACTTTTTCAGTTTTCTTTTTCGCCTTTATTTGATCGATTAATGTCATCGTTAATTCTTTTTATCAATTTTTTTATTTCTTCACAGTTTTCGTATTCCTCAACCGATTCATAATAAGATAAAGACTTACTTAAACTGTCCACCCAATCTTCTCTATTCAACTCCGATGTCATAATAAAATTACTTAATGGATTTATTATCCTAAAAACCACAATATTTTCTAAATCTTCGTTATACGCCTTTTTAACACTCTCAACAATAAGAGAATGGATCAACCACTTCTGTTTTTTTAAGAATTCTTGTTCATCATCTTCATTAGAGAAATAAAAATCTTTCATAAATTTAATACTGCCTTTTTATATTCGTTATATTTTGTCTCACAGTAAAGTTCACCACCTTGTTGTGCAGTTTCATCAGAAAATAAATGTTTTTCTTTTAGGTATTTACTTATCACTTTTCTGAAATGGTGTCTATCAATAGAACAAGTTAATTTATATTTATGTCCATCTACCAATACTGTAGAAGGTAACCCCATTTCATCCTCAACTATCGGATAAGCAACATTAATATACTTAATAAAATTTTCTTTTTCTTGTTCTTCCATAAAACAAATGTAAGCATAATTTCTTAATTATCCAAACCCATTTCAGAAATAATTTTATGTAGTTTGTGATCATTCATACCCAAATTATCTTTTAATTCTTTTATATCAGAACATTCAATATCTAATTTTTGATAGTATTGTTCATGTAAGACTAAAAGTTCATCAAATAATGTTATAAAATCAAAAAATACTGATCTGTCTCTAGTATTCTCTAATATCTTTATTGAACTCTCTATATCCCCTCTATGTATTTTATCAATTAAAAGGTGAGTACTACTTTTTATGATATTAATTTTTAGTTGTTCTAAATTATTATCAATCTTCTGTCTTAAATTTTTCACAGTGGTACTATTATCTTTTAAATTAGACAAAACTTCCTCTGTTAGTTCACCATTTTTACTGATAAGTCTAACCACTGAATTTTTTAAACCTTCATTATCCATAACCCAATGATACAAAATTTATATCATAAAATCAATAGAGTGTTTGTTTATTTAAAAATTTTTATTATATTTGTTGAAAAAACGTAATATTCCTTTATACTTATAGTGAAAGTATTGTTGTTATGGATGAGAAAATAGAAAAAATAGTTTTAGAACTTAAATCCGCTTTAGAGGAAAAGTATGGCGAAAACTTAAATAAGTTTTATTTAGTGCAATTCAATGATGTTGTTAGTACTAAATGGGAAAGTTTAATTTCACTAAAATCTGGCGAAGAACACGAAAAAAGAAAATATTACGTTATCTCCGACAATAAGGTGTTGGTGAATCTGTAATAGTAAAATAAAAGTTATGAATATATTTATTTTAGATTATGACCCACAAAAGTGTGCGGAAATGCATTGTGATAAACATTGTATAAAACAATTGTTGGAATCAGCACAATTATTATGTGGTGTTCATCATATGACAGGTAGTGAGGCACCTTATGGTTTATCACATAAGAACCATCCTTGTTCAATATGGGCTAGAGAATGTATGGAGAACTACGTTTGGTTATGTGACTTAGGTATTGAGTTATGTGAAGAGTATACATATAGATACGGTAAAAGACATAAATCTCAAGATATTATTGAGTGGTGTATGATTAATTTACCTAACATAGAAGAGAAGGGTGAATTAACTCCTTTCAGATTAGCAATGCCTGATGAATGTAAGGTGGGTGATCCTGTAGAATCTTATAGGAAATATTACAATGTGTTTAAAAAAGATTTCGCAAAATGGAAAAATAGAGATGTACCTAAATGGTTTAATCCTGTAGATGATTCATCAGAACACCACCTAACGAAGAACACTGTATCATAATGTTATTGATAACGTCATCATCTAATTTTGTTTTTCTTTTGGTAAAATCAATTCCCAACACACCGATAAACTTACCTTCGATAGTTTTTATTGAGAATAAATAACCTGATTTACAACCGTTATCTTCTGCAACATATTTTAAACCATAAGTGGAAATCGTTTCATCTTTATAATCGGGAATTTCTATTATATTCCCTTCAACTAATCTATTCATCGATTTAGAGAATAAATTAACAGGTATGTTTTGGAAACTACTTTGTACTGAAGAAACTCCCGTATTTACTGTTTCATATATAACAGAAAATTTAGTTATTGATTTACCTGTAGGGTAGAAATGTCCCCCATTATGAAATTGTGTTACCCAAACACGATCTGCTTTAATATCTTCTCTGATGTCATCTATTTTGTTCGTAACAAGTTCACTAACCTTTAAGGCTTCCTCAACCATATCAGGTTTTTCTTTTTTCGATAATTTTGTTTTTAGGTATAGAATTGTCACTGGACTAATTACACCTGTAATAAACGCTATTGCAATTTCTGTCATAATAAAGTTATTTGTTTTATAAATATTCAGTATTAAAGTAAAATAAAAAATAATCAAAAAAAAATGGTAGATTTCTCTACCATTCTTTATCAAATTAAACAACTATGAATCACAGAATCGATTCAGATAGACTCCATAACATTTTGTTCACCTCCAAATTTTGATCGATTGAACGAATTGCTCTGCTACGAGATCTACGAACCTTTCCATTATCTTTAGGTGTGATTGTTAGAATACCACCTTGTAATAGGTTTTCTTGTACTCTGTTAAATACACTCCATAAGTCATTACCCGCATCTTCTTCTCTACGAATTTTCAATATCTGATTCACATCAATCATTTTGTCTTCGCCCCATCGAGTGTCAGCAACTCTCTTTGCGAAATCATATTGTTGTGATGCGTTTAGTTCTTTACTCATCATATCTTGCACTCTACCAACTACCATTGGGATTTTCTCTGTGGACCTTTCCACAACTTTAAGGATATCTTCTTTTTGAAACCCTTTGTGCATCACTCTGAACTCATCGAATGTTTGATCCGCAATAACCAAACCATTAGAACAAACTAATCTAAACAAACCAACATGAAACTTAAAAGATGAAGAACCATCGTGTGAGTTTGTAAGGAGAATTTCTGGGTGAGTATCACCAATTATTTTTGAGATATCATTGTTGTTTTCATTTCTGAAACGTAACATATGTTTTTTGTAAGGTGATTTAGATTCGTGTCCCTTACGTGTACGAGTTTGTACTGCTTGTGTAGGTAACCAACCTTGTTCCCCTAAAATGTCAATCACCTCTGTTGTAGGTATAAATTTGTAAATGTGTGAAAGATGACTAGATGGGCTTTGTGTTAAAGCCGAAGGACAACTTTGCCCGATTTGATTTAAATTTAAAAATTCCATAACTATTATTTTTTTTATATATACAAATATAAGCACTTTTTTCCGATATAACAAACAATTTATTATTTTTTTTTTATATTTATTGAATATATTTATATTATATGAAGAAATTGTCAGATAAGGAGATAAAACTGTTTCAGTTTTTAGATAAGAATGTCGGTGATGAACAAGATAAAAAAACCACAATTAAATACCTAAAAGACTATTTAGGTTTTACACCAGAAGAAATTTTAAAATATTATTCCCTTTGGTATTATTCGAGTGGTGGTGATTACGAAACCTATGAATATGATGAAGAGGGTGAATTACTTAATTTCATAAATAGTATTTCTATATTAAGTAGTGAACAAATAGATGAGATTACTGACGATCTTTATGATTCAGGAAAATTAGATAAATTATTGGGTGATTTTTTTAATTCCAATTGTGGCGGTTGGAGATCCGCCACCCCATGTATTACTTTTGAGTCGGGCGGTATTACAGTAGAATTAGATAGAGAAAACTGGAGGGAATACTTCTCAGGTTTAGGTGAAGATGATCTATGGATGTACGATAACGCATTTACTTCTTATAGTGATTATTATGAAGAAGTGATGGAAGACGAATTCGACTACGCCCATTACAATGATGATACTATTAATTATTTAGAAACCATTGCAATTCTCGCAGGACAAAATAGTTGGCCAGGAAAAAACAATGAGAAAATTAATGACGGAGAAATAAAAGATTTCCTTAACAAAACATTACCATCAAGTAACGTAGAAGATATCATAGACAATTATCTTAGTGAAGTATCTGTGGAGTTAACTAGGGCAAGATTAGAGGCAGTTAGATATTGTTATAATAACGAATCTAAATATAATACTAATGAGACTAGATGTAACTCAGGTGATTATTGTATTTTTATACCATATGAAGACTTAAAAGAATTTATCATAAATAAAAATATGTTAAATTTATCTGAGTTAAAAGATGCGGAAGTAAATGATGATATATACCTTAATGATTGTTATTACGATGCTTGGTTAGATGATGAAGGACATGATTCTTGTATAAGAGAATTAAATAGAAGTTTAGAGAGAACGATAGAAAAAATTACTGAAGACGATGAATTAGACTTAGAACAACTTATAAAAGATAGAAAAGAATTCTTTAATATGTTGGATAAGTTTGGATTTAAACAATGGGGGTCAACAAAATCTGGAGGTTACTATAAATCTGAGGATGGTAAAATTCACTTACATACAGATCAGGTTAATTTTAAAGATAGAAAAATTAAATTTACATATGAGGGTAAAACACATATGGTTCCTTTCGAAGATTTCCCTAACTGGATCGGTGGTTCTGTATTAGATTTAAATGAAAGTGTTAAAATTAAAAAGAAGTTATTAAAAGAACAAAAAGAAAATATCACTAAGATATCCATATTTGATTTTGATGGTACCCTTATGGATACACCACACCCAGAAGAAGGGAAAAAAGAATGGGAGGAGTTTACAGGTAAAAAATATCCACACATAGGATGGTGGGGTAAACCTGAATCTTTAGATGATGCGGTGTTTGATATACAACCAATAGAGTCCACAGTTTCTGATTACAAAAAAGAAATGAGTAATCCTGACACAATGGTTATTATGTTAACAGGTAGACTACCACATCAATCTGAACAAATTGAGGAGTTATTGGCGTTACATAACATCAATTTTGATGAGTATCATTATAAAAGTAATGGTGATACCTTAACAAGTAAGATAAATACCATTAAATCATTATTACATCGTTATCCAAATGTGACTGAGATTGAGATGTGGGAAGATAGAGAACCACACGCATTATCTTTCGAACAATGGGGTAAAGATAATAATATAAATTTAAATGTTAATTTAGTAGGTAGTGATCATATTACCATAAATGAATCCACAGAAAACAATAAAGAAAAGTTTTATGATGAGGTGGTGAAGATGTTGAGAAAACCACCTTATGGTAAAATTCTTATCGGTTTAGACCTCGAAAACTCTGATATGGTAGAGATATTTAAAAAATTATTTAAAAAAGATTTTATAAAAGTTAAATTGAGGGAATCTACAGGTAATGTCGAACAAAGTTTAGACTCATATTATTTAACAGTAAAAGATGAGAATAATACCATATACTACGAACAGGATGATTCGTCTGTCATTTGGTGGGAGAAATGGAGTTGGCGTAAAAAAGATGAGTGGGATAAGTATGTAGATAGTTCAGGTAAAAAATACTACCATACAGGTAAATATAGAGTTGAGGATGAGGATATCGAATATGATTACCCTAATTATTTAGAAGATGAGTTCTATATTAATGAGTCTATATCACCAGAAGAAAAATTTTACCATAAATTGGCATCAACAATAGAACCACCTTATTTTTATAACTTGAGAACTTATGATCTAAATCGTAAGGATATGATTAAGGTACTATCTTTGGTTTTTGGTTATGATGTTATTCCCGATGGTGTAAGTAGTACTAAAACAAATTTAATAGTAAAAGATGGACACTGGGATGAACCAATATATTCTGAGTGGACTAACCACAGATGGATAGACTTTCGAGATGGTAGTAGATCAGAAGGTTTAGAAGACGATTACTCAATCACATACTGATTGTGGTAAAGATTTTAAACCTATATAGGTTTCATAAATGAAATCAATTACATTAACTTCATCGTTATAATACAGATTCCATAAGTCTACATTAAAATGATTACCGAAGTAACCATCTTCTTCCTCATCAAAACCACGATATTCTGTATCAACACCATCATTTAGATATAAATCATAGCACCAATCATAATAATCACTATCTACTATTTCACGATAACAACTATCGCCATCGCCCTCAACTTTAAATTTAACTACCAATACCTTATCAACATCACAAATAATTTCATAAATTTCTTCAATTACATATTCCATATTACATTTTCGAAATAAATATGCTAAAACATAATAATGCGTAATTTTAATTTATGTTTTTTTGCTAAATCTATCATATGTTTAGTCCCTTTACTCTTACCGTCCCAAAAAACTACACATGCATCCGCAACTTTTGCCATCTCCTCATTTCTTCTATAACCTGCACTTTTGCCGAATATATCCCACATTGCGGGGTATTCTTCTAGTTTATGATGGTTTTCTTCAGCATACCTCTCACCTAATTTATCTGCACCATTCGCAGTACCAGATATAATAATAATGTCTTTTTGATTTTTTAAGATAGAATCTAACTTCCTTTTCAATTTAGGGTAATCATTAAATCCTCTACTTCCCGCTACTATTACCTTCATTTTTTAACCTATTTTCTTCAAGTTCAATCAACTTTTCTAAATACTGATGGCATTTTTTAAGATCTTCTATACCATTTTTATCTTTCCATCTAGTGACATACTTAACTATGTTACCCTCAAAGAAATCTAAGTTATGTGAATGTGCATAGTCCCACATTTCTATACCTCTGTTGTAGTGATTAGGGTGTACTACCCTTTCTTTAGATTTACCCATATTTTTTATTATAATAATATGGATTTTATTTTAATATGTCAATATAAAATTACTATTTTGTCGAGAAAGCCCAATCTTCTTTAGAGGTGGGGAGGATGTCATTATTCTACGTTAATAATAATAAAGTAGTAATTATCCTGATAACCAAATTCGTCAGTATATTCATCATTAAGATTTAAAAAATACGCAGGACCATCACTTTGTATCGCCTCTTTTATCGCTAAGTCTCCATCTAACGTAATTAAATCTTCATATAATGCACCATCAATATCTAACCCACTATCCCATATATACTGAAGAGGATCATCCTCAATGTCCTCAAGTATTTGTTCCATTCTTCTCTCTTTATATAATGATTTAAATTTATTGTCATCATCATATATTTCAAAATCTAAATACAAATCATCATGACTTGCGGTTAATTCATTGAGTTGAGAGTCAATATAATCAATGTCGTTATTTATTTCTTCATATATGGATTCATACCTATTTAATTTATTAGTTAAATCATCGATGTCACTATCATACATTGAGTAGTATTCTTGTTCATCGTCACCATAATCCACTGTATCTGAAAGAGTTTCAATATTCAAACTGATATTAGACATTTCTCTATATACCTTTTCAGATTTATATTCTAAGATTTGTTTCTCCTTTTTGAGTTCTTTAATGTCATTTCTATATTCTTCTATTTGTTCTTTCCAATCAAAATATTCATCAACTAATCCTAAGTCTTCTATCATCGCCTCTTTAGTTGATAACTTTAATTCACTTTTTTTGTTAAGAAAATTATTCCATTCTTCTTCTACCATTTGTTCTGCGTTATATTCCGCAGTATCTATATTTACATCAATGTATTTTTCTATAAAACTTGAGTTAAAATATTCCCAACCTTCGTCATCTATTCTATAACGTATTTCATTTTCCGCCTCTTTTACTATTGTTTCGTATCTGAATATCTGAACATTACTAATTAGTTTAGTGGGTCTATTAGTATTTCCCTGATATAATTCTATTAATGGTTTATAATATCCATTTTTAGAAACCAATTGTTCAAACATAAAGGGGGAGACATCAAAATACTCACCTAACGCCCTTTCCCACTCATCCTTTTCCATATCAGATGGAATAACCCATTGATCTTCTTTAATGTTATTATATTCACCGTCAGTACGATAATTTTTATTATATAATGTAACAATTATACTATTTTCATGATTAGGTACTCCGATATTATTTTTTATGAAATTAAACGCACCTTTAATGTCATCACCTTTTATGTTATTTTTAGATAATATATTAAAAACTCTAATGTATGGTAATTTTACTTCATACTCATTTTCTAAACCATAACCTTCGGACAATATGTTTTTAAATTTCATCATAAATAATATCTAACATCTTTATCTGTTATTTTAACGCTTTCAGGGTAATTGAGTAATTCATTTGGGTCAGCATTTATATCATCTGTTCCGTCTTTACTCTCTTCTGAAGTATAATTTCTTCTCCACAATATAAAAGTATCATCCCACTCATAAAAATAGTCCATAACAAAAGAGTATCTATTACCATCCATTATATTTCTGATTTTTTCAGGTAATTTAACATATGAAATATAATAATCAGTAATTGTTGTTAATTCGTATTTTTCGTATTCCTCCTCTATCTCACTTTTACCACCACAGTGACTACAATCATAATCACCTAAACCTTCACATCTATAACAATTCATTTCTCCAGAACCATCACATTCGTCACAAACTAACGTATCCCCTTCTTCACTATTGGGATCCTCTATTTCTCCAGAACCATCACATTCGTCACAAGATTCATCTTTACCTGAACCATCACAGTCAAAACACTCTTCAGTACCCCACCCATCACATTCTGGACAATCAACCCAATCGGTTTCATCGGTTACTACGTAATCATCTTCAGTATATTCTACAATAGTTAAATACATATCTGTAGGTAGGAATATCTTATCTTTAGTGAAGTCTACTACATTTGGGTTTATTAAATATGTTAAAGTTATTTGTTTAACTATATAACGATTAGTAATATCTAAGTTTTTTTTCAAAAAGTTAGAAATAGTTCTATAAACATCACTATCTTCAAAACCAATATTTTTACTCTTCCTTAAATAATTTTTTAATTCAATCTTAAGTTTTGGTTGTGATTTATCAATTATTGAAAGTACTCTACGAAGTTGTAATTCACTTAATACGTTATCTTCAGATTCTAATAATATGTTAATCAGTTTAATCATATAATTTTTTAACTTTAACTTTTAAATCACCATTACCTTTTATTACCCTGTGGTATGTTTCTTTTGGTATGTATGTTCTTTCTGTTAATGGTATTGGTAGTTCATTGTCTAATTGGATCATCCAATCTGTATCACCAATACTTTCAACAATTCTGTCTTCTTTATCTCTGTGCCACACCAATTCCATATCATCTGTATCATCATAGAATGTTCTAATATGGTACCCTTCTTCTATGTATTCATCAAAAGGTAAATAAGATTCCGTTTGTCTCTTTGTCTTTTCTTTTGATTTTTCTTTTTTGTCAGTGATATAATCTAACCCTCTTTTTAATCTTTTTTTGGTTTCTTCGTTCTTTGCGTTGTTATACGCCGCCCTAACTCTTTGGTGAATTAAGTTTATGATTTGAGATTGTCTTTTGTGTGATTTATTTTTAAATGAAGATTTATTTAATGTGTCAACTATATCTTCCTTTGTTCTAAATTTAACTGAAACAGTATCATTAGGATTTTCATCGGTATATAATCTTCTACCACTACCTTTTGGTTTTTTACCAGTACCCACTTTTGGGTCTGATTCATTTAAATAACCATTTTCTTTTTTCCATTTCATAAATGAAAAAATATCAAAATCATTTAAGTAGGAGTCATACCCACACTTATGACACAAAAAAGGGTGTGTATCATCCTTTTCAATATCCCAACTCCAACTACAATTCTGACATCTCATTTATCCTTCTTGTTTTTTATAAGACTCATCATCAGAAGTAATAGGTCCA
>Ga0222718_10003735_pt1 | contig 12948 bp, 14 predicted proteins | sample C33_27DmetaG_FD_165045 | JGI IMG/M metagenome (GOLD analysis project Ga0222718, IMG submission 165045) | Estuarine water microbial communities from San Francisco Bay, California, United States - C33_27D | ecosystem: Environmental > Aquatic > Marine > Unclassified | place: USA: California... | reverse complement strand
AAAACCCTAAAAAGTTCTCATTTGGTTTATTAGTCGCCCTTTTGGCTTCCCTTCTAGGTGGCTTCATATGGTGGGTCAATAAAAGTTCTGCGTAAAAAGTATGGGAGGTAGAAAAAAACAACGCATCTCATCATCGTGTGATACTGAGTATTTCGAGGAAGAAATGGAACTCGAGGAAGTCCACCCAACAGTGATTCCAAAGAGTGATAATCAGAGAAATTATAACAGGGTGTTATACAGTATCAACAAACCCATGATATTCGCGGTGGGACCGGCGGGGACGGGAAAAACGATGTTGGCTTGTTGTGCAGCTATACAGGGGTATAACGATCAGTCGTACAAAAGAATCGTATTAACACGTCCAGTCGTATCAGTTGAAGAAGATATCGGGTTTCTTCCGGGGACCATGGAAGAAAAAATGGATCCGTGGACGAGACCTATAATGGACATCTTCAGTGAATATTATACACAAAATGACATTCAATACATGATAAAGGAAAAGATAATCGAAATTTGCCCTTTAGCATATATGCGTGGTAGAACCTTCAAAGATGCCTTCATCATCGCAGATGAAATGCAAAACTCTACGCCCAATCAAATGAAAATGCTTTTGACACGGATAGGTGAAGGTACAAAGATGGTCGTGACAGGTGACCTCAAACAACATGATAGGAAATATGAAGAAAATGGTCTCAAAGATATATGCGAACGTATCTCGGGTAAAAACCATAAACGCATCGAATATATCCAGTTTGAGTTCAAGGATATTGAGAGAAGCCCCCTTGTTAGGGACATCTTAGAAATTTATGGGGATAATTAAAAAATTCCAAATCTCTTTTTATGTGCGATCTTTTCCACATGTTCAGATGGAATTTCTCTTTCGAGAAATAACCATAAATTGTATTTCTTACATTTGTCAATAACAGATTCCTTGTATTTTGAATGAGACTTGCATATTTTATTTTTCGAATATTCGAGATTTAAAATATTTAACAACTCTTCAATCTCTTTGATTGTTTTACTCCCATTCATGAATCTGTATATCTTGGTTACATTTTCAGTTAAAACATCTCTATTGAAATTTGGTGTTCTACATTTAGAAGACCTGGAAACAAATGGTTTGAACATGGTTTCATATTTTTTCACAAGTTCTAAAACATCATCTTTTATGTTCATCGAGTCTTCAAGATAAATTTCTGGAACATCAACCGCTTTGTTAATTGCCTTGAATGATTCAATCACATCGTCATTTGTCGCATTGAATATGATATCAACAACGCATTCAACTTCATCATCTCCAATCATCTGAAGATACTCACGACGATGATTTCCATCATAACATATAAGACCTTCATCTTTTAATTCAGCTAAATGGATTAATTTGGGAATATACCCCCCATTATTATGATATTCATACATCTCTTGAACGCGATTCATATCGGGGTGTCTATTTTTAGACCATTTTTTACAAATAGGTTGGAGTTGTTTGTATTTTAAAACATATCCAACATGATTTCCATGTGTATAAATCCTTTTGGCAAAAGATGTTATTATACTTTCCATTTGTATTTTAACACATTGAACTTTTAAGTTTCTTACATCTGAAAGCATCAACATTACTCATAGGCATCTTCACCGTACAAGTCCTTAATAATCTCCAAGACATCCTGAGCATCCTTGTGAGCAGCTTGTGTAGAACGTAACAACCACTTCGCATGCCTTTTAATCTTTCTTTCAGCTTCCTTACATTTGTTCAGTTCTGTCTTTAATTTTTCAATCTCATCATCTTTTGTTTGAGGAATCAATTTTAGTTTTTCACGCTCATCGTCCTTCGTATAAGAAGCCGCTTTCACAATAATAGGGAGACGCCTCGGTCTCTGGGTAGAATGCTGACGCCAATGTTTCTCACCTGTGCTATAAATACGCAATGGGGTAATAGCCAACATGTATTTATAATATGGACAAAAACTTTATATTAATTTAAACACCCGAAGTGGCAACAACCTTCTTCTTCACGGGCGCCTTCTTTGTGGTGGTCACCTTGGTGGGAGCTTTAGGTGTGGCGGGAGCAGCCTCGGTGGTAGTGCACTTGCACTTGCATTCACCGGAGGAACCGGCGGGACCGGCGGGACCGGCAGGGCCAGTGGGACCCTTAGCGCCAGTGGGACCAGGAGGACCCTGGGGTCCAACACCACCGGCACCACCAGAACCACTGTTATCGATTATTTTGAGAAGAAGGTCATAGAGGCGACCTTTGTCGAGACGGGTGCGTTTCATCTCCTGTTCAATTTCTTTGCGAAGAGATTCCATTGTACTATACATAAAAGAAAGATTATCTTTAAACATAATGATCGTGATCGGACCTGCACTAAATACAGGTATTGGTCATCACGCCCAAAAATATACCAAATTGTTTCAACCTGACTCAAGGTATTATGTATTCGGAAGTGAACTCCCTGAGAGTGATCATGGACTCGTTTTTACCCTCCCACTTAAACATCACCTGGAGTATATCAAGTATGCGAGAACACGGGTGAAAAATCTCGCCTGTATGACTGTCTGTGAGACTGAGACTGTTCATGAAGATTATGGTCTCATCATGAAAGAGTTTAAACGTGTCGCTGTTCCGAGTGAATTCTGTAAAAAGGTTCTCTCTCGACAATTCCCTGACAATGAGTTCTATATCATTCATGCACACATCCCACAACCCCGTGAGAAGCCTTATACGTTCTATCATATCGGCAATGTTATGGATCCACGTAAAAAGTTCCGCGATGTTCTACAAGCTTTTGTACGTATGAATGAACCTAATACTCGACTTGTCATAAAAGCGACTGCTAAAACGGATGTGCATATCCCCTTTCCCAGGGTTGAAGTCATAAATGGTTTACTCACAGATGAAGAGATGGATCAACTCCATGAACGGTGTGACTGTTATGTAAACTTTTCTCACTCTGAAGGTGTTGGTATGGGTGCCGTCGAAGCTGCACTTCGAGACAAAGCTGTCATCCTCACAAATTATGGTGGAGCACCCGAGTATGTGAAGACACCATATACGATCGATTGTGGACTTCAAGAGTTGGAGGAGGATGATTTCCTCTTCAAAAAGGGTATGACTTGGGGTAAGCCAAACTTTGACCAACTCTTGGAGTTCATGAGACACGCCTATGATAATCGTGTGCGATATATGGATCACGAGCACACGAAGAAATTAGTGGGACGAAAGAATATTTTACAAGAGTTCGTCCTGAATGTAATTGGTGGCGAGAACGATAAGACCAACGAGGATGGTGCCACTCATCATTGATCCCTTTTGTGAAATGATAGTCATCACAAGATCATCAATAACTGAAATATTCGTGGGTTTTTTAGCTATACGAGGAACGATTGTGAGTATAGTGAGGTAAAGTGCCATCGCTATTATTACAGGTCTAAGACTTTCTTGATCAAACATCATCTTTCTATTAGTCGTTGATTTTAATTTTGCTCACATCAACCTTGGTTCCCAATTGTGGTTGCTTTACACTATGCTTTTTGCAGTAGTCACCACACACAGCCTTGAAACTACAAGGTTTTCCAGTCATCGTTAGAGCACAACAAATCTTCTTCGCTTTCCTCTGTTCATTCACAACTTCAGGAAGTTTGTCAATAAGAACAATTTGTCTCGAATCTTTCTTCTTCTCGTGTTCAAGATACTTCTTCTTCATAATCCAAGTCGCGTTTGCGAGTTGAACACACTTCTCATCTGGTTCGCTGATGCGGTACATCTTAGCCGCATCAGCGAGACAGCGTTGCCACATTTCATCACGGATGACTTCCATTTTGTTTTCTTGATTTTTTACCATTTGGAACTTCACTTAGGTGTTCAGGCTTCTCCACCAATTTCAGCCAAGTAAATATCAACCTGACCTGCAAAATCTGGACACGTTTCAGTTGTCTTTTTGGTGACAGAATCTTGGACATTTATCACATGCTCCTTGAACTTCTTGACATCTATACCTGTGGCGTTATGGATCTGTGTCTCTGTAGCAATATCCTTGAGTGCGTACAAGTATGCCGCTGCATAATTGGCATGAAGAATCGCTACGACCGGGGACTTGTCCTGTTGCGCCGCTGTAGCATAACGTGCAGATTGACGAACAAGTTTCTCAATAGACTTGTTTATACCCCTGGACTTATTTTGCATCATCAAGAATAGGACAAAGATAGCAGCTATCAAGTAGAGGTACATCTCTTACTTTACCTCAAGAAAGTTTTGACAGTCCTGCATCGTCTTCACATGGTCACCTTCATCGTTGCGGACATTGACGAAGACATCATACAGGTTATTGACATCATCATAATAGTTGGTGGCCACAGCTGGTGGATGCTCCAGTGAGAGACTCACCCCATTCTGTTTGAGGAATTCATCGTATGTGTGATAGGCATGTTCCTCCACCTGTTCAGAGAGATTGTAGGCCATCCTCGGTGACACGACATACAGAAGACACGTCAACCAGTAGTATGCGAAGGCTGTGTGCTGTGCGAAGAATCGGTCCACGAAGCGCTCATCACCACCCAAATCTTCCATGATGAGAAGGTGGTGGTATTCATTCATCGTCTGTGCGAAGTGTGTCTCCAATAAGTCAGCCTTTCGCCACACACCGAGGGTCTCGTAGAGGTGCAGAACAGAGACGAACGAAAAGTAAGGGACACGGGCGACCGTCTCGAGGACATAAAACCGGGCATAGTCCCGATCTTTGTACACTCTATCGATAACATTCACAGCTGATTTGACAACAGCCTTATTGATACGCTTCTCAAATTTGCGAGCAGTATTCACGTGAGGCTTGATAGTCGCGAGGGTGAGCATGTATTTTTCTATAGACGCACATTTTTAAACCTAAGTTAGAGACTGGAGTTGTAAAAAATTAAGGAAAATGGTTGCAGTATACAATGAACGAGAAAACCTACGGAAACAACTAAATCTTCAAATTGAATACCTAAAAAACAGCGCCACAGGACCACCAGTTTGTATTTATGAAAATCAAATTCGGATAGGTTCCGAGGTTTCTAAAACATTTATAAATAGTGATGGATCACCGACAGATGTGCTCTACACTATGGTTGTAGCTAAAACGCAGTCGGGAAAGACGGGTTCTATGCTTGAAGTAATAAGAAGAGCCGTCAACGAAGGTGGTGTATCTCCATACAATATATTCATAATCACAGGTCTGTCATCGAGAGATTGGAAGGAGAGTAACAAAAAAGTCTTTCCTCAAATATTACACTCAAATATACTCCATAACAATGATGTGAAAAGTAAATTAGCACTTAATCTCAACGGTAAAAAAAAAGTGTTAATCATCATTGATGAGTTGCATATGGCTTCATCTGATAACCAAACGATTGCTGGTGTATTGAAAGAATGTAAATTTCACGACCCAGAGTATTGTTACGAAAATGATATCAGGATTGTGGAATATTCAGCGACTCCGGATGGAGTTCTTAAAGATAGACTCAAAAACGAAGAAAGATCGCGTAGAATCTTTGCCGAGGATGGAGACGAGTATACCTCTTGTTTTGATTTATTGGAGCAGGGAAGAGTATTCCAGTTTAAAGATCTGTCAGAAGGGAATGATGTATTGGATTTGTGGAAACATATCACCAACAAATATAACACACCTAAATATCACATTATTAGAACTGCTACAAAAAATCCCAAAAAGGACAAAACCGAAGAAAATTTGAAGACCTTACCAGAGTTTGAGGTTTTGGAACACAACATGAATACTCGCCAGGAAATAGGAGATTTGAACGCCATTATTAGATGTCCACCATCTAAACATACTATTATCATAATCAAAGAAATGTTAAGATGTGCAAAAGTCTTAGAAAAACAACATATCGGCGTTGTATATGAGCGATTCTGTAAAAATGTAAATGACTCAGCTATCATTCAGGGACTGTTAGGTAGAGTGACTGGATATGGGGTGCCTAAGGATATTTCTGTTTTCACAAATATCGATACCATTAATCGATACAAAAAATTGTGGGATTCTGAATTCGGTGATGCAAGTATTAAATGGATCTCTAACACAAATAATAAATCAACCTATGCGAAAGATGATTGGTGTAAGGATGATATTTCTATCATTCGGCAGCAAATTGACTACAAAATTTTTGATGAGAGTGAACGTCACACGGCATTATGTGAGTTTACACAACTTCATTTTGATTGGAAGCCTCATATAAATGCGGGTAAGCAAGGAAAGATTAAAACACTTATTAATCATTCAAGTGATGATATAGCACTACGAAAATGGGGAATAAATAACAAATGCCCGCGTCGTATCGCGCAAGGTATAGACAAAAAATGGGTAGTTTGGTGGTCAAAAGTCATTTATCCGGGTGTATAGAACATCGAGAACCTAAGTTAGAGCTTTGAATTGTAATAAAACTAAGAAAGTATGGAAAGCGTTCAAAAACTCACCCATATCGAACACGTTCTCAAGAGACCTGACTCATATGTCGGTCCAGTTGAATTGGGTACAGAACCCTACTGGATTCTCAATGGTGACAAGTTCTCCAAGAAGAACCTCAAGTACTCCCCAGCTCTCTTGAAAATCTTTGATGAGATCCTCGTCAACGCCATCGACCGCAACTCTCTCCATCCCAAGCAGGTCAGTTCCATTTCCATCGCCATCGACAAGGGTGTGGGCTCGGTGACCATTGAAAACAATGGCCCCCTCGGTGGGATCGGTGTTCGTATGCATGAGAAGGAAGGTCTTTGGAATCCAGAACTTGTCTTTGGACACCTTCTCACGAGTACCAACTATGATGACACCCAAAAGAGGATTGTCGGTGGTCGCAATGGCTACGGTGCCAAATTGGCGAACATTTACTCCACAGAGTTTTCGATCGTTATCAAGGATCATGAGACAAAGCAGATGTACACCCAATCCTGGTCAAAGAATATGACTGTCTGTGACCCCCCAAAAATCAAAAAACATTCCGGTGCCACGTCATCTGTAGCCATCACCTTTACTCCTGAGTGGAAGAGGTTTGGGATGTCCAAAATGGACGATACCATCTATAAGATTTTCCAGAAGAGAGTCTGGGATGCGAACATCTGTACCACTCAAAACTGTAAAGTGAAGTTCAACGGTGACGTTCTCACCAAACAATCGTTTGAAACGTATGCTAAGATGCACGAAGGTGTCGAGGAGGTGACTTGTGTCAATGGTGATCGATGGTCAGTGTGTATCGGACCTGCTGAAAATGGTATGGAACAAGTTTCGTTTGTAAACGGACTCTGTACCAATAAGGGTGGCACTCATGTCGATCACGCTGCGAATCTTATCGCAAATGGTATCATCGATGAAATGGCAAAGAAGATTAAGTTGAGACCTCAACAGGTTAAGAATACATTCAACATCTTTGTGAAAGCAACCCTAGAGAATCCAACCTTCTCTAGTCAGGTAAAGTCTGAATGTACTTCGAAGTCTCAAAGTTTTGGAAGTAAGTTTGAACCTCCTAAGAACTTTGTGAAGAATGCTCTCAAGACTGGTATCGCTGATGAACTCCTGGCACTCTCGAAGTTCAAGGAGATGAAGGAACTTGCAAAGACAGACGGTACGCGTAAATCCAAGATCACTGGTATCCCCAAACTGGATGATGCGAACAAGGCTGGTACGGCACAATCTGGGAAGTGTACACTCATCGTCACAGAGGGTGACTCAGCGAAGACCCTCGCTGTTGCCGGTCTCTCTGTTGTTGGTAGGGATCATTACGGTGTATTCCCACTTCGGGGTAAGTGCAAGAATGTCCGAGATGTCTCTGTTGCACAACTCACTTCGAACCAAGAGTTCAATGATCTCAAGAAGATCTTGGGTCTCCAACAAGGAAAGGAGTACACAAGTGTCTCCGAACTTCGATACGGGCGCTTGATGATTATGACAGACGCAGATAACGATGGATCCCATATCAAGGGTCTCATCCTCAATATGATCCATTACTTCTGGCCCAGTCTCCTCAAGTTGAACTTTGTGGTGAGTATGGTGACCCCGATCATCAAAGCTACGAAGGCTTCACAAACAAAGTCCTTCTACACAGACTCCGCTTTCCGTACCTGGTATGGTGACGGAAAACAGGGTTGGAAGATTAAGTACTACAAGGGTCTCGGTACTTCTACGAGTGCTGAGGCGCGGGAGTATTTCAAGAAGATTCAAGATTTGACTGTAAAGTTCGATATGGATACGATGACTGATGATTCTATCGTCCTCGCCTTTGATAAAAAGAAGGCTGATGCTAGGAAGTCTTGGCTCCTAGAGAACACAGCCAAAGATGCCGATCAACTTGAAGTTCCGTATGGAAATGTGAAGCAATTGGACATCTCCGACTTTGTACACAAAGACTTAGTCAACTTCAGTCTTGCGGATCTCAAGCGGTCTATTGCGCATATGGCTGATGGTCTCAAACCCTCTCAGCGCAAAGTGATGTACGCATGCTTCAAGAAGAACCTTAAGGATGAAATGAAAGTTGCACAGCTGGCGGCATTTGTGGCTGAAAAGAGTGCTTACCATCACGGTGAAGTTTCCCTGGCAGATACGATCGTAAAGTTGGCGAATGACTATACAGGTTCGAACAACATCAACCTTTTGGAACCTTGTGGTCAGTTTGGAACGAGGCTCATGGGTGGCAAGGATGCGTCTCAGACGAGGTACATCTTCACAAAGTTGACCAAGGAGGCACGAAAGATCTTTGATCCCAAGGATGATGCCATCCTCAACTACCTCGATGATGACGGTCGCCCAATCGAACCCGACTTCTACATGCCGACTCTCCCAATGGTTCTCGTAAATGGAACTGAAGGTATTGGTACGGGGTTCAGTTGCTATGTACCCCCATTCAAACCGGATGATATCAAGGACAATATTAAACGGATTTTGAGTGGTGATGAAATTGTTCCCATGCGACCTTGGTTTAGGGGTTTCAAGGGGGTTGTTCACAAGGAAGAGGATACTTGGATGATGGAAGGTGTGTGGAATTGGTCTGGAAGGAATATCGTCGTGACTGAGCTACCACCAGGTCGCTGGACGCAGGATTACAAAGAGTATCTAGATGGTCTCGTAGAGAAGAAATTGATTGGAGGATTCATCAATAACTCAACCACTGAAGATGTCCACTTCGAAATTATGGACTACGCAGGTAAAGATCTCCTCAAAGATCTCAAGTTGAGGAAGACTTTCCGTGTCTCCAACATGCATCTCTTTCATCCTACTAGGGGTATTCACAAGTATGAGAGTCCCGAGGAAATCTTGAAGGATTTTGTGGAGTTGCGCCTCGAACATTATAAGAAGCGGAAGGCACATCTCATTGATGTACTCGAGAAGCGAGCAGAGATGTGTGACCATAAATCAAAGTTCGTCTCGATGGTGATTGAGGGGAAGTTGGTCGTGTTCAAAAGGAAGAAGGTGGAGTTGGAGGCGGAGATGTCTTCGATCTTCCCCAAGATTGATGGAAACTTGGACTACCTCCTCAACACGAAGACTGTTGAGTATACAGAAGAACGCGTCAAGGCTCTTCTAGATGAAGCGAAACAGGCGAAGGATGATCTAGAGAAGATGTTGAAAACGAGCCATATTACGATGTGGAAAACGGATATTAAAAATATGTAAGCAGTAAGTAGATATGGGTGAGGCTGCTAAAATTTCCCTCAAGGCTATTGGAAAGCAGGATACACATCTTCTTTCCAAAGACCCAGAAGAATCATTCTTTAATTATAAAGACGATAAAGTACATTCTACTTTTCGAAAATACCATAGATCACGAAATGTTGTCAACCCCACCGGTGTACCAAATTGGCCATTCGGGCAGACAATCAAGGTTGAATTCAACCCACAAAATATGGGTGATCTTTTGAGTAATATGTGGTTGAGTGTAAAAATGCCCGGACTTCGAAATCCAACCGTAGGTAACTACGCAGACCAACTGGGTAGACACATTCTCAAAAGTATCACGATGTATGTCGATGACTTGGAAGTTGAAAAGGTTCATGACGATTGGGGAATTATTTACGATGAGTTATACCTTGAAATCTCTGAAAAAGTTGCGAATAGATTTCTTGTGAATAGAAACATAGGCTATGACGATTCAACTCTTTATCCAGCACTTGCTCAATATGATTCAGATCTTATGATTCCTCTTCACTTTTTCTTTTCCAGGAAATTTGCAAGTGATGAATATTCTTCAAATAAACCAAATCGTCCATATTTTCCAGTGTGTGCGATACATAGACAGAAAATTGTCTTCGAATTAGATTTTCATAAACAATCATTTTTTACAGATAGAACACAGCTTCTAGAACTGACTGAATTCAAACTTGTCACTGAAGAAATTACTGTCAATCCAGATGAACGAAAATACCTCGCGAATGAGAGACAAACACTCATTACAGATCTTGTTAGAAAGCACCCCACCACAGTGAGTGAAATTGGTAAAGATAGTATTCGAACAAACCTGGTTCCAAACATACCTGTAAAATGTTTCCATTGGTTTTTGAGAAATACATTATATGAAAATGAAGATGTAGCGATAGGGGATCCAAGTGACCCCGAGAACTATTATTCCCAAAACCGTTTTAACTTTTCTTCGAATGTAAACTTTGATGAAGTCCAGACATTCTTTGAGCCGATCATGGAAAATGCGAGTTTTTACATCAACGGGAATAAACTACCTAATGTTTCAAATACAAATCACAGTTACTACAAATATCTCATCCCTTTCAGAAATAGACTTGCGAGACCATTTAGAAATATCTATACATACAGCTTCTCGATGAATCCTATTAATGTGGAACCATCGGGAAACTTGGATTTTAGTCAGATACAGTCAGAAAAAACTTCGATAGAAGTGAAATTGGATACAAGGGAGGGGTCGCTAGTCGACGTGAATACTAAAACGTACTCTCTGCAGATGTACTACACCGGTTATCAGACATTCGTATTTGATCGCGGATTTATGTCAGTTGCTTACTAAACAATGAACCCTTGTTCGTAGAAATGTAATCAATGATATTATTCTTAATACACCATTTGATGAAATTCAACTGTGCTAGAGTTGTTTGAATTTCATGAGATGTACCAGGAATTTCATAGGCAAATTTTTCTGAACGACAAAATGGATCGAACAGTTTTTTACTATACCCATCGAGACTTGATTTATAGGCACAATGAACCGTGAAATACTTTCCATCTTTAGTTGTGTATGACGTATTGTTTTTCTTTGCATAGTTTGTGATGAACCATTCCAAGTTTCGTAGAGAGATTCCACTTGATTTGTCTAGAATATTCATTAATTTAGTTCGGTTTTCTTCTTGATTATAAAATGAATTGATTGATGTTAGTAGAATACCACTTTTACTCATTGCTCAATACTGAACCCAAATCTATAAGCCCCTTTGAATTTTCACAGCCAGGACATCCTCTGACAAACATTTTTTCAGGACCGTGTGTATGTAGATTCGAACTCGAAAGTGACCGCACTCTAATTTTTTCACCCTGAGTTTTGTGATGTCTACAATATCCATTATCTGTTCCTTTGAAAAGACATCGCTGTCCATTAGACTTTATACCTTTACATAATGATACGGTCGCGATAGATGGTAAATCTCTCAAAAGTAAATTGAGAGGGACTGCGTGTTTTTTAGATATAGTCTCCGCATACTCTCCCAATAAAATACCGACACGCTCACCAACTTCTTGTTCAATCAGTTCCGTGATTTTATCGTGCAACATCACTCCTTACTAGATGATTGCTCGTATTTTTTAAATAGGTCTTGAATCGATTCAGTTTTTGGAACCCTCTTTTCTTTAATCCGTTCACGTAACTCGGCAACTTTCCCTGAATGATCGATACCAAGCTTCTTACACTCTTCTATGAGGTCGTCCTTTTTCATACCACTGAGTGCTGGACCAGTCTCCTTCTTTTTAGGTTTGTGCTGAGATATGATCTCCCCAAATATATCCTGTTTCGGATCATCAAAAAGAGGTTCAAGAAGATCACACACTGGGTTTAGGAACTTGTTTACGAAATAGTAATGGTAATCAACAGGGATATTGTTTTCTTCTACATACTTGGGATCTTCAGCCTTCTCGAATCCCTTAGCTTTGGGGTCACCCGTTTTCGTCAGTAGAAATGGAACACGATCACCGGATTGTGGTTCAGAACCAGGCTTTCTGTCACGCATCTTGTGAACAACTTGTACGTGGGCTTGATTAATCTCACCAATTCGATGTCCCGTGACTGACACCGGTTCCCCGTTCACCTTATAACTGTCTGAAAGTGACTTACTGAGAATCAGTTTTTCATTCGGTACATCACCCGAAAGAAGTTCTATCGCTCGTTCTTTGGCGAGTTCCATCGGCGGACCCGTGTCGGGGGCATCGAGAACTACATCGAGGAGTTCTTTACACACTTCCCTTACGTGTGGAGTATTGTCTCGACGAACAACTTGAAGTCCCTTGATGTCGATGTAATCCATATGCATCTGGTTATCTTTTCCCTTTGTCCAAAGCTTGGCGGCGTACCGCTTCTTTGAATAGAGAAAATAAGGCCAGTAAACCTTCTCGAGTTCCAAGTTGTTTGGTTTCTTGAAAAGGGCGCTACACTCTTCAGCTGCGCGCTCACCTACTTCCCAGCTATACTGTACAGCTTCCTCACCCTTTCGATCACCTACATCAAACTCAACCATCACTGAATCAGTGTCACCATACCTTACCTTCGCACCAGGAAAGTTCTTCTCGACATAGGTCTTCGTCTCCTCGATCATACCACGACCACGACATGTCGTCGTCGATGCGATTGGAACACAAGGTAAGATCCCTTTACCAGCCCCTGTAAAACCGTATACAGAGTTCATCGAGATTTTATAAGCCAACTGCTTGCCATTGTAAACCTCCTTCATTC
>Ga0222718_10003734_pt1 | contig 12949 bp, 23 predicted proteins | sample C33_27DmetaG_FD_165045 | JGI IMG/M metagenome (GOLD analysis project Ga0222718, IMG submission 165045) | Estuarine water microbial communities from San Francisco Bay, California, United States - C33_27D | ecosystem: Environmental > Aquatic > Marine > Unclassified | place: USA: California... | reverse complement strand
TGTAAAGTATAATGAATTTAATAGAATTTGATAAGTTAGAAAAGATGTCAGACGACTCTTTAAAGAGGAGGTTTTCCGTTTTAAAAAGAAGGGAAGACAAAATCAATAATATTCTTGATAAAGTTAGACAGCAGTATAACACCAATTTCCATTGGGATAACGAGGACCCAAATGAACCAAGATATATATACGTTTCAAGAAAATCCGGAAATAGGATGAAGAGACAAGACTATTATGCAAATTTATACGACACTATAAGTAACGCAAGAGATGAAATGCGATATATAAATCGTTTATTAAAACAAAGAATGGGTCATAATTTAAAAGATTATGTAATTTCATTCATTGTTATGGACAAAAAAGGTAATCCGTCACTCTACCCTGATTGGGTCTCTTTTAAACTTGACGATATTGGACATTATGGTGTTATAAATGTTATACCTTATATTGACTTAAATGAAATGTTGCAACAAAAAGGGGACGTTAATAAAGTTGCCGATATTATAAGAAGAGTTGAAATGTTTTGGAAAAGATACTTAAGTAATGAAGTTGGAATTAATTTTAGAAAGATAAATTATATTGGTTTGGATGACTATGTAAAAGATGTTTTCAGAAAAGAAATTAAAGATAGAGTAAATTCAGAATTAGACCCTAAAGGTTGTGTTCATAGTATATTATTTAAACAACCTGATAGTAGTAGTCTTTGGAGACACAAAATACAGATAGTACCAAGATTTAAAAAATTTGATTATTGGTCTACAGATGAGAAATCACAATATTGCAGAAGAGATTTCAGTGAGTACGGTTTTAAAGGGAAACTTAAAACATTACTAAATGAATATGGATGGGTTGAGAGTTATAATTACGTAGATAGATACGAAAAAGATTAAAAAATAATTTGTCTTAATAGGATTTTTGTTTTACATTTGTACTGAACAAATAAAAAAAACAAAAATGTCAGAAGAAAAACTTTATGTCCGAATGTGTGAGCGATACACCATTTGGGAAGCATCTGAACCCATTGAGGTTAATGTTGAAACTCTACGTAAATGTACTCCTGCATATGAAGGAGAAACCGCAGCCGACCTACTTGAATATTTGGAGGATATTCGTGGTGATTATGATTGGTATGAGGAAAATATGGAACATTTTGATGATGAGGACGAAGCGTACCAACTTATCTTTGATGAACAACCTGAGATGGAGGTGTACTCCGATAGTCGTAGTAAAGAAGGTGTGATGTGGTTGGATGTCGGAAAACCAAACGACGAATGGCGTAAGTATGGAGGATTTGAAGTAATTGAAACATCAGTATATTAAAATTAAATAAAATGGATAGTGTAATTGAACAAAAAGTAATTGATTATGCAATGAAGAATTACCCACGAAAATTTCAGGGTAAGACACTCATGGTAGAAGAACGAGAAAATCATTTTAGAGTTAGAACACATAAAGATGGTTCTCCGATGATTTTAGGTAAGTCAATTATTGACTAATGATAGACCCTCCACAAAAGTGGGGGGTTTGTTTTTTTACTGATATTTATAATAAAATATCAATATGGAATCACCTATTAATTTTGAGCAATTTAAATCAAATCCTATAGCTGCAGTTGCGTTTATTGCCGTTCTCGCTGTGGGATATTTATTTTATGAATTAAGAACTTCACATGAAGAACAATTAGAACAACAAGACACCAGAATAGAACAACTGGAAGAAAAGATTGAAAAATATGAAGATAAATTGGATGAACTAAATCAAAAACTTATAGAATGTTTAAGAGTCAACAACCGTTAATTATATTTGTCATGACACTATTAATAATGTCATGTAATACACCAACAGAAGAATTTAAACCAGAGGGTAAACCTGAAGAAGAAAATATACTTACTCGTATAGATAGTATTTTATCCTATGCGGATAATGAGATGGAAAACATCGTACATAATAATGAAGAGAGTCAAAAAGAACACGACTGGTTAGTTAATGAAATTAATAGGTTAAAGAAGGAAATTACAAAACGTAATACTGTAATAGAAGAAATCACCACAGATTATAATGATTTAACAGATAGTTTAATAACGATTATAGGTATCCAAGAAGATATTGTAGCACAAAAAGAATATACAATACAAATTTTAGAAGATAAGTTATATTACCTTAACTCTCAAATGATTGAACAAACGGCTCAATACGAAGCTATGGTTTATAGATTAGAAGACTCTTTATCGGTTTTAAATGACTCATTATATAATATGGAAGTATTTATAAAAGAGAATGTCAGACAGTCTAAATTAAACGGTTATCTATTAATAGAAGAGTAATATGAAAAAAATATTCTTATCCGAAAGTGAAAAAAAGTCTTTATTAAATTTACATATTAATAATGGTTATAATACATTTATATCTGAACAAGAAGAGATTATAAATACTACCCATGATAAGGCTTGGGACTATAAAAAAGTAGGAGAAGAATATTTTACAAAAAGAAAAGGTACTGAAAAATGGATAAAACCAACTGGAGCAGCACTGGAAGCAATTAAAACTAAAGTTAAGTTTGAAACGACAAAGTCCACCGAAACAACAGATACTAATTCGACTGAAACAAAACCAGAAGAGACAAACACTACCAATACAAATTCAACAAACACTAATTCTAACGATACAAACTCTACTGAAACAAATACAACAGACACTACCACACCTGAAAGTCAAAATAATAATTCAAATAAAAAACGTATTAAGTGCGATGATATAATAAATGCTATCGCATATAAATCACGAGGACAAAGAAGTGATACTTCTACAGTAAGTCCTGAAAAGTGGTATGAATACTTCGGTATTAGATTGGAAGATACGAAGAATAATGGGATACAGTCCGCATTAAAACAGTTAAAAAAGGATACACAGTCAGGAACTAAAAAATCATATGTTTTTAAAGATTTACAATTACCTATTAATATACAATCTAAATATTATACATTAGAAGAAGACTCATGTTGTATTCTAATTAAAAGGGGTAATATTTCTAATTATGATTTTAACAAATCAGATAGTAAAAACGAGGACAGCGAAGCATCTGCAGACGAAAAGATAAGAATACTTATCATGTATGACCAAATACAAAAAGTAAACTGTAAAAAGTAAGGTTAAAAAAAAATAACACCGTACAGTAATTCCATATTTATCAGTATGGAGAATAACATATATAATCTATTTGATACCAAGGAATTTAAATCTTTGAAATGGTATCAACGTTTCTTGATTAGACTCAAAGTCGCATTCTTTGAGTCAATAACTATGTTTTAATTTATTATTATGAAAATAATTGATGGTATATCATTAAAATCTAAGTTCGCTCTTTTTATTATGGGGATTATAATGAGTTCTTTTTTTATTGTCAAAACAAGTTTGCTTTTTAGATTTGCAGAATATAATGAGGTTAGTAATTGGTTTGAGTTTTTATGTATTATCTTTTTCATTCCCCCTTTTTCTACTGTGGTATCAGAATTTATCGGATTAACAAAAAAAGAAATAATAAGAAGAACGGGTATGGAAATGTTGTTAAATGATTCGAGTTTAGTATCTAAGGCCGATGAGAAAGGTAAAATAACATATGTTAATGATAAATTTGTAGATGTGTCAAAATACAGTCGAGAAGAGTTAATAGGTCAAGACCACTCATTATTAAACTCAGGAGTACACGATAAAAAGTTTTGGACAAATATGTACTTAGAAACTGTTAGAGACAAAAAGATATGGAACAATGTAGTAACTAACATTAATAAATTTGGGGAAGAGTATATAGTTAATTCATGGATAATGGCTCATTTTAATTCTAAAGGTAAATTAAATGGTTATACTTCGGTTAGGCAAGATATTACTGAATTAGTTAAAACCCTTGAAGACATTAAACAAAAGGATGTTTACTTAGAACATGCAGCTAAAATTATTAGACACGATATGCACAGTGGTATTAATACTTATTTACCTAGGGGTATTAAATCATTAAAGAGAAGGTTGGACGATGAAAAGATTAAGGAATTAAAGATTGATAAGCCATTACAGTTAATACAGGACGGATTGTTTCACGCTCAAAAGGTATACTCAGGAGTTTATGAATTTACTAATTTAGTTAAACATAACTCACAAATGTCAAAAACTCCATGTGATATAAAATATATATTAGAAGATTATTTAAGATTAACCGCATATAAAGGACAGGTTTTACTCGACGAAAATTTACCTAAAAATTTAGAGGTAAATGAAGCGTTATTCTGTACCGCCATAGACAATTTAATACGTAATGGGTTAAAATATAACGACTCAAAGACTAAATGGGTTAAGATATACATGGAAAATAAATATTTATATATTGAAGATAATGGTAGAGGAATGACGCAAGAAGAGTTCGAATTACTATCTCAACCCTACACAAGAAAAGAAGGACAAAAAGAGTCTGGAACAGGTTTAGGGTTGAATATTTGTATCGAAATTCTAAGAGAACATGGTTTTACGATTACTTCACATAAACTTGATAATGGAACTAAATTAAAAATAAAATTATGATAAATACTTTAATGTTAATAGATGATGAAAATTTATTTCATCTTGTGTTTGAGGACGCGTGTTCTATGTTAGATATGACACTATCATTTGAAGCATTAGACAGTTCGGATGAGGCTGATGAAAAATTTAAAGCATGGTTTCCTGATGACCCTAACGACGAACGTCCTGAATGTGTCTTTGTTGATTTAAATATTGTTGGTTCGTCTTTTGACGGTATCGAAATGATAAGAAAAATAAATTATGACTACGGTGATGGTGTAGTTGTTGGAATTATATCTTCATCAGAGGATGAAGATGAAATTGAAAAAGCTAAAAAAGTCGGAGCTCAGTTTTGGATAATTAAATCTGACGAAATTGAACCTAGACTTGAGGAGTTTATGTCAGATTATGATAGCTACAAAACAAAATCAGCACCTTTTAAAGTTTATAGGTAATGGTAAGTAGTATATTATTAACAACAGGAATTATATTTTTAAGTCTTCTGGTATTTAAATTAATCAGAGGACACAGGAATGTAGTGTCCAATATAGGGTTATTAATATACATGATTGCAGGATTAACGTATCTATTAATGGGGTACTTAAGTTATATAGACAGTTACACGTCTATTAGGGTATTAAGATATGTAGATTGGTTTATAACCGTACCATTATTAGTGACACAAATGGGTTATTTTTTTAGTGGTAAGTTTAATATAAAAAGAGCAATACCACCTATAATATTATCCATATTGATGTTAGGTTTTGGTTTAATAGGTGAGTTAAATTTTAATCCTGAGTGGAGTTTAGTTATTGACGGACAATTCATGGATATGAAACCTCATGAATATAAAATCATATCAGGAATGATAAGTATTGGTTTTATGTCAAATTTATTTATATCCATTGCGAGATGTTTAAATAACGAGCGTTTAAAGTTTTTCATAAAAGTTCTATTACTATGGTGTTTTTATCCTGTAGTATATTTTATACCTGAAAGTATAACAACAATAATTTTATTTTCTATTGTTGATTTAACAGCTAAGGCTGGTATGGGTTTTATTTTTGATAAAGAGTATGAAAGTAAAGGAACTTAATAGAGATACATTAATTGAGTTAGCTGGTAAAAAGATTTATCTGGAGGGTAACATCTTAAAAGTCTTACAACCCGAAGAAAATGATTTTGAGTTAATTGAATACTTAAAAACATGTAAAGAAAAAGATATTACATCTAGAAAAAAAAGATTAGATGTTACCAAGCAGGTACAAAATCAATATAAAGAACTTGAAGTAGCTTCAAAAGAAAATGAGAGGGTAAATAGACAGTTAAGTAAAGCGTTAGATGAAGCCAGTAATTCTGAAAAAGAAGCTCACAGATTAAGAGAAGTTGCGGAAAATGCGAGAAAAGAGGCGGAGAGATTGAGGGACGAGGCTAAAGAAGATTTAGATACATTACAAAAAAGAACACAGTTTGAGTTAATGGGTCGTATAGTAAAAGTCGCATTAATGGTTATTTTAGGTGTTGGTTTACTAACCACCGCATTATTTACGTACACTCTGGTCACAGGACAAGAAAATCCGATTCTTGAGTCTACATGGTCAAATTTATTTGGTATTCTACTTACAAATTCATTTAGTATTATAGGTACTATAATGGGTGTAAAATACGCTTCAGAAAAGGAGTAATAGTAAAAAATACTATAATTTTTAAGTTTTTGTGATATATATTATTATAGGCATAAACTTAAAAAAGTAATTTGTATCGTTATAAACACATTTTTTAATAACATTTTTTTGTTTATAACAATCTTTCCCCTTATATTTACTGAAAACAACTGAATAGTAGGAATACTCATATCTTTACTTTTTTTTATAAAAAATATAACTATGGAAAAAATTGGTCAGGTAAGTCAGATTAATCAAGAAATTAAAAAACTTGAAAAAATCAGAGATGGAATTCAGGACGAATGTCGTCACGATAAGACGACTATTAAATTCGATATTAACAATACACCAAGAGTTGTGTGTTGTGAATGTGAAAAAGATTTAAGATACCCTTCACGGGAAAAATTAGAAGTTTTTCTAGAGGGAAAATAATTTAGATATTCTGTAGTTTATAACTATTATTTTTAAACAGATAGAACATGTCTGGTTTATTATTTTTCCTATAAACCACATAATATAAATTCCTATCCTTTAATTCAATATCTATTCTATCTATTTCATCTTTTTGTTGTTGAGTGAATGTATCTTCGATAAACTCATCAAAACCTTCATCAGATAATTCGTATTCTTTAGTTGGTACCTGAGGTGATGATGTCTCATAATCTGAAGATATTGGACTTTGTTCGTGTTCACCTCCAACCATATCATCAAATCCTTTATTTAAATCAATATAATCTAATGGATTTAAAAATCTACTACCTCTTTTAAGACCTAAGTGTAAATGAGGTCCCGTTGTGTTACCTGAACCCTTACTCCCTTTTTGACCTCCTGTTGTACCAATTAAATCACCTATATTTACAATGTCACCTTCATTGACATATATATTACTCATATGACAATATATTGTTTTTAAATCTTTTAATATACCTGAGGTGTGTTTTATTATTATTCTTGTACCACATCTGTCATTACCATCAGGAGTTTTTCTTGCTCGGACTTCACCATATGTCTCATTAACTTTTACTGCTGAATCTACTATACCATCACCAGGTGAAAATACAGAAGTACCTACAGGTTTAGCTATATCTATTCCTTTATGTGACCCTATATTTCTAGGTAATCCAAATATAGAAGTTATGTGAGCGTCCAAAACGGGGCTCGGGGCCTTATTAGATTGTTCATTTAACAATCTTTTTTCTAACTCTTCAGATAATATGTTTAATAACTTAATCATCGTATCGTTTAAACCCTGTGACCTTAGTTCTCACACTCATATCCATTATTTGTGTTAGATAACCTATTCTTTCTTGTATTTTAGAGTCAATCATCTCTAACATTTCTATATCCCATTCAGACTCAATATATTTTAACAAGTCTTCCGCCGAAAAGTTTGGTTTGTAATCATACAACTCTTCTTCAGTATATTCTTTTAATACCTGTTTTATATTTTTCCTAATATTACTCATTACGGTGTAGTATATTACATAAATACTTACTATTTATAGTATTATTAGATTATGGATAAAAAAATATTGATATTAGCAAAATCTATTGAAACTTTGGTAACTAGAGAGTTGTCGAATAATAATTTATTAGATAAAAGTCCGTCAGTATCCTATGTATCGGACATTGCACTTAATTTCCCTGCCATTACAAGTATTTTAAGTAGTTTGGAGGGTGATGAATTGGTTAGGGTATTATTTATTACATATAACCTTTTAAACGGTGATAGTGACGAAGTTGCCGTGAATAGAACAAAGGATATCTTCATGCTTGATGTTAAATCAATACAAGGTGAGGAATATAATAGAATGGAAGAGTGTGATGTGTGTGGTGGTGGTTTAGAAATTGAATGTGATGAATGTAGAGGTACCGGTGAAATGGATTGTAGTACTTGTATAGGTTCAGGAAATCTTAATTGTGATGAGTGTGGCGGTGAAGGAGAAGTAGACGGTGAAGAATGTGACTATTGTGGAGGTGATGGTGAAGTACACTGTGGAGATTGTGGTGGGAGTGGAGATGTTCATTGTGATGAATGTTACGGGGATGGTAGAATTCAGTGTGGAGAATGTGAAGGTGAAGGTGAAGTAGAAGGTTCAGATGAAGTTGTAGATGTTGAGATGTCTACAATAATAACGCAAAACCCTAAACTTATGGAAGAGTTAGATAGTCTACATGACCCTAATGATGATGAGATAAAAGAGTTTGGTCAGTTTATAGAAAAATATAGTAATGAAATTTTAGTTATAGATGTTATTGACGATACTGAAGAGTTTGATTATGAATGGGGAGGGGATAGTTCTGTTAGAGATAAGTTAGAAGCGGTTCGGACTAATTTTAAAAACTACAAAGTTAATAGAAACCGGTTTAAAGGTAAGAACGAACTTACCGCACTAAAGTAATTATTTTTTTACTGTAGTACATTTACCATCTTCATGAATACATATCATCTTATTTAATAAGAAAAGTGCAATTAAGAAAGATAGTACCTCTAATATATATACAGTAGAGGTTAAACCAATTTTACCGTACACATAACCTTCAACAGTATTTATTACTGAAAATAATGAAAGGAGAATAATACAATTTACTAAACCCTTATTCCTTTTATATTTTTTTACTAAACTCATAGGTAAGTGTCTAATGTATCGGCATCTTTACTAAATTCTTCAATAAAATCTTGAGTAAAGTTACCATCTTTTTTTAAATATTCACTAGGAATGTCACTCCATACCCAATCTAAACACAACATAGCAACTAAATGACCTTCTTTATCATATATCGGACTTGCACAATGTGACTTAGTTCCTTCTGATTGAGATAGTGACCTCATACCAATGTCGTCAATTTTTGAAATGTCAGGATAAAACATTGTTTCATCCATAACACTTTTTATATATGTTGTAAAATTAGTAATCAAATGGTTTTGGTTTTTTTCTGTTTTTCTCTCTAAACCTTGTGAACATCTTTCATAAGTTATTGATAGTTTCTGCATTGGTGAAGTTGTGTAGAATGAACCACCATTATGAAATTGCCATATGTAAATTCTATCAGCGTGGTATCTTCTTCTAACATCTCTGATTGCTAAATGTACAATTTCGTCTCTTTTAATCTGTTGTAGTAACTGACTCTTAGATTGGTCTTTATACTTTTTATCATTATATCTTTTAAAGAAACCCGCACTTACTAAAGCAACTACTATTGAAGTTATAGAAGTTAATAAAATCTCGACTATTCGTATCCAATCCATACTTTTTAATTATACAACTAATAAATATAGTCATATGTCAAGTTTTATCTTTTTTTCTTACTCATTTTTGTTCTTAATAACCTCATCAATAATACCGTATTCTTTTGCTTCATCAGCAGTCAACCAAAAATCACGAGTAGAGTCCTTCATAACTTGTTTTGGGTCTTTACCACAGAACTCTCCTAATAATTCAAAAAGAATATCATTAACCTTTTCCCACTCTTCAAAATTAATACGAGCGTCTTGAATATTACCATAAGCCCCTCCGCTTGACTGGTGTAACATAGTTTTAGAAAATCTTAGAGATGAACGTTTACCTTTTGTCCCGGCTCCGAGTAGTACTGAACCCATAGACGCCGCCATACCTGTATTGACAGTTATGATATCTGATTTAATATATTGCATAACGTCAACCATAGATAGTCCTGATTTAACTGAACCACCAGGAGAGTCGATATGTAAAGTAATGTCTAAATTATCTACCGAGTCCAAATACATAAGTTGTGCTTGAACAACAGTTGACATACGGTCATTAACAGGACCTGCAACCCATAAAACACGGTCTCTCATCAAACGAGAGAAGATATCCATCTGTGTGACACGCATTTCTCTTTCTTCAAGAATATAAGGTGTTAATGACCCTTTAATTTGTGTCTCATAATAATCCATATTGAGTGATGAAATGTTGTGGTCACTCATTGCGTATTTTCTAAAATCTTTTCCGAAATCCATTTTAATTATTTTTAATTTAAGCGGAGAGAGAGGGATTCGAACCCCCGGTTGCTTTCACAACGCCGGTTTTCAAGACCGGTGCATTCGACCACTCTGCCATCTCTCCAACAACTCAGTCAAGAATTGTTTTCGTGGTTTTTGTATTATATTTAATACTTAGCAAATCGTAAAGTTTATATTTGTCTTTTTTTGCTTCATCATAAGTATTATATTTTACAGACTTTGTGTGTTCTCCATATCCCGTGGAATGGTAGATTTTACTGTAAGGAATACCTATAAAGTATTTAATTATTAGTACCTGAAACCATACATTTGATGGGTTCTCAAACTTTACTATTTTTACATCAAAACTAAACATCGTATATTAATTTAAATTATTCCAATCAAAAGCAACCCCCCACTTTATCCATGCAACTTCTACAGAGTCACACCCATACTTCTCATGGTTTTTAATAATCCTTAGTTGAGGAAGGATTTCTATTTGGTCCTCAAGAACGAGAGGAGTTACTATAAGTTTTTTCATTATCCGTTATGTTCTTCAATATCTGAATTTTTAAAGACCAGTACCAATCCTGTAATTAATGCAATAATACCAAAAGCGTTATTAAAAGTGTCCAAAATTTGCATTAAGAACATAGATACGGTAATCCATACGGCATATTCAGGAAAAAGTGCCAAAGAGCGTTTATAGATAGTACAAGCGTTAAACCACAAGGCTGGTACAATAATTGCAATCCCAATCAAGGTTAATCCTTGCATTTCACCACCGATTCCAAAACCGATACTAAATCCACCAATAAAGGCGACAAGGGTTGCCAACAAGTTTCTCAACACATAATTGGTGCCGTTAATGGTACCTGAGAATTCAAAATACTTTTTAATGTTATTCATCGTTTTTTATTGATTATTAATTTTACAATTTCGTTTAAGATAAAGGTCATAAAAACTACCAATATCAATTTTCCTACAATATTCATCAGTTTTTATTTAAGTATAAGTGTTATTCTGTTAAAAACCAAGAGGGGATATTACGATTTTTCCAATTACAGAAAGATTTTTTTTCACCCAAGTAATAATTGCGATATGACTGTACCACATCTTCTACTTTATATTGGTCTGGCATTGCTTTCGCCGGTACCGTAAAACCTTCTTCGGGTATGTTTGGACGATTGTCAATACACCACTCAATCACCTGTTGAGACTTATGTCTTTTACCGTAACGGAATGTGTATTCGGCACACAGTTCCATTCCCAATTCACAAAGCCACAAATAATTATCCATACTTTCACGAGCCCAAATGGAACATGGGTGGTTTTTGTGAGACAATTTGTATGGGACATTTTCTGATGGACTTTCTGTCATATGGTGTACTCCACACAACAGTTGTGCAGTCTCAAGTATCATCTTAACCACATGTTTGTCGTTATGATACATTGCACATTTCTTAACGTCCCAATCCAAAACAAAAATATTCATCGTAAAAGTGTTTGTGCGCCAGATAGGACTTGAACCTATGACCTACCGATTATGAGTCGGGTGCTCTAACCAACTGAGCTACAAGCGCGATTGTGATACAAATATAAGTATATTTTCCTAAATAAAAAAATAAATATATACTATTTATAAAACATAAGTAGAATATCATATGGGATTTAAAATATCGGGTATTGAGGTACCGCCAATATCTGAAAAAGTAAAAACATTAGGTTCACAATCTTATCAGATTGAGGCTGAGGATGACGGATTTTTTATTAGTTACACAGGGTCCACAAACTCTACTTTCACTATAAACGGGGAAAAAACTACACGATATTTGGATAATACTACCATTACTATTGAACAGGCAAGTAGCGGTCAAGTTACATTAGTTGGAGGTGTGATTGCGGTAACAATAAACACTTTAGGTAGCTTAACGACACGTAGACAAGGTTCGGTGATAACACTTAAAAGAATATCAACCAATAATTGGGTCGTCTATGGAGACACTATAGATAATTCTAATATGGCGATGATAATTGCGTTGAGTTAAAAAATTATATTATAATGGCAAAATCACTATTAGAAAATTACACTTTTGATGCCAGTCTAAAGACCATTAAAGTGAGAGGGAATTACAATATGAAGGAATGGTTATTAATAACCAATACAACAGACAATGAAATTATTTATAATTTTGCACAACCAGGTCAAGGAGGTACTGCGACATATGACGCATCCACAAATCTTACTACTCTTACATTAGATTATGATACGACATCTATGTCAGACACCGATGATTTACAAATTTTTGTAGATAAAGGAGGTATGAGTATAGTCCCTCACGGTCCTTATAGTGACCCTGTGGATAAGATGAGAGTAAGTAATCCACAATCTTTGATTGATACTGACTTTGAGTATTCTTTACAGCCCACAAAGTGGGAAACGGTTCAATTACAAGCCAACATACCTGGTATATACCAAAAGGCCAATGAACCTGCATTTACTGCAGAACAAATTGTATCAATATTACCGTCTACCTTGACTACACCTGCAAATACCACATCAATAACTTACGACACTTCATTAGAAAGTGAGACATTTACAGTTGTACAAAACTTTACAAATCCTAGTAACAATAGTACTTCAGCGTCTAGAGATGGTTCAATAGGTTTTGATGTTACTGTTAACAGTTTTACATTTAATACAGTAAGAGGTAATAATAACGGTGTCCTTTTCTTTGGTACCAGAGCAACCTCTAATGGTGATATTGCCAAT
>Ga0222718_10003732_pt1 | contig 12952 bp, 8 predicted proteins | sample C33_27DmetaG_FD_165045 | JGI IMG/M metagenome (GOLD analysis project Ga0222718, IMG submission 165045) | Estuarine water microbial communities from San Francisco Bay, California, United States - C33_27D | ecosystem: Environmental > Aquatic > Marine > Unclassified | place: USA: California... | reverse complement strand
CATCCGTCGTGCCGTCGAGGTATTGCCCACCGCTGTCTACCAAGTAAAGCATATTGCCCGTAATGGACGCGTCTGTGTCTGGGGTGGCGCGGTAGTGAACAATCGCTCCATTACCACCCGCACCAGAAATCGTAGGGAAGCTCAATCCCTGGAGCATGTTGTCGCACCGACGAAAACGCTCAAGTTCATCAGACGCAGAAATTTCGGTGAGCGTTCCCGTTTGCGCTTGTTGATCGAGCCAAGCCAAGAACTGAGTCAGAGCAGCACCGTCCCGAACATGAGCAGCGCGTACACCATTGAGCTCTGTTTCGTTTTTACAGGCTTTCGGTAAAGCGCAGGGGTCTTCAATTGAGTCCACTGTGAGGCCGGCAGCTTCTAGCCGGTCGACCGCCCACTGCGACACCGTTGCTTTATCAACTGCAACCGTTTTTGCGGTCTCATCCAACGCGTCGATTGCTGCACCCAAACCATCTGCCGGCTCCACGCACACATCATTACTGAGGTGCTCCAAGACTTCTGGAGTCACCTTATCTTGATCGACAAATAGTGACGCCCTGCCGTCTGCAAACAACAAACCGGAGGCCAGAACAAGGGGTGTGTGCTCTACGTCGGCGCCGCGGACATTGAACAACCAACACAATGAATCTAGCGCAGTGACAAGAAGCGCGTCCTGACCTTCTTTGCGCAGTTCTTCAGCAATCTGCTCCCGTTTGCTTTGGTGGCTCTGGCCGGCCAGAGATATGGGATGAACCTTGATAGGCGCGCGCGGCCGCCCGGGCTGATCAGACCAAACGGCGTCAATTGGATTGGATGGCAAGGCAACCAACTCCGCACCAACTTTCTCACAGGCCTCACGATACCGTTTGACTTGATCTGGGGTGTGGAGATGAGGGTCGTAGCCAAGCTTTTGGTTCGCACTTAAGGTCACGCGCAACCAAGTCGCGAGCGGTTCTTCGGTAATATGCTTAAAATCGTAAAGGGTTTCGTCCGCTTGATCACGGACCTGCAATGTATACCGGCCATCAATAAACAAAGCCGCCTGATCGCTCAAAATCACGGCCAATCCAGCCGAACCCGTAAAATCCGTTAACCAGGCCAAACGTTCAGCATAAGGCGCAACAAACTCACCTTGGTATTCGTCCCCACGGGGCACCAAACAGCCATCAACACCTGCAGCCGTGAGGTGGGCCCGTAGCGCCGCCAAGCGGTCCGCCGGGGATGGTGAAACATACTCATCTTGTGTGTTGTTCGTCATAGATTGAAGCTAAGGGGACAGTTCGGAAGTTGCAACGGCCCGGCTAGGTGATGATGCACGAACTGGGTCGATGCAGAACCAGGGTCGCCCATTCACCCATGACAATAGTCTTCTCTAAAACGAGGCGCTGCGCACGATAGGCATTGAGCACCATCGGAATTTGGGTCGTCAACAGACCCGACAGTATGACCCTGCCACCAGGAGCCAACAGAGAAGTCATATCACGCGCGATATGTACCAGAGGGCGAGCCAGAATATTGGCTGTGATTACGGCGTAGGGGGCAGACTGCTTAATTATTCGAGACTTAACGCCAGTCGCAACAACTGCGCGGACACGTGCCCCCAATCCATTCGCTTTCACGGTGCGACGGGCCACCCTCACGGCCTCAGGGTCAATGTCTGACGCCAACACCCGACCCGGCCAGATACAGGCAGCCGCCAAAGCTAGGATGCCGGTTCCACATCCAACATCCAGTACAGAGGTGGGTGCCGACTTGGCGATGTGACGACGGGACGACCGATGCTTGGCCAGTGCATCAAGGGCCAACAAACAGCCATGGGTGGTCGCATGTTCGCCAGTGCCAAATGCCGTGGCGGCATCGACACAAACGGAAATTTTACCCGATGGAAGCGCCCCCCCCCCATGACTGCCATGGACCCAGAAGCGACCAATAGAAATTGGTGCAAAAGTGGAGAGGTTCTGAGCAACCCAATCCGTATCTGGTAGAGACGCGATGGTCACCGAAGGCGCTGGCACGTTCGCTGTCGTAGCAATCAACGCCAGTTGACTGACGAGGTCTGTTTTATTTGGCTGTTCAGATCGCAGGATATCGATTTGCCATTTGTCCCCGACCTGACGCCCTTCACCGTCCAGCACCTCAAACGCTGAATAAGCTGATGCGCCGTCTTGCAGGTGGGCCGTAAAGGCGTCAACAGCCGAAGCCGGCACTCGAAACGTGACAGACCACATTACCTAAGCCCTGACCGCGGACACGCAACCCGAAGTGGGTCAAAAGCGTTTGTACTGTACCTAAGTTTAAACACGCGGAACCCAGACATATGGTTAAGCCATTGATTTCATTATACCCGAGAGCCTTTTCCTCAGCATCAGAAGACGAAACACCGCGTCCTATGCCACTTCCCCGCGCGGCATTGATCCAAAAGTGCGCTGACCGCGTAGAAAGATTAGTCAGTTAGCCACACACAATGGTACTGACGAAAATATCCGGTTAGACGATCCCCCCTTCTGAAAACCGGAGGCCTAGCGGCGGAGGTACGATCACTCCCCCCTCTTTCTTCAGCAAGACGAGAGTGCCTTCGCCGCCGGCTTTTCGTTGATCTAGACAGAGATCACGCGGGCTCAACAAAACTATCTATCACCTTTTTATCGCCAGCCTTATCAAACGCTATCTCGAGGCGAGTATCATCAACGGCTTGAATGATGCCGTAGCCGAATTTTTGGTGGAAGATACGCATACCGACGGTATAGCCGCCCGATGACTCTCGGGCTTCGACCTGCCAGCTATCGCCATCGATAATTGGAGCCTTACGCCCACGTGATTTAGACCAGCTTGATCCACCGCCCCAGCCATCTGAAAAGCCGTCTGCCTGCGCCTCACCAAACGACCCCATAAGTCCGTTGTCAGAAATAAGTTCGACGTGTTCGTCAGGTAGCTCACCAATAAAACGAGACGGCAAGCTCGCTTGCCATTGATTGTAAACCCGCCGATTAGCGGCGAAAGAAATGCTCACCTTTTTGCGCGCGCGCGTCAGACCGACATAGGCAAGGCGCCGCTCTTCTTCGACCGCAGCGCCGCCTCCATCATCAAGTGCGCGGCGGTGGGGGAATATTTCTTCCTCCCATCCAGGCAAAAAAACCGTATCAAACTCAAGCCCTTTGGCACCATGCAGAGTCATGATTGTGACTGCTTCATCGCCCGACTTTGAGTCATTCTCCATAACCAGGCTCACGTGCTCTAGAAAGGCTCCAATGGTATCCCACTCTTCTAGTCCGCCGACGAACTCTTTGAGGTTATCCAACCGCCCAGGCGCTTCGGGAGACGTATCCTTCATCCACATTTCGGTGCAACCGGATTCATCCAGGACTTGTGCCGCAAGATCTGCGGGCGAGAGGCCATCACGGAGGGACCGCCACCGAGACATATCCCCAATCAGCGTCGTTAGCGCGTTGCGAGTTTGTGCACGCAATTCATCGGTCTCGGTGAGTCGCAATGCAGCTTCCATGAGACTCAATCCCGCTGATCGCGCGTAGACGTGAATCTTCTGCACTGTCGTATCGCCTATGCCACGCTTTGGCTTATTTACGATGCGCTCAAAGGCAAGGTCATCGGTCGGGGTATTGATGCACCGCAAGTACGCAATGGCATCCCGGATTTCGAGCCGCTCATAAAACCGTGGCCCGCCAACGACGCGATAGGGCACACCGGTCGTAATAAAGCGCTCTTCAAACTCCAGCATTTGGAAACCGGCACGAACTAGGATTGCCATGGACAACAGACTGTCACCCTTGGTCTGCAGGGCTTCTATTTCCTCGATGACCCATCGCGCCTCTTCGGGTCCATCCCACACACCTTTGACAGTCACCGGCGCGCCCGGCTCTGTATCGGCATCCTCAGCCGTCTTCAGGGTTTTGCCGAGACGATCTTCGTTGTGATCAATGAGGGCAGACGCTGCGGCGAGGATGGTCGGTGTCGATCGATAATTGCGCTCCAACCGGACCACCTTGGCGTCCGTAAAATCTTTTTCAAAACGCAAAATGTTGCCAACTTCAGCGCCGCGCCATGAGTAAATCGATTGGTCATCATCACCAACGCAACACAGGTTACGATGTTTCTGACACAGCAATCTAAGCCACAAATACTGCGCAACGTTGGTGTCCTGGTACTCATCAACAAGGATGTAGCGGAAACGATCTTGATATTCTTGGAGGACCTCTGCGTGATATTGAAACAGGGTCAGGCAATGGAGCAATAAGTCACCAAAGTCGGCGGCATTTAAAGTGATCAAACGGTCCTGGTATGCACGATACAACTCAACGGCTCGACCGGCGGCAAGGTCTCCCGCCATTGATGGCGTCACCCGGTCTGGAGTCAGGCTTTTGTCCTTCCAACGCTGGATCACCGACAGCACCACCTGCGCTGGCCATTTTTTATGGTCGATGCCGTCAGCCTCCATGACCTGCTTGAGCAGACGGAGTTGATCGTCGGAATCGAGAATCGTGAAATTAGATTTCAAGCCCACCAACTCGCCGTGCTTGCGCAAGATCCGCACACCCAACGCATGGAAGGTGCCAAGCCACAGGGATTCTGCCATTGGCCCGACCAACCCCCCGACCCTCTCACGCATCTCCCGGGCAGCTCGGTTGGTAAAGGTGACGGCCAGAATCTGCCAAGGCTGAGCCAGACGTTTTCCGAGGATGTAGGCCAGGCGTGTAATCAAAACCCGGGTTTTGCCAGTTCCAGCCCCTGACAGCACGAGAACTGGACCATCAGTAATTTCTACCGCTTGTCGTTGTTCAGGATTAAGCCCGGCCAACCACTCCGGATCGGCCATAGGTCGTGGTACTGACTGGGAGGACGGTGGTGGAGTGTCGTCGAGGGCAAATGGGTCGGAGGGCGTCATGGCGGCATCCTAAGCTGTCTGGCCCATGAAAACAGCATGAAGTTGATAATGCGCTGAACGAGATTTGATTGACGTGCGGTTATCGAATCTTGGCTTCTGCGTCGGCACTGATCAGCGCCATATTGACCGCGCGCAAGAGTTCCCGGGCCGACACGCTTCCGACCAAGAACTGGTCCTCAGAGCTCCGCACAACCGGAAGATAGTTTCTGCCGGCCGCAAGAATGGCGCGCACCGCGGTCTCGACCGTATCGGTCGCCAAGACAACTGCGGCGGCGCTGCGAACCAAATCAGATACGGGTCGATCTTCCTTCCCGGCTGCAGCGGCCAAGTCGGAGCCATTGACCACGCCAACAAATTGGCCGGCGTCATCAACGATGTAGGCGTCTCCGACATTCCGACTAAGCAACAAGGTTTTTACGTCGTCGCAGGTGGCAGTGGTCTTGCATGTCGCGATACTAGGTGCGAGGAAATCTGACACCGTTGTGCCCTTAAGGCTGCTGACGTCCTGCCCCTCATCTTCTTGATTCCGCCGAGCACTATTGTGTCTCCGCTGTTTTTGCCTACATCTTTGCGTCGTCGCCTTTGGGTCGGATGCCGAGCACATGGCAAATCGCATAACTCAAGTCGGCGCGGTTGAGGGTGTAGAAGTGAAATTCAGATACACCACCGCTCACCAATCGTTTGACCTGCTCCGCGGCAAGACTGGCTGACACCAATTCTCTCGTCCCGGGGTCGTCGTCCAGACCGCTGAACAACTCATACATCCACGATGGAACCGACGTGCCACTGCGCTTCGCAAAATTAGCGTTCTGCTTGAAATTGGTGACCGGCATGAGGCCGGGCACGATGGGGACCGTGATCCCCGCAGCGGCAGCACGATCCTGGAACCGAAAGTACAGATCAGGGTCAAAAAACAACTGAGTGATGGCCCGTGTCGCACCGGCATCAATTTTACTTTTGAGATTGTCTAAATCAGCGTCTGCGCTTTTTGCTTCTGCGTGGGTTTCTGGATACGCCGCAACACTAATCTCGAAATCAGCAAGTTTCGTCAGTCCGGCGACAAGGTCACTGGCATAACCGTACCCATCGGGATGAGGAGAATAGGTTTCTTCCCCGCCCGGCGGATCACCCCGCAACGCAACGATATGTTTAACCCCTGCATCCCAATAGCGACGGGCAACATCATCGACCTCGCCCCGCGACGCACCAACACAGGTGAGATGCGCAGCAGCCACTAGGTCAGTTTCGTTTTGGATGCGAACGACGGTCTCATGGGTCCGCTCTCTCGTCGAGCCACCAGCACCATAGGTCACGGACACGAACCGGGGCTGAAGAGGCGCCAGTCGCTCAATCGCGGCCCACAACTTGGTCTGCATTTTTTCCGTTTTTGGCGGGAAAAATTCAAACGAAACCTGCACGTCCGGCGGCAGCTTCTCGATCAAGGGAGACCCTAGGCTTTCTATAATTTCGGCGTCCGGCACGAAGTCCTCGATAAACTGTGTTTTTAAGGTCACATTGGATAGCGGTTTTCTATCAGGCTTGACGTCGATATCAAATGAACACCGCAGAATCTCTTGCTGTATGCGTAAAATGCGCAACACCTTCGCGGAAACTTGTATTACAATTGTTATCCTGCTGTGATACCAGATTTAGTAGGTTAAGCGTAGTATTCTGCGCTATCTATAGGATTTACGAGCGATTTTGTGGCAGCTTTTTTTGATGTCTAGATATACGGTTTCTCCTCATAGACTGCTGCGCGCTGTTTTGCCCTTGGTCGCCCTGGTTGCCTTAAGTGCTTGCGCAGACAAGCCGCCTGCATCCAACCCCGAAGCTCTGCGCGCGTACGAGGAGCGAAATGATCCGCTAGAACCGTGGAATCGCTCCATGCACCAGATTGACCAGGGTCTCAATACGGTCATCTTCAACCCGACCATCGCGGTGTATCAGGCGATTATCCCAGAGCCGGGCCGTAAGGGCGTCACCAACGTGTTTCGCAATTTCCGCGCGCCCATCACATTCGTCAACGACATATTGCAAGGTGAAGGCAGTCGCGCCAGCACCACACTTGGGCGATTTGTTATCAACTCAACGGTCGGTCTGCTCGGGTTGTTTGATGTCGCAGCACGTATGGGCTTGCCCTATCACTATGAAGACTTTGGCCAGACGTTTGCGGTCTGGGGTATGGGCGAAGGACCGTATCTATACGTACCCATCTTAGGTCCCTCTGGGGGCAGAGACCTGACCGGATACGCCATCGACAATATGGGAATTGACGCCATGGCCTGGATCGGCCGTGCGGATAATCCGTTCTGGTGGCAAATCGCCTATTTCGGCGCCCTTGCCACGGACACTAAGAGCAACGCCAAGCCTCTCCTAGACGAACTCAAAGCATCCTCTGTGGACCACTATGCAGCTCTGAGGTCGGTTTACCGCCAGAATCGCGCCAAAGAAATCCGAAATGGCGCGCCAGCACCTGTGCCCGACTTCGAGGACTATGAGTACGAAGACGGCGACGGTGATCCGTTCTCTGGCCTCGAGATCAATCCCACTGAAGCACAAACAGCAGCGCGGACAGACTGATGCGAGCACTGGCTCTCACACTCCTACTGGTGATCAGTGGGACACAAGCTAACGCGGCGGACGAACCCTGGCGGACGGACCCAAGGGCCTTTATCAATCATTTCGCAGAGGCGGGCATTGAAGGCATTCTCACGGCCGAAATCGATGACACAGAAAAAACGGCCCAGTTCCGCACGCTGTTTAATGATGGCTTCGATATTCCAGCCATCAGCCGGTTCGTCATTGGCCGGACATGGCGACGGACCAGCGATGCGGATAAAGAAGCGTTCATCGCCCTTTTCGAGGACGTGATTGTTTACACATGGTCGCGCCGGTTCAGCGAGTATAAAGGGCAGACCATCGAAGTACGCGGCACCACGCCCGATGGAAATACCGGTACTCTGGTCGACAGCGTTATCGTCGACAAGGCTGGCCAAACAATATCGGCTCAATGGCGGTTACGAATGCGGGATGACGGCCTACGCATCGTTGACGTGATCATTGAAGGTGTCAGCATGGCGATTACCTACCGACAAGATTATGCCTCTGTGATCCGCCAGCAGGGTGGCATGAGCGGTCTGCTTGATCTTCTGGGCAAACAGGTTGTTGAGTCGGCCCCGTCCTAACCGACCTTAAAACGTGGCTCGAATAAACACATTGTAGATACGACCCCATTTCGACACGTCGCGACGGCTGCCGGTTTGAACACGGCCGCCCTCGGGCGCAAATGCCAGAATTCGACGCTCTCTCGTGGTTGTCCGATTGAGGAAATTGTTGCTCGAAAAGTTGATGCGGACATTGTCAGTCAACCGGTGCTCAAGGCTGAGGGTAAGTGACCCCCCTTCTTTAAGTCGGTCTTCCTTATCAAGGTCATTGATGAACCGCGCGCCGAATTGGCTAAAATTGAAAGAGACGTGACCATCAATAATCGTTTTCACTTCATGCCGGTATTCGACCGATGTTTCCCACAGCGGGGTAAAACCAAAACGACGGGAAACGTTGTCAAATGGGTCCACCACCGACGTCTTGCGACGCAAATAGTCGGCAGTGAGGACACCGTCCCACCACCCGAGCCGTGAGAAATCAAGACTGACTTCGGCTTCAGCCCCATACTCTGTGCCGTCACCGATGTTGCCGATTTGCGAGATTAAGCCATTAAAGGTAACTCGGCCGCGCGCGTCCTGAACATCCCGGTAAAACAGCCGGCCGGTAATGACTCCGGCTCCATCGGCCAGGCGGTGTTCCAACCCTAGTTCGTAATCCCAGGATTTAACCGGTTTGATATCCGGATTACCGGCTTCAAGCTCCTGATCCGTTTGGGTGATGGTGGCGACGAAGTTCCCAAAATTCAGCTGTCCGACATCCCTGACGAGAGAGAGGAACAGCTTATTGCTTGGTGTCACATCCCAATACGCATTGAATGTGGGCTTAACGAAAAACAGTGAGCGCGCACTGTTCACATCAACACTGTTCTGAGTGATGCCCGACGCCTCCGCAGCGAGCCCTAATTCCATTTCCACATTGCTCCATGGCCGCCAGCGCAACGTGGAGAACGCCTCGCCGCGATACTCGGTCACTCTACCGTCACTGTTAAAAATCGGAAGCGGCACCAACTCCCCATCGACCAAAGTCGATAGATCAAACTCAGTCTTTTGTGTATTAAGCGTTCCTTCTAGACCAATCTGCCCGCCGACTGTGGGGCTGAAGGTGCGGTCGTAGGTGCCGCGCGCAATAGCTTCGGTTGATATGTCTTGCCTGAACTGGCGCACGATGACTGGCTCATCTGCAGGCTCCAGATCAAACACCTCCCGATCGCGGTTCTCTTTTTGCCAATTAACTAAGCCCAGAATCGTCAGGGTATCAGATTCGCCGACGGGGAAACTGTAGTCGGCGCTGAGTTCGACCGTGAACTCATCCTGGTTGTCGATTTCTAGATTGTCTGAGAGTTGATTGATCTCCAGGGGTAAACGCGGATCACGAAAGAACTCCCGGCGCTCGCGATCATTAATCTGCCACGACCCGAGCCCATTGAGCTGCAACCGCGAGCCTGAGTCAAAGGTCTGCTCATAGCGCCCATTGGTCTGGATGGTGTAGCGATCGTGCTGCTCTGACTCGACTGCAGACAGAATATCCTGCCCTGAAAGATCAGACGTGACTTTTGTGCGCCGCCAGGGTCGATAAATAGGGTTGGTATTAACCGCGATAGAGTAATTGCGATTGGGCTCATTGACCGCATAAGTCACGCTGGCAATCGGCCGAGCCGACCCATCATTTGTATAGTTGGGCAGCGCAACGGTGATCGTCAGTGTATCCCCCGCGTCCTCCCGCAAAATAACGTTAATGATACGCTGCGTGGTGCTCTGCACTTCACTGGATGAGCCACGCAAAATTTCTATACTCAGGACCTGGTTTGCTGAGATGCGTTGCAGGGCGGAAGCCCCGCCACTGTCCTTACCCGTGATCTGCTGGCCATTGATCAAAATAGCATCTTCATTACCCCTGAGCCCGCGACGCTCGCCCTCTGCAGCGGAATCACTGATGGATGCCCCGGGAATACGCTGCAGCATGTCGTTCAGTGACAGTGGGCTGTACTGAGAGAAGAAGCTGGCCTCGTATGTCGTTTTAGTGCCGTCAGCCGACACCGTACGACCGCTCAAGCCCGCAGGCTCTGACGTGGATTGAGCCTGAACGCTAAAAGCAAAGCCAATAAGGAAAAATATCATCGCGACTTTAAAAGCCGGGGAACGTGAAGGTCGCATAAAGAGAACTTTATGTTGCAAGACAGCTTCTCATACAACAGGAGCTAGGCGGCGCCTAGAGCCGTCACTTTTTTACGCTCGTAGAGAGAAGAGCCTTCAAAAGGGTCCGGACAAAAAACAACGGCCGGGGAAAACCCCGGCCGCTGCCAATTTTGTATCTGTCGCTCTAGCTTAGAAGTTGTAGCTAGCCCGCACACCAAAGGTCCGCGGAATAGGTGCCGCAACGCGGATTTCGTTCTGCTGCGGCGTCGTAGGTCCGCGGAAGAAGAACAAATCCGTACCAAGTGTGCCTTGCAGGAATTCATCGTGGTTGAGGGCATTCTTAACAAATGCTTCTAACATGACGTTGTCATTGCGAATACCGAGACGAACATCGACGACATCGTAGGCTGAAGTCTGGGTAATGTTGGAATAGTCAACCATGCGATTACCCTGATGGGACCAGTCGACCCGGCCATACCAGTCGTATTCAGCCGTTAGTTCATCGTCATAAGCAGCGGACAAATTCCAGGTAATCTCTGGCGTGCCTGGCAAGCGATTACCCTCAACACCATCAAGACTGCCGTATTGGTTGTTGCAATCACCACAGAAGTAGCTATCGACTTCCGTATGGTTGTAACCGAGAGAACCTGAAATGGTGAGGTTCTCCGTAGCCTGGAACTGACCTTCTAGCTCAAGACCGTAAAGTGTTGCCAGACCAGTATTGGTCGTAACCGAGACCAAGTTGGCTGTCGTAGCCGTTACAACAGGAACACTATTGAGGACTTGACCGTTTTTCCACTCGTTGTAGTAGGCCGCAACAGTTGTGCGTACCCGGCCATCAAGCCAAGTGGATTTGAGTCCGAGTTCATAGTTATCTAAACGCTCTTCTTCAATCACAAGCGCAGCGTTTGGCTCAGCAGCCACTAGGGCATCAAGCACATCTTGAGGAGACGTCAAGAACACGCCATTGAAACGTCCAGGACGATACCCACGTGAGAACAAAGCGTAGACCGTCGAGTTTTCAGCGTAGTTGTAATCAAGGGAAACACGTGGCGAGAAGCTTTTATATGTTTCCGATAACAAGGCTGGTGTCACCGGTGGCCTACCGGTCGTCGCGATCAACGTGTTCTCGGTGATCTTATCCCACTGATACCGCGCTTCGACACTCAGGGTTAGCTCATTAGTGATATCGTAGTAAGCAGCACCAAACACAGCTGGGGTTTCAACATCACGCTCGATGATCGCGGCCGTGAAGAATGGTCCGAAAATCAAGTTTCCGTAAACCGTGCCGCCAGGGGAGTGGGCATCAAAGTAGTTGAAACCTACAGTCCATCGAAGATTTTGGTCTTGCGCAGATGTCAGGCGAAGTTCCTGGCTCCAGTCTGTCTGCCGCCCTTGGATCAGCAAAGTGGTGTTGTAGTCCGTACGGATATCAGTACGACCCAGAACGCCAATGAAAAAGCCTGCGAGCGGGTTAGGCCGATCACGGAAATCCCGATAGTTCAGATCAATAATGTTCTGGTTCTTATCGCTGTGATACGCGGTTAATGACGTGAGAGTCACGCCACTGTCAAACTCATAATCCATGCGGAAGTCTGCTTGGAAAGCGTTACGCTTTAGACCAGCTGCCTGATTAAAGCGTGGATCAAAGACCAACCAATTGGGATTTGGATTAAACAAAGTTTCCTGAAGGATCGGGTCGATCACCGTATCAGCGGTGAAGACTTCGGGCGGCAACTCACTGACGCTTGGCAGTGTTCCACAAATCGTACCCCACTGAGCGCGGGACGAAGTGCTAAAGCCTGCAGGAAGCGGTGAACCGATCGCATCACAACCACCGTTAATGTTTCCGCGGCCGTTATACTGATCTTCTTTCAGAGCAAACTGTGTCGCTGCACCATCTTTGTCCTGAAAATAGTTTACAAATAGCTTGGCTTTGAAATTGTCAGACGGCGTGGCAACGAAGGATGCAGAAATTGAATTGGTCCGACGTTCACCGAGCTCGGCATCATCATTGATGTTGTCAAAATAACCACCTTGCTTCCAGTGGCGGGCACTAATGCGGCCAGCCAGTTTACCGTCAACGATTGGGCCTTCGATACTTGCGTTCACTTCTCGTGAACCAAAACGCGCATACTCGGCGGCGATCCGGCCTGAAAATTCATCACTGGGGTCTCTTGTGACGAAGTTAATAGCGCCGACGAAGGTTGACCGGCCAAAGTACGCGCTTTGTGGGCCCTTCAGAACTTCGACACGCTCAACATCCACGATGCTCGGGTTATATCCACCAATCACCGGTGCGCCATCGATAAAGACCTGACCACCAGCGGTGATGCCTGTGTTTACGCCAAGTTGCAAACCACGAAAAACGAGTGAGTTAGCTGACCGGTCGTTACGACCAGAGCCGCCCTGCATGTTGGTGAAGCTCAAGCTAGGCGTATAGAGCTGGATATCTTCCAACTGCGCCATGTCTCTGGCTTCCAAATCTGCCGCTGAAAATGCGGTGATAGCCAGTGGTACTTCCATCAGGTTTTCTTCAACCTTACGGGCGGTAACAACGATTTCTTCGAGGGCCAAGGTCTGGGCGTTGGCTGCTGCGCCGGGCAGGATCAGCGATGTGACCAAGGCTGTTGTGGCCGCGAGGGCCGATGAGCGTTTCATGTAGTGTCTCTCCCCTATGTGTGCCGTGAACTAAATTCACGCGCACGAACGCTAAAAATACTGATCTCTCAACTTTTGAATATGCGAGGGGTCT
>Ga0222718_10003730_pt1 | contig 12963 bp, 9 predicted proteins | sample C33_27DmetaG_FD_165045 | JGI IMG/M metagenome (GOLD analysis project Ga0222718, IMG submission 165045) | Estuarine water microbial communities from San Francisco Bay, California, United States - C33_27D | ecosystem: Environmental > Aquatic > Marine > Unclassified | place: USA: California... | reverse complement strand
ATCAACGGCCGGACAGTTTCAGCCCCGAGAAACATGGTCTCTACTCGGCCACGGCTGTTCAGTAACCGGTCGGTAAAAACATGGCCACGCTCGCGATCTGCCGCTAGCTGTATTTCATCAACTGCCAAAAATGCCACATCACGATCAATCGGCATACTTTCGACGGTGCAGATAAAATAAGTAGCCCGCGGCGGGATGATCTTTTCTTCCCCCGTCACCAGCGCGACGGCACCTTCGCCCTTTATGGCAACAGCCCGGTCATAGTTTTCTCTGGCCAGCAGCCGCAATGGAAAGCCGATTATTCCCGATGCATGACCAAGCATCCGATCCATAGCGAGATAGGTTTTGCCGGTGTTGGTCGGCCCTAAGACGACAGTAACGTCTGAGTCTGAATAATCGTGCCGAGCGGCCAAAGCGAAAGAACCTGACTGAGGAAAAGAAGGTGGACTAATCGGCTGCAGCGCTTCTTGGTTAAGACAAGCTAGTCCTCAACCAACTGCGCCTCTTGTCGTCGGTTCGCACGTTTGTTCTTTTGATTATAGTCCTTCAACCGACGTTCCATCGTGTCGAAAGAATCACGCAAGGCAATTAGAATGTCTTCATGGGCCTTCATTTCTTTCGGATCTCGCCGCACGACAAGGTCTTCGCCGGGCACTGCAAGATGAATGGTGACATGGAATGGCGCTGCATTGGAATTCAGATTGGAGTGGCTCTTGTGATGCGATTCGACGACAACCCGACAACTGGTGATGCGGTCTGAATAGTTCTCGAGTTTATCTACACGCTCTCGGATCTTCTCTTCGACAGCATCGGACTTATCGATCCCGTGAAAAGCGATTTGAGTTGGAATCTGCATATTCGCCTCCATTTTATACCGTGTTCGGTGGTGCAAGACGTCGGGTCGGATCATGCATCCACATCACATCATGACGCGATACTGAGACCGGAACAATGCGCCAAATCAAACCCAAGTGGGCACACCTGCGGCTGAGGAGAAAAATGTACCGTTGAGACCAATTTACCCCTTGCCACGACGACGCAGACACCCAATATGACGCGCGAATGCGATTGGTTTATCCACCCCGTGTCACACGGCGCTGACAAAAAGAGAGCCTTTAGAGATGAGTGAAGAAAAACATACCTTCCAGGCGGAAGTTGCCAAGCTGTTAGATATTGTCGTGCATTCTCTGTACTCCAACACAGAGATCTTCCTACGCGAACTCATTTCGAACGCCTCAGACTCGTGTGACAGATTGCGCTACGCCGCATTGACAGACGGAAGTTTGATCGAAAGCGATAACTCAGAATTCTCAATTCATATCGCGGTCGACAAAGAAAAGCGCACGCTGACCATCAGCGATAACGGCATTGGGATGAACAAAGACGAGCTGGTTGAGAACTTGGGTACAATTGCCAAGTCAGGCACGTCTGAGTTTATGAAATCTTTGACGGGCGATGAGACCAAAGACGTATCTCTCATCGGACAATTTGGCGTTGGCTTTTATTCATCATTTATGGTGGCGAAGAAGGTTGAAGTTTTCACCCGCAAAGCTGGCGAGACTCAAGGCTGGCAGTGGACATCAGATGGCCGTGGCAGCTACCGCATCACCGAATCAGACGACGCCGGTCGCGGTGCACGCATTGTATTGCATCTCAGAAAAGAAAGTGACGAGTACCTGGAGTCATTGCGCCTGAAGACCGTCGTCAAAACCTACTCCGATCATATTGCCATCCCGGTCATCCTCGACCCCATCCCGGGTGAGGAAGAAAGCACGGAAGAAACTCTCAATTCGGCATCAGCACTTTGGACCCGGCCCAAAAGTGAGATTACCGAAGAGCAGTACACAGAATTCTATCACCACGTGGCTCAGGGGTTTGACGAGCCTTGGCACACCCTGCATTTCAGGGCTGAAGGTGCCATTGAATACACCAGCCTTCTCTACGTGCCCACAAATCAACCCTTTGACCTTTTTGGACCGGAGAGAAAGAGCAAGGTGAAGCTCTACGTTAACCGCGTCTTCATTGCGGATGATCTGGAAGGGCTCATGCCTCCCTATCTGCGATTTGTCCGTGGCGTTGTTGATTCATCAGATCTTCCGCTCAACGTCAGCCGGGAAATGTTGCAGGACAACCCGCAACTGAAGAAAATCCAGAAAGGGCTCGTTGGCAAACTGCTCAAAGAACTTAAAGACAGAACCAAGGTCACGAGTGAATACGAGACGTTTTGGTCGGCGTTCGGACCCGTATTGAAAGAAGGCTTATATGAGGATTTCGAGCGCCGGGACGACCTCTTAGATCTTTGCCGTTTTCGATCAAGCGCAAGTGATGAGTGGCGTAGCCTTAAAGATTACGTCACCGACATGAAGGAAGGTCAGGACGCCATCTACTACATCACCGGCGCTGACACGGCTGCCCTCAAGAAATCACCTCAACTCGAGGGCTATGTCGCTAAAGGCGTCGAAGTCTTGCTTTTGACAGATTCTATTGACGAGTTCTGGGTAACCTCGGTCGGTGTTTTTGATAAGCATCCGTTCCGCTCGGCTGCTCAGTCCGCCGCCGATCTAGACTCAATTGCAAAGAGCGAAGACGACGAGACGAAAAAGGATGAGGAAGACAAAGCAAACGACACTGACATTGAAAGTCTAATCACGCGCCTCAAGGACGCTCTTGGAGAGTCGGTAAAAGACGTGAGAACGTCAAACCGACTGACGGAAAGTCCCGTCTGCCTTATCGGCGAGGACGGCGGCATGAGTCTGCACCTTGAACGCATGCTGAAACAGCATGGGCAAGGCGAAGGACTGGCGAGCCCGAGAATCCTTGAGATCAATCCGAAGCACGCTTTGATCACAAAATTGACCGGCCAGAGCGATGACATTGTCGGGGAGACAGCGCACCTGCTGCTTGACCAGGCACGCATTGTTGAGGGAGAGGCTCTTCCGGATCCGGTTGCCTTTTCCCACCGTCTTTCTCAAGCCATGGAACGCGGGCTTCTCTAACAGACGTTTCTTAAGTTTAGAACTTACCGAGCGGTACGGCGGTCCGTCTGCGAGAGTGTAACTTGGGCGGAGGGTATCGCGCGTGGCACAACAGATGCTGCAAATAAGATGCGCCCGACTTTGTCTGCTTGAACAAAGACAGCAACGCCATACGATGACGTGGCGTCTAAATCCGACAATGAGAATGTGAAAGACTGCGCACGCCCTGAGCACGGGGCCAACGCAATAAGGCGCTTCACCACATTGATGTTACTCAGCGTCCTACCCCGATTCTCGCCTCCGCGAACACGCGTGAATTTTTGTGAGTTGTATACCGCCGCATAAACAGTGCCTGTTTGACCGCTATCTGATTGCGGGACCGTCACTTTGATGCGGTCATTTACGATGCGGCGTACATCCAGAGCCGGGAATTCAGATTGTTCTGACGAAGCACGCCTGATCGTATCGTTGATGGACGAGCGTTGCCCGCCAGGAACCGCATAGGACCCTGCAATAACCATCTGCGGCGTATAGACGTAATCCGTGTTAAGCGCTTCTCGGTACGCCTGCTGCCTCAAGCTAAAAGATTTGTGAGAAAACGGATCCTTCCACTCTTCTGTGTTCCAGTAATCAACATGAAATGAGAGAGCGAGAACATCGGTACGGTCTGACAGGTTGCGAAGAAAAGCGTCGGCGGGTGGGCAAGACGAACACCCTTGCGATGTATAGAGCTCGACCAATGTGAGCGTTTCACTTGGCTCAGCAATAAAGTCCTCGTCAGACAGCACGGGGCCAGCCCCACAGCCAATCATGACAAGGCTCAAAACACACCCCAGCCACCACCGCTGTCCGTCAGCTGTAGACCGAATAGGCGTGCCAATCTGGGGGGTTCTTTTGTGCATTGTGCAGTCCCTTCCCCACTCGACAGGTTTGATCTTAGTCGAAACCTTATAAGCTATGGTACTGAAATAACGCGCTTCCTGGCAGAGGGTTGCATTTACTTGGAAATTTCTCGCGTTTTAGGATTGCCTAGGACCGACGCTGGCGAATTAAGAACTATTAATTGAACAGAGTGGCACTTGGAGTCGCTAAGGGCCGCGAATTAGACCGCCCTATCTGCCTCCAGGAAGGGCAAGAAGCTCTCGCCCCACTTATAAAAATCTTCATCCAAAATCTGGAATTTGCAGGCAGGGGCTGCGTCCGCCGCCGCCCGCGTGTGTGGGTTATTGGGGTCCCACTCGGATGTTGCCAATAAGGTTGGCACCGGTGTCTGTGAAAGCTTGTCGTAGGTGGGATACGTGAAGTGGGCGTGATAAGCGGTACGATACATATTGCCCGCCTTTAAGAGCGAACACACGCGCTCGTGCACCATGTCTGTTGCCAGAAACGGTTCTCGCCAAATCACGCCCGTTCGGTCCCGCTTGAACCATGGATAGTAAATCCCTTGGTCACGCATTTGATGCCAGCACTGCATGAGGTGACCGCCGTGCCAAACTGGCGAAACGTCTGGCGTGTAGTTGGCAATCAATTCGGCCTGTTCCGCTTTGGTATGCTCGAACACATTACTCATTATGAGCCGACGCACTTGGCTGGGGTTTTGCAATGCGAGCTCGAGCCCAACGAAACCGCCGCCCCACATGCCGTAGAAATCAATTTGATCTAATCCGAGCTGACCCAACCCAGCTGCCAAAACATCGGCGTAAACATCCATCTCGACGCCGTCGGTCGGAATAATGCGGTCCGAACACCCAGAGCCGGGCATATCAAAGGCAAAGACGGACCTCTTTCCAACAAACGATTGGGTAATTGGTTCAACTGTTCCAATAGAACTCGCGGCGTCATGCTGAACTAGCAAGGGAACTGTTTCCGCATCTGCATTGCATTGGAAATGAAGTTGCCCACCGTCGACTGATACATAGTCGTGCCACAGAACACCGGGAATTGAAGCGACCTGAGGCGGTGGAGGCACGTTGGCCTCAACCCGACGCTCGCTCAAAAAAGTCAGTGCCTGCGCTTCACCCTTGGTCTGCTCATCGGCCATCGACTTACGAAGGTCAGACGCGGTGGATAAAACCCCACGCCACGGATCTAACCCATCGTATCTTTGGCGGGCGACGACCAGTGTCGGACATGAAATATCACGCAAGATGTCTTGCGCGTTGAACGTTCGAGCAGCGTTGTACCCCGCTTCATATCCCCGTCCATGAATACCGGAACTCAAGAATTGATTCATCCGGCGTTGGAGTTCACTTGGGTCCGGCATATCGGCATCTAGACGGGTATTCAGTGCAGGCGTGTGCCAAGGATGAAACGCCGTTTGTTCCCGCAACATCGCCCACAGCCACGCCAAGTGACTGCCATCCCATTGAGGCTCAAAAGGTGGCAACGGCGCTGTCGCACTTGGTGGCAGGTCTAAGGCGCCAGGCAGATCGAGGTCCCAGGCCGCCAGTGCAATAACACGCTTTGGAGCATGATGAGCAAAACTTAGCGCGAGAGCAGCACCAGCCTGCTCGCCATAGAGCGAGACCGCGTTGAGACCAAGAGCGTCTATGAGTGCGCCAAGATCATCACATAATGGGTCGAGATTATCTGCCGGCTCATCGAGAGCAAACGACTGGCCATAGCCGGCCATGTCTGGAGCAATCACGGTAAACTGCTTCGACGCAGCCTGGATAAAGGGTTCCAGATCTTGAGATGACCTTGGCAAACGGTGCAGGGCAATCAAAGGCGGACCGCTGCCGGCGCGACGGTAGTGGAGCTGTCGTTGCCCAACTGTAACGTAGTGTCGCGTAAGACCAGGGATGGCAGGCTCAGTCATAAATAGCCACCATCCCTGATATTTTCCGTGTCTGCTTTAGGCTGCCAAATTACGAAGAACGTAGTGCAACACGCCACCGTTCTTAAAGTAATCAAGCTCACCTTCTGTATCGATGCGACAAAGAGCCGAGAACGTTTCTGTTGATCCGTCTGGGCGGGTCACTTTGACATCGACAGTCCCGCGCGGCGTAAGTCCAGCCAGGCCGGCAATATCGAAGAGTTCTGTGCCGTCCAACTTCAAGGTCTCGCGTGTTACACCGTCGGTGAATTGCAAAGGCAAAACACCCATACCAATGAGATTGGACCGATGAATGCGCTCAAAACTCTCTGTGATGACGGCGCGAACACCGAGAAGGTTTGTGCCTTTGGCCGCCCAATCCCGTGATGAGCCGGTGCCGTATTCTTTACCCCCGACCACGACCAATGGCACACCATCGGCTTTGTATTTCATCGCTGCATCATAGATCGGCATGACCATCGCACCTGGATGATACTTGGTCATACCGCCTTCGATGCCGGGTACCATTTCATTCTTAATGCGAATGTTGGCAAAGGTGCCTCGCATCATGACTTCGTGATTGCCGCGTCGCGAGCCATAAGAATTAAAGTCTTTGGTCTCAACACCGTGCTCGACCAGATACGCGCCTGCCGGACTGTCTTTCTTAATCGCCCCGGCTGGTGAGATATGGTCAGTGGTGACAGAGTCGCCAAGAATGGCCAGGGGCCGTGCTCCTGCAATGTCTTCAATGGCGGGCGGTGTTTGAGATATACCCTTAAAGTACGGCGGATTGCGAACATAAGTGGAATCACCCTGCCAGCCATATGTCTCACTGGGCTCTGCTTTGACGGCTTGCCACTCCTCCGGACCCTTGAACACATCCGAATACCGGGACGAAAACATTTCTTGAGTTAGGAATTGCTCGATGCAGTCTGAGACTTCCTGCGGGCTCGGCCAAATGTCTTTCAAAAACACATCATTGCCATCGGAGTCCGTGCCGATTGCATCCTTGGTCACATCGATACTCATAGATCCGGCGATTGCGTAAGCCACCACCAATGGCGGACTGGCGAGATAGTTAGCCTTGATGTCTTGGCTGATGCGACCCTCAAAGTTGCGATTGCCCGACAACACGGACACCGCGACTAAATCACCATCGTTGATGCTCTTTGAAATATTCGCGTCGAGCGGACCGGAGTTACCAATACAAGTTGTGCAACCATAGCCCACGGTGTGGAAGCCGAGGGCTTCCAAATCTTCTGTCAGACCCGCTTTGTCGAGATAGTCCGTCACAACTTGCGACCCAGGTGCCAACGACGTCTTGACCCAAGGTTTGCGACTCAAGCCTTTCTCACGGGCTTTACGTGCGACCAGGCCAGCAGCAAACAAAACCGACGGGTTGGAAGTGTTTGTGCACGACGTGATGGCCGCGATCACGACATCGCCATCGGTCAGAGTGTCTTTGGCGCCGTCACCTGTTAACCCCGCGATCGGTGAAGAAGCCGCTGTTGCATGGTCAAACGTGTTGCTCAGTTGACCGGCAAATTCAGACGCTGCCGCCGACAAGGCCACGCGATCTTGTGGACGTTTCGGTCCAGCCAACGACGGTTCGACTGTTGAAAGATCTAGCTCCATCGAATCTGTAAATTCGGGGTCGGGCGTATCATCCTCGCGCCACATTCCTTGCGCCTTGGCATAGGCTTCAACAAGGGCGACGCGATCAGGATCTCGACCGGTAAAGGCGAGATAACGACAGACTTCTTTATCGATCGGAAAGAAACCGCACGTCGCACCATACTCTGGCGCCATGTTGGCAATGGTCGCGCGGTCCGTGAGCGACAAACCGGACAAGCCAGGGCCGTAAAACTCAACGAACTTTCCGACCACACCCTTGGCCCGCAGCATCTGCGTGACCGTCAACACCAAGTCAGTCGCGGTCGTACCTTCTTTCAAACGGCCGTTGAGTTTAAAGCCGACAACCTCTGGGATAAGCATGGATACCGGCTGACCAAGCATCGCCGCTTCCGCTTCAATGCCGCCAACGCCCCAGCCCAAAACAGCCAAACCGTTGACCATGGTGGTGTGGCTGTCGGTTCCGACGAGCGTGTCAGGATAAGCGACGGTCTTGCCATCGTCTTCTCCAGTCCACACCACTTGGGCGAGATACTCGACGTTAACCTGGTGGCAGATACCTGTACCTGGTGGCACAACGTTAAAGTTGTCAAAGCCCATCTGGCCCCAACGCAAAAACTCGTAACGTTCGCGGTTCCGCGTAAATTCGAGATCGATATTCTTGGTCATCGCGTCTGGTGACGCGTAGGCATCAACCATGACCGAGTGATCAATCACCAGATCAACCGGCGACAGAGGATTAATTTTCTGGGCATCTCCGCCAAGCGCCTGCATCGCTTCACGCATGGCGGCCAGATCAACGACGGCGGGAACACCTGTGAAATCCTGCATCAATACCCGAGCTGGACGATACGCAATTTCCTCGCTGGATTTGCGGTCTTTCAACCACGCCGAAATCGCTTTGACATGATCTGTACTGACTGATTTGCCGTCTTCGTAGCGAAGGAGGTTTTCCAGCAGAACTTTCAAGGAGAACGGAAGTCGGTCAACGTCGCCTATGCCCGCTTCTTCGGCAGCCGGTATGCTGAAGTAGTCGTAGGATTTACCGGCAACATCAAGCGTGCGGCGGGTTTTCAAGGTGTCATGACCAGTGAGCGCCATTTCTGCGTTCCCCCTTATTATGTGAATAGATATTTGGCGGGATTATAGATAAAGACCCCCCGCTTTTTCGCGGCATCATCCACATCCCTCGGGGGTTGTCCAGTCCTCGCCGAAGCGGTCGTCAGTGAAATAACCACCCTCAATGCGCGTTTTCTCCGTGAGTTTGTGTCGGGTTTCGGTATGGTTCCGACCATGTCCACAAGATCTACCGCCGCTATCACATTTGACGTCCATAATCTGTCTGCCCGGCGGGGTGGCCGGACTATTTTTGAGAACCTGTCTTTCTCTCTCAAAGACGGCTCCGCCCTGATGGTCACCGGACCGAATGGCAGTGGCAAATCGACTCTCCTCCGAATTCTTGTCGGCCTCCTGCGCAGCGAGGCTGGAACGATCACACTGACCCCCGAGGATACGACAGAGATCTGCTATGCCGGACATCGCGATGGCCTAAAAGGCGGTCTCTCCGTTCTCGAGAATCTTATATTCTGGTCCAGATTGTATGGCGCAGAGCAAGACGCGGTGAACCAAGCGGTCAACCGCATGGCGCTGGACACAGTGCTTGAAATGCCCGCCGATATGTTGTCTGCCGGCTGGCGGCGGCGCGCTGGCCTGGCCCGATTGGCGTTGGGCTCGGCCTCCATATGGATTTTGGATGAACCCTATACGGCGCTGGATGCAGAGAATGTTGACCGGATCGACAGCCTTCTCAATGAACATGTCACCGCCGGTGGTGTTGTCGTTCTTGCCACCCATCAGGCACCCGGATTCACCCCAAACCATAAAATCAATATGGCGGACTATCCCGCTAAAACCCCTGAGGTAGAGTGGTGAAATCCTTTCTCACACTCATCGGCCGGGATCTGCGCTTATCGATAAAGCACCGCGCGGACACAATCATGGTGGCGGGTTTCTTCGCCATCACCGTGATTTTGTTTCCATTCGGCATCGGTCCCGAACCAGGTGTACTTGAACGCGTCGGAGCCGGTATCCTTTGGGTTACTGCACTCCTCGCTTGTCTGCTTTCTCTTGATCACTTGTTTTCTGATGACGAACACGATGGCACGCTTGATCTTTTGCTCACCGCGCCGGTCGCACCAACCACCGTCGTTGCCGCAAAAATCACAGCTCACTGGCTGACCACTGGCCTACCCTTGACGTTGCTCGCACCCATCCTTGGGGTCGCGTTGCAAATGCCCAGTGAATCAACAGCACCTATGATTCTAGCGTTGTTGATAGGCACGCCGACTTTGAGTCTCATTGGTGCGGTTGGGGCGGCTCTCACCCTTGGCGCCCGGCGGCGTGGCGTTCTGCTGCCACTTGTTATTTTGCCGCTCTACATTCCCGTCCTTATCTTTGGTGTAGGCGCCATCGACACGTCCGGCATGGGGTTTGACGCCGGTGGTCTATTTGCCGTTTTAGGCGGATTTCTTCTTATGGCAGCTGCGCTATGCCCATGGGCAGCTGCCGTCGCTCTACGCCTCGCATCGGAATAGACCTATAACTGCGGCTTATCAGCTTATAACAGCAGCCGATTTCCCCCGATTCAGGTTGGCAAAATCTGGCTGACCGGGTAAGTCTTCTGACCATGCACGCATTTGCCAACCCCACCCGTTTCTTGAAGCTCGCGACTGCAATTCAGCCTTGGGCTATTGGACTATGCATCCTCTGCTTTGCCGTTGGCATTCCGATGGCCTTGGTGTTCTCCCCACCAGACTACCAGCAAGGTGAGACCGTCCGGATTATGTACGTCCACGTTCCGTCCGCTTGGATGGGATTGTTTGCCTATGGGGTTATGGCCGCCGGAAGCGCGTCTTACCTGATATGGCGTCATCCAGTGGCCAACATGATCGCCAAGGCCTCAGCACCCATTGGTGCGATGTTCACCGCGCTCTGTCTGTTGACTGGCATGCTATGGGGCGAGCCCATGTGGGGCACACCTTGGGTGTGGGACGCACGCCTCACATCTATGCTGGTGCTGTTTTTTCTCTACTTGGGCTACATGGCACTGGGCGATGCTTTTGACAGTCCCGAGCAAGGGGACAAGGCAGCAGCTATTTTGGCCTTGGTCGGGTCTGTAAACCTGCCCATCATTAAGTTCTCTGTTGATTGGTGGAACAGTCTGCACCAGCCCTCAATTTTCTCGATGGCGGGCGTCTCAGTCGATACCGCGATGTTGGCCCCCCTGTTCTTAATGGTCGGGGCGTTCCAATTTTACTATGTAGTGGTCGTTTTTATGCGGGTTCGCGCTCAAGTACTGGCCGCCAAAGTCCGTGCCGCCCGTCTAATGCGCGCTGCGTAGTCGAATTACTGCTATACAGGGCGGCGTGGTTATTTCAGGTCAGATCGGTCTAACGCATTGAATTCACTTCAAGACATACTAGATATGGGAGGATACGCTGCCTTTGTTTGGCCGGCGTATGCGCTGGGGGTCATCGGACTGATTACCCTATTGATCTTCTCTCGGCGGTCCGTCGCGTCGCGACAGGCTGAACTTAATCGGTTACGTCCGCCAGGGTCCGAAACACCGTCCACCGCAAAAGACGATGGAGCAAATATTGGCGAAGCGTAAAACACAGAGACTGTATTTTGTTCTGCTTGGCGGGCTTGCCTTTGCTACCGGCATTGCCTTGGTGCTCACGGCATTCGAGGACAGCATTGTCTTTTTCTACAGTCCGTCAGAGATCAGCCAGCAAGATTTGTCTCCGGGACAACGAGTGCGCATTGGCGGCCTTGTTGAAGCAGGCAGTGTCTCTTCAGCAGGTGATACGGTTTCATTTACCGTGACGGACACAGCAGAGACATTAGATGTAAATTACCGCGGTATTCTTCCGGACTTGTTCCGTGAAGGACAAGGCATCGTGGCAGAGGGCTATCTGTTGGCGTCGGGTGTTTTTCAGGCGTCTGACGTGCTCGCCAAACACGATGAAACGTACATGCCGCCAGAAGTCGCAGAGGCGATAAAGGCCGCTGGTGAATGGCGTGGCGACAATAGCCTGGACACGCAAGAGACCGCTGCCACCTCAACCACTGGCACACCATGACACCTGAACTCGGCCACTTTGCGCTGGCGCTGGCGCTACCTGTCGCTTTGGTGCAATCCATCGTTTCTTTGATTGGCGCCCACCGACGTGATGCAGCATTGATGGCCGTAGCCGGTCCTGCCGCTTTTGCGCAAATGTTGCTCATCGGCACATCATTTGCCGCTCTTACTCAAGCGTTTATCACGTCAGATTTTTCGGTGGTGAACGTTTACCAAAACTCACATACCGCCAAACCATTGCTCTATAAAATCAGCGGCGTTTGGGGAAATCATGAAGGCTCCCTGTTGTTGTGGGTCTCTATCCTGGCCGTGTTTGGCGCTGCAGTCGCGGCCTTCGGTGCCGGCCTACCGGATCGGTTGAAAGCCCGTGCACTGGCCGTTCAGGGATTAATCGGTGCAGGATTCCTCGCCTTTATTCTGTTTACGTCCAATCCGTTTTTACGTATTGATCCGGCTCCGGTTCAGGGCTTGGGACTCAATCCATTGTTACAAGATCCGGGGCTCGCCTTTCATCCGCCGATGCTCTACCTCGGATATGTTGGGTTCTCCATGGCCTTCTCTTTTGCCGTTGCCGCTTTGCTTGAGGGGCGGGTCGACGCTGCCTGGGCGCGGTGGGTTCGGCCCTGGACTTTGGCGGCCTGGTCTTTTCTAACCATCGGCATTGGGCTGGGCTCTTGGTGGGCTTACTACGAACTTGGCTGGGGCGGATGGTGGTTTTGGGACCCAGTCGAGAATGCCTCTTTCATTCCGTGGCTGACGGGAACGGCATTGTTGCACTCGGCAATTGTCGTAGAAAAACGTGAGGCACTGAAGAGTTGGACGATCCTGCTCGCCATCGTCACATTTTCTTTAAGCCTCCTCGGCACCTTCCTTGTGCGGTCGGGAATCTTAACGTCCGTCCATGCCTTTGCTGCTGATCCAACGCGTGGTGTGTTCGTGTTGATGCTTCTAGCGCTGGCTGTCGGCGGGTCTCTGACGCTTTACGCCATCCGCGCACCAAAACTTGATCCAGGTGGATTGTTTGCCCCGGTGTCTAGAGAAAGCGGTCTTCTGATCAACAATTTGTTTCTCACCACAGCTGCCGCTACGGTCTTGCTCGGTACGCTCTATCCGCTGATCGCTGAAGCGCTGGATTTGGGCAAACTCTCCGTTGGGGCACCCTACTTCAATATGGTCTTCATTCCCCTGATGGTGCCGCTGGTCATACTCATGGGTATCGGCCCAATGATGGCATGGAAACGAAGTGACCTTGCTGGCGTAATAGGACGGCTCAAAGGCGCGTTGGGTGCGGTTGCAATCATTTTTGCCATTGCATTGGCGCTAAGTGGTGTCGCTTTTGTGGATATCGCTGGAGCCGCAGGCATCGCTTTGGCCGCATGGCTTCTGTCGTCTTCTTTCAT